>JAABUK010001599.1_pt1 | contig 42669 bp, 45 predicted proteins | sample 5559141 | NCBI WGS metagenome assembly JAABUK01 (sample SAMN10711869, study PRJNA513367) | rock metagenome | isolation source: Antarctica rocks | place: Antarctica: Victoria Land, Pudding Butte nord | collected 2016-01-03 | reverse complement strand
TTGAAGAGCGGTGAGGATTAAACGGCAGGCTTCTCTGCTTACGGTCGAGCGGCTTTCCCTTCCAGTCGATGATCGACTACAAATCCGGGCGAACCTACAATCTTCCTTTCCTGGATTACAGAAAGCGAGCAGCTATTCGAATCTCAAGAGCATATTTACCATATCATCATATCATCATATCATAAATTACAGCCCTTCCATACACCAATACAAAAGCAAGGAGGATATATATCATACATCTCCTCAACATGATTCTCGATATCCTGAGCCATGAATCTGAACATCTGCAGCCTTTACAAAATTTCTTGTTTCAGAAAAAAGAACGCTTTGGTAATGATCATCATCATTCTCAGTCTTAGTACCCCAAAGACTGTCGTCCAGCCTCCCATCATATCGTTTTCATCATGTCTTTATATAGTGAAGCTATCGTTTTAGATAGCGAGACTATATCAGCATGGATGCATCAAAGGAAAGCTTGGTAAGTGCTAGATTACGTTTGTGAGTGTGTTGTTGGCGATGGATGCTTTAGGGGGACTGTGACGGGGACGGGGGTGGTGGATGGTGGTGGATGGTGGAGTTGTTGAGTAGTAGGCAGATTGTTCAGAGCTGCACAATGGGATAAAGGAGAGAATTGTAGTAATGCTTAGGATCTATGTACATCTAACACACAAGTCTATATTTTAGATTCTAGTATGCAACGCCATAAGGATGTGGCTTGATGCTCTCAATGTCAATGTACCCATACGAGTACATGCCCGTATCGTGAGCCATGAGATCCGACCAGTGACCCATATCCTTCTGGAAAGCTTGCTCATTCTCCTCCTTACTCAAATCAATCGGCTCCTGGTCCTTGCCGATCATGCGGATCTGACTGCCAGCAGCCACATTAGTCAGGCCGAAGTTGTTCTCATCCAGACGCTGCTTGATGGCACCCTTGACCTTGCCGCTGAGGATGTCGGAACATAATCTGGGTTCTTGGCAGACGGGACGAGCCAATCCGACACCGTGGACTGTGTTCAATGCGTTGACCATAGCTCCGACTGTTTTGAAGCCGCCGGTGATGAAAGTCTTGGTCTTGGTGAGAGCGGGGACGATGCTTTGTGCAAAGTCGAGGAAGAAAGCCTCTCGCTTCTTGGTGCTCTCTTTTTTGTGTGCGAAAGCGAGCTCTTCGTATGTCCCCCCACTCAACTCCACAAAGTCGAACCTGTTCGCTTCAAGGCTGGCACAGAGCTTTTTGCACTCCTCTGTGTCAAAGCCACCTTTCTGGAACTCGACGCTATTGAGTTTGATGCCGATGATGAAGTCTTTGGGCACACGTTTCTGGATTGCCTGGGCGATTTCAATGATGAGGCGAGAGCGATTTTCGAGGGACCCGCCGTATTTGTCGGTGCGCTTGTTGGTGGATTCGGCAAGGAATTGTGCGAGAAGATAACCGTGAGCTCCATGTAGTTCGATACCATCATAACCGGCCTTATATAGGTACTCCGCTGAATGGGCAAATCCCTCGATGATACGGTCGATCTCTTCTGGAGATGCAGGGTGAGGCTTTGCAAATTTCATACCCATCACGTTGCCCTCTAGCTGTACATCACTCGCTGAAACAGGGTTTGGCTGGAGGTTTTCTGGGGTTTGACGCCCTGGATGGCTCATCTGGGCGACACATAAGCAGCGATGTGCTTTTGCTGCGGCAGCTAGCTTTTTGAACGCGTCGAATCGCTTGCCATTGAATGGTGCTCCACGAGGGATAATCGGGTTGCCGGCGGCTTCCAGTTGGTCGAGCTCGATCATGGTGTTGCCGGTAAGGATAGTCCCCAGCTCGCCTTCGCCCCAACGCTTGTAGACATTGATGAGGTTCTCGGACGGGATACCCCGGGCTTCGAGGTTCTTAGGATCCCAGGAGGAGATGCGTTCGGTCATTGCGGCCTTGAGACTATAACATTATCAGCAAGGCTTCTAAAGATGGAGGCCAGCTTAGAGAAAAGACGTACAATCGATTGGGCGCAGTCTTGCCACTGAAGGGGAAGTGAAGAGGCATCCCGAGAGGAGCTGGGTCAACATCGTCGGATTCATATCGTGCTGCTGGGGCCATGGTATCTAATCAATTGAATAGCGAAGGGTGAATTGGTCGAAATAGGTAGAGGATACTGGCTGTTGTTGTTGGCAGGGTAAAGGTATATATACAACAGCGACTGTAAGATCAGCGCTGTATTTGTCAGAGTCTTTCATGGCCAGCTGGCTGGAGCCCAGCACGCAAAGTGCTTGATCCGACGTCATTAGCAGGCAAAAAAGGTTGAGAGCGAAAGGGAACGAGAAAGCATCGGATGTGCGGATCTGGTAGAACTGCCGGCTGCCGAGGTGCGCTAAGAGGATAGCCGCGATGTCCTGGCTTTGCCAAGCACGGCACTGCCGCCGGCAGTGAGGACATCGTCTGGTCTTCGAGAGCTTACTTATGAACGCCTATCCATCAGGAAAAGGGTGGCAGAACATGAGGCCGAGGAGACCTGTATAGGTTATAACCTACTCTACGTGTCCGCACATGATTGCTAGGTGGACAACATACAGCATGGTAGAGAGGATGTGCCTGGTACTGAGGCTCTATGTTAACAAGTTCGGAGAGACAGAGAACGTCCAGCAATAATCTCTGGACCTCCAACAGACATGATGGGTAGAAGATCTGGATGCAGACTCCGTTCCTTTTGTATTGGTAGTCCAAACACGTCGCTGCCAAATTTCTCTCCAGAATTGGCGGTGGACTGGCAGCGAGCATCTGGACTTGATCTCCTATCTCGCATGCGTATAATAGTGGCAGATCTCATGCACGACTGGTCGTGTGCTTGAACCAGTAGCTGACGCCAGTCTCACATCTAGATCTCCAGTATCTAGGAGAGCCATGTCTAGTTGCATATTTCCAATCTATTGCAGCAAGATAATGCAAGCTTTCAAACCTCTCTTGACAAAAGTGTCGCGTGTCGTTGCTCGATAGAGCCAGCCGTGCCAGCTTAGGGTTGCTGAGATGAAAGATAACGGCCCCGGCAAGCTATCCCCCACCTTTCAATTGGCCGCTAGGCCGCCCTGACAAGGATGTTTATGGGGAAAATTGCTTATTGCTTATTGCAACCCCACCGGACAACCTCGAACCACTACTGCAGCTCCTACTTTACCATCGACGTCGGCGTCGGTAGCTGCGCGCCATGGTGGGTGTAGGAGATCGCCGCCAGCCTGGTGCAGTAAGGCCTTCCTCTGTTCGTTATCGGGCGGTGCCAACCGTGGGAAGACTAAAGCATATAATTACACGCTGCCCATGCGTGTGCACTTTGAGTCTTCATCGCCTCATACCCGCCTCTAGCTTGGCAGTCTGCGAGACCAAGAAGCCAGTGGGAAGTTGCTGCAGTGACTTCCTTGCGAAAGGAATTGTTCCCCAGAGCAAGACGCCCCTCAGCCACGTAGAGTCTGCTCCCCCACACCACCCAGGCTCGTTGTGTTGAGACCGCAAGCCGCTCTCTCGAACCATTGCCGAGTCCCCCAATTCAGGAATTCGAGTCGTATCACAGTCACCATGGAGAAGATACGGGACTCTAGGCTCGTTCGAATTATGGACAAGCTGCAAGTGTCTGGTACGGAGCCGGGCTTGACAAACGCCCAGTTGATGTTGACAAATTTCGATTTGAAGCCTGGTTCGTATACTTTACTGCTAGCATCACTGCTCTCCACAACAGGCTAACAAAATTCTACAGTTGAACCAGAACGTCGTCAGTGGGGCCCGTGGAACTTCGTGGGCTTCTGGATTGCAGATTCGTTCAATATTGTGCGTCTGACAAGGGTTGAGTCTTGGGACAATAGACTTATTTGTTGCAGAATACCTGGATGATATCGTCGTCTATGGTTGCCAATGGTCTCTCCTGGTGGCAGTCATGGCTCTGCGTCTGGATTGGCTATGTGATTTCTGGCACGTTCATTTGCATGACTGGACGAATTGGGGCCACATACCATGTAAGTATTAAGGAAAGGGTGTAGGTGACTCATTCTAACACATACCATATCTCGTTTCCCGTCGTTAGTAGAGCGTCCTTTGGTATCTGGGGATCCTTATGGCCGGTGTTCAACAGAGCTGCTATGGCTTGCATTTGGTACGGTGTTCAATCGTGGATTGGGGGTATGGTCACCCTTTTGTCCCCACCGAGCGCACCAAAACTTACATATTCTAGGCGAATGCGTCACACTCATGATCCGTTCCATCTGGACCGCGTATAAAGATGTCCCCAATAGCCTTCCCGTAAGCTCGGGAACAGACACAATGGACTTTGTCAGCTTCTTTCTCTTCTGGATTTGTAGCCTGCCAGCAATCTGGTTCCCTGTGCATAAGATTCGCCATCTCTTCACGGTCAAATCTTACTTTGTCCCTCCTGCCGGTATCGCTTTTTTCATCTGGGCGATTGTCAGAGCGCATGGCATTGGACCGATTGTGCATCAGCCTTCTACAAAATCAGGAGGTGCCTTGGGATGGGCTATGGTTCAAGGTATCATGTCTTCGATCGCTAATTTCGCCACTTTGATCGTTAACGACCCCGATTTTGCTCGTTTTGCGAGAAAGCCCAGGGATGCACTGTGGTCACAATGGATTACCATCCCTGTGGGCTTTGCCGTGACATCCTTCATTGGCATCATTGTTTCGTCTTCTTCGGCGGTCATTTATGGAAAGCCTATCTGGAATCCATTGGAGTTGTTGGGATACTTCTTGATCAACCCAAATAACGGAAAAAAAGCAAATGGTCCCGCCAGATTTGGGGTGTTCATCATCTCATTCGCTTTTGCACTGGCTCAACTTGGTACGAACATCGCAGCTAATTCCGTTTCTGCTGGTACGGACATGACTGCTCTTCTCCCCCGGTACCTCAACATTAGAAGAGGAGGATACATCTGCGCAATTGTTGGGCTTGCTATGTGCCCCTGGTAAGTCAAATCCCTCTGACTGATCAGGCTCGCAGGCTGATCTCTACCTTAACAGGAACCTCCTTTCGACCTCAAACAATTTCACGACCTACTTATCCGCCTACTCTGTCTTCCTGTCTTCCATTGCTGGTGTCATAATCTGCGACTACTATATCGTCCGCCGCGGCTACTACCAAATTCGCGATCTCTACTCCGCCCAAAAGGCGTCCCCTTACTACTTCACCTTCGGCTTTCACTGGCGCGGCTACACGGCATACATATGTGGCATCCTCATCAACATTGTTGGTTTTGTAGGCGCTATCGGTAAACCCGTGCCAGTGGGCGCAAAGTATATCTATGATCTGAACTTCTTCGCCGGGTTCTTGGTGGCGAGTGGGACTTATTGGATGTTATGCAAATTGAGCCCCATTCCGGCTTGTTCAGAAAGGTGGATGGAAGTCGGCGATGAAATTCGGAACGTGAGTGTTGCGTATGGAGCTGGTGGGGAGTATGATGGCGATTCGGGGAGTGGGAGTGGGATTGTGGATGAAGGTCATTTCAAGAGTGACGAGGAGCATGGGAGTGTTAGGGAGAGGAAGGCTGGGCCGAACGGCTTCTGAGGAAGCTAAGATTGAAAGTGATTATGTGGATCTGAGTTGCCAGCCTTCACGATATTTATGACGTTATACCCCTGTGAAATTGTCAGATATATTCACTTATGACGGTAGGAAGATGTTCTGTAGCGGCTTTGTGCCATGATATACATCTCAGAACTCCTGTACCGACGCATTTTACGTTTTTTCAAATTCCAAAGCTATCAATGCTGGTGTTTGCCATATATATAACCTCGCATCCTGAGGCGAGAGCAGAGACTTGCTTGATTGGTGGAGCATTCTTTTAACGACCCTTGGCAAGCCACTGTCCTCTAGTGAAAACAATCAAAATATATAAAAATACTCTCTACAACAGTTTATTTTCCCTTTTCGAACGATATCCTTAAACATTTTAGAATCCTTTCTCCCCAGTATCTGCGACTAGCATCATGTTGGAGCCGAGAACGCCGCAGATAACTTTTGAATACTTTGACGATTCACCCAGCCTTCCTTCCCACATTCCGCCACTGCTATCACCAGAACATGCCCGAACACTCCTTCAGCTTCGAACTTCTAACATCATTCTTGAGAGAAAGATTTCCCAACTATCTACCAAGTCATCAGAGTCCGAGGCATCAGAGTTCTTGAAAATTCGTGCTGAATTCATATCAAATGCAGATCAGGAAATGAAAGCAACTCTGAATGCTTTGAGACATGTATTCCAAGACGATCATTCATGATTCATGAACTAGGAATTGATAGTGATAGATATAAGACCATGCTTCTTTAAATATAAGAGGCTCGACAGCTGCAATAGCAAGGTTCGTCTACTTGAAGCTTAAGTTTCTTCCCTCTTCAGCCCCGCCTCTGATATATTCTGGAAAGATTCTGGCCTGCAACCAATCGAGGTAAGGTATATAACAGACGAATATTTGCATGGACCCGCAAGGCTGCATTGGCGTTCATTGGTCTGTTTTTGATCGGGTGCATGATTGGACGCTCAGCGAGTATATTCACCGGTTACTGTGACTCCTATTTGTTTTCTTGATTCCAAGCTCGCGGATGAAAAGTCGACGATTGAAAGATGGTTTTAAGCGTATGTTTGTGCAGAGTTTGATATCTTGGCGGTCTTGGCGTCACTAGCCTGCCGATCTTCTCGAGGGATATACTACGGTTACAGCCCCTTTGCCTACAATTCAGCCCCCCTACCCTACAAGAACTTCCCAGACTTCACGATCAAGCAGTATCGATCGATGAGCTCGTGGAACAATACCCAGAATCACTTGCACCTTCAAGCTCGGGTACTGGCGACCTTCATATGTTTGCTGTAGTACCGATCAGCTAAAGGCTCCCAGGCTTTCAACAATGGGGCGCAACGGGACAATAAAATCCAGGCTCGTGTCGAAGAGGAATTAAAGATAGAGGCCGCGGCGATGAAGGCGATTGCGGTCGGCACGCCCACGTTCTTACTGCTAGCTTTGTCTCAGTGAGTGATTTTGTCCGTGCACGTCCATCCTAGACTGAGTGCTTTGGGAGGGAAGAATCAAGAGACGATAATTATTTCAATATTTGTTAGAATTCGTGGTGAAGGTTTTGCCTACTCTTCAGCAATTTCAAACCATACCCGAGACGTAAACAGCGTCGTTCGTGGCATACCCATCAGGATCTAATCTCGCTGGAGCTTAACGTATCTTTGGTCAGGATAAGATAATTCATCCTTGTGCTTACTCTTCGTGTGTGTATGCATCCAACCAAAGTCAGCCACGACTCCATCTCTCCCTAGTCTGCGCTCACGGCCTGACGTTTGTTGAGTCAAGTCCCACCACTCGGTCGCTTGCTGTCTTCATTCCTCGCTTTGCCTTTCTTCTTCTCCGCAGCCTTGTTCTGCGAAAGGGTGTAGCTCCACCTTCTCGCTATGATCCCATCGTTGGTGTGGTTTTGTATAACCTCTTGCGTTTTACTCTCGCTAGCTTAAGTCTTTCTGGGCCCTGTTGACGGACGGAAGTCATCTGGCCATTCGATGGGGATTGGTATCGTTTGTGGCAAGCCTTCATATGGTTCTATAAGAGTTGTAAGCAGGTATGTACTTTTGCCATTGTCTCTCGGTTTCAGGCGCCTTTCAAGGAAATTGGATCGGTGCATACTTCTCATGGCCTACAGCCTTTCCTTCAGACTCCGTCGCGTTATTTCATTTCACCGGCTCCGGCTCCCCCATCGTCAGGGAGACAAGCTGCCATTGAGGACGATACGAGTAAGGAGGGATCATTGCGATCTCGAGAATCTTGATTCCAAATATGCGGATTGCGCGGTACTGAGAATTGCCATGGGAACACGTGGGATGAGGCTGCATGAGGCTGCATGAGGCTGCAGCTAAGGCAATCCTTCAGCCGCGTCAGGCACAATGTCTCATACTTTTTACCCTTTCACCATAATCAGTCCTGCTGCTCGCGCTGGTGAAAAGGCTTCGACGGAGTCCAATCGTCCTATTCACATGATACCTCAGTACACACAATGCCCATAGCAGCTGGGTCTCTCTTACTTGTATCAGCTACATTCTTCTGGGGCGGGAGTTCGTTAGTATGGCATTGCGGTTTCTATCCGATGTCCTCCTAAAATTACAACTGCGCAGCATTATCGTCGCTCCAGTCACAGTGTCCCTCGAGTTCTTTACCGACAATGTCTGCCAAAATGCTTCCGTTACAATGCGAACAAACACCAATGTTTTTCTCGGTCGTTGTGGTGACATCAACGGGGTCAACAGCATCAATGCAAGCATGCTCGATCGCGGCTGCATGGGTATCAAGCACTTGATCTGTCTCAAACCGTATCAAGACTGACCAAGGGTGCAACTAGTGATAGTCTACCCTGGACCCTCCTGTCCGGCAAGAAGTGGCACATTGATCGAATTTGGGACATGTATGACCATGGCTGTTCGCTCCTTCGAGGTGGACTGCCCTTTGATCAATGGCACTCTCGAAGGATATTATACCACGTATTCAGCATCTTCGGGTGAGACTCAGTTGCCGTCATCGCTAGTCCCTACGTCTGCGTCCTCGAGTCCATTATTCCAACCGGACTCCACGACTGCCATACAGTCGACCGCTTCATCTCCTACTGCAAGTACCTTTGACCTACTGGCCTCGATATCCTCTCGCGACTCTTCTTCCATGGTCCCCTCGTCACTCCCAAACCAGATCCCGTCATCGACAGAGCTTCAGTCTACATCGTCACCCTCAGATGCCACAGGAGGAAGCGGCAACGAGGTGGGCGGTAACAAAACAGAGATCATTATCCTTTCCGTGGTCATACCTGTGATGGTCATTGCTGTTGTGATGATTGGATGTTGGTGGCGGAGGTGGTGGAAGCCTCACAAGCAAGCTGCCTCCGGTGACGGTACAATGAAGGATCACTTTGTGCCCCAACCTGAGGATCGGAGCTCCGTCGATATCACGGATCGTGGGACCACCATCAGAAGCGGTGGCTCGCAGTCCGACCCGAGGTCTTCAATCGACGACTTCCAATCCTTACCGCCACATCCTCAACCACGTCTTTCGAGACCCGACAACATGAACAGCATCCCTGAAGGCATTGTTAGAGATACCACTGAGGAAGCAGAAGGAGACTAAAGACATGAACGACAATCAAGAGTAGGACCAATGATGATAATATGTTATAACACTAGATGATGTATCTATATAAAGTCGATAGTACCTAGAACGGGTTTTTGTTGAACTTGTGTTGCCAGTCCAAAGCAGCCTCGACGTTCTCCTCGAACCGGGCATGATCCAATACCTGCAGCTCCTCCAACGCACTTTCGATACCATTGACTGCGTCCAATTTCAATCTCCGGGCCTTGTCCATATCCCCCCCTTGCCTGAATTGCAATATCGCCTTTCTCCCCATAAGTATATACTGCTCTAGGGTCACCTGGACCCGTAAGCCTGCATCAAAGGACTGCGACACGAGTTTGGCAACCTCGGACCCGTATCTTTGAGCCATCTCGACATGCCTGATCTTCTCCTGAACCTCAAAGTCTTTGTAGCAGCTCAGCTCTTTCTCGGCGACCATCAAGCCCCAATATATAAGCTCGAGGAGGGCAGAGTCTAGCATCTTTGACCCATCTAGTGCTTTCAAAAGAGCCTGTCGCGCAGTCTCGAGATCCTTCTTCATATCCTTCTTATCTCGTCGATGGAGCAAAGAGTATGCATTGTCCACTTCTTTGCCTGAGAAAAAGTCAGTCGATATGGGCGTTCTTACTGTTCTTGTTACGTACCGATTCTGGATCTAACCTCCAGTTCTGACGGGGACTTGGACTCAATCCATGTCGTTCCTCTGGACTCGTGGATGTGGTCAATTTTAAAGCCTGAGACACCTCCATTGACGAGAGTCAGCATCAATTTTTGGTCTCCTTGATGCAGACAGTGAGTAAGCTTGGGAAATAGCCACTCATGACTCTGTATGTCAGTGGCTCAATATCCAGCCTTTCACATCAAACGATCCTCATAGTCTGAATCTGACAGCCCATTGTCTATAAGCGACCTTCAAGAGACGTGTACTGGACTTTGATGAGCCAAATGGCGAGAGGAAGTCTCTGAGAAAAAGAGTACCTACTAGATCCTGCCTCGGGTTGCAATACCTCATCTGGGAGCCTCCACTCTTTCACAATCGCTTTCATGCAAGCCGCTGCACTAGCTGCAGCGTAATTTTGCCATCGATAATTTTTGTGACTGTCTGCATAGTCGGAGACACCTTTGATCACCACCGTAGGGAAATTCTCCCACACTCCAGCACCCTCCATCTCAAACGCAATGACATCCTCTTTAGAAGCTAGCTTATCTCGATGATAACCAGATATGATGACCGAATCCCCAGATGCGACTAGACCTAAGTGTACACGAAGCTCCGGAGCTGGTGGCGCCTCGGCGCCCTTCTCAACGCTCGTGACGGACTGGTTGAGAGAGCTCGTTCTCAATCCCGTCAGTCGATTACGAGGGACTTGCTTGTCTGTGTCACAACCAAGTTTTGCGCAAGCTGAGTCAAGCGCAATGTCGCAGACGTCGTCTTCCTTGTTCTCACATTTGGCGCATATACAAGCTATCAAACCGTGGTGCTTATGCCGGTAAGTCGATTCCCAGAGGATGTCCTCGACTGCACCCGGATATCTTGATGCCTTGAAGTTCTCTTGCTGCAAGAGTTCAGCAAGATGAGCAGAGGTCTTGTTCTCCAAGCGAGTACGAGATATCTGTGTTTCCATCATAGCCAAAAAGGCTCGAATCTCATTGTTCGGCCGACCGAGAACGTCTTGCAGGGCACCTTTCCTGACAAATTTGTCCGAATATTGACGGCCAAAATCGTACTGTATCACGCCAGTGCTTATGATAATGTCGCCAAGAAGTACCTCTGTGCATTCGTCGGATCCGAAGAAGGGCACTCCTCCGCAGATGCCCACAACTAGGCCAAGCTTGATATTAGGGAAGCTGTGACGGAAATTGGCTGCCACAATTGCAGAATTTCCTTTTCCCATGCCCGGCATGATTGCGAGAACAATGTTATGATTAGCAATCCTACCCATTGCGTAGGCGTTCTGATCGTTCGATGCCTTTCCATATTTTTGATGGTCCTCCCAATGCTCATCGAAAGAAGCCTGGACCGCGTTGAATTCTTTTGGCAAGGCGCATATTACGGCGATCTGGAAGTCTTTGCGAGCGCGAGGCTGCCGTATATCTGACATTGCGAAGGGATGGGATCGGATTGACTAATAGAGTGCTCACGTCTCGTGAGTCTAGAAAAGCTCCCTGACTGTCCTGTCTCTCAATATATGTTGACGGCTCCTAGGGATTCTGCAGGCACTGTCAGACAAGGCTGAAGGACCAACAAATCATCTGATTGTCGAATTTGGGACGAAGTGAAATCCCAAATCAAATTGTAACCTTTGAAAATGGTTGCTGTGGTGACCAGAGAACTTGAAGCTGGTCCGCGCCTTGAACTTCGAACTCGTCTAACAAGTCAGAGGTTTATACAGAGATCGGCAAATTCAACATGAAATTGAAAGATTGCAAACGCAGGGAAGAGGCTCGACTATGCGCGTTCGCGTCTTGAATCCCACTGGTCGTTGTAAGGCTGCATGGAATCCATTGATGGATGGTTTCAATTGGACGCTTAGCGAGTGCTCTCCATGATAGCCACTTCATTCGGGCGTCGCCGACGGATCCTTGCGAACCCATACTTTAATTCTACACCATTTAGGCCACGCCTCGCTATTACGGATGAATCAAATAATAGAATGTTGCTGACGGCAGAAATTAAACAGGAAATGACAAGAAGGTGGATGGAAAAACTTTACGTGAGACCTATTTCCGCTCCTGAAACATTGATTGCCGAAACGTCCATCGAGACCGAGCACGTATCAATCAATGAGCTGTCTTTCCAAACACATAATTCGCGAAGAACAAAGACGGAGCAGAGGAAAAGCGAGTAGCGAAAGAACGGTTGATTCTGGGTCAGTACCAACCTCGTTCAATATAGCTTATTGACACCTTCCTACTCCGGCCCTTCCTTGCTGCTCTGACCATGACTCCGGCCCAAGTTGCTCTCGTAGCTTTGGCAAATTGCCTCTAACCCTGCTTAACAACAGTTTCTGCGAGCACATTCTCAGCGCTTCGACGAGGAATTCGCTCCTCGAGGCTCCGCCGGTAGCCCCTCCCATCAACTTCCAGCTCGGATTCAGCAACCCAGGGACTCTTCCCTAAGTTATTGGAATCTACGAGTGCGGCCAGCCTCGCAGAATGAGCAAGCAGAGCCATACACTCTGTAATAGCTGGCGAAGTGTGCAATGCAATCGCGTTCCCGCCTTGCTACCTAGGTATCTGCATCGTGCGACTCAATTTTCCGGAAGTACCTAGCTGCGACATCAGTGCCCCCTCGGCCGCAGACTTCAAAACGTGCGGGCTTCGTTTCCAATTGCAGATCCTATGTCATCAAAGTTTGATTAACGCAGAGCCTGATATGGCAATGTACGGCATGTATAGTACTCGAACTAGCACGCGGGTCGCAGAGAAGCTGGAACAACAGAAGAAAACTGCTCTGCCAAGACTCCGATTACATAATTCGTCTCCGCCAATCAAATGAAGGAAGCCTAGCCACGGACGAGTGTCGGTTGAATAAGTCGTGGCCGATGTCCTCTCCAAAATTGCAACCCTCGGGAGTAAGGTAAGCCCCAGACAATACGCTGTTAATGGCTATTGTACGATTGAGGTGAGGTATGGGCGCTGTTCCTCAAAACGTTCTTAATTGGCTTCATAGTGCGCTGACAAGTGTGGGAGGCTATCATGACGTCTGGGAATTATACAGCGACTGACTGAGCTTCAGGAATACCACGACGTTAATCGCACTTACTCCGATGTCGCCCAAACCCTCTCCTACCATCCATCCTTCAATCTCCGCACCAATGTCTACAGTAAGATAGCAGAATGCTCCTTCAAGTCGCCAATATGTCCAGAGGACGTCGTAAAGCTGATCTTCCCAAGCTTACGAGAACGGTGGCTCTGCCCTTCTATTAAACCTCCAAGGCACACTTCCTGTCAACTTCCGCGGTACCACATACGCATTCCCCGTTTCAATATGGATACCCCAGGAATATCCGAATGCTGGGCCTATTGGATTTGTTACGCCTACACAGGGCATGCGGGTACGACCTGGGCAGTATGTGAGCGGTGAGGGAAGGGTTTATCACCCATACCTGGCAGGCTGGAGAGCAGAAGTAAGTCGATTGGCCGAAGGGTGTATTCTCGGGGCTATTGACTCTGTGCCGTTGAAGACAGTCCCTGGGAAATTCCGGCCAAGGTTGTGCTGACGCTGTACTTATCAGAGATCCAATCTGTGCGATTTTTTGTCGATCCTGCAAGGTGTATTTGAAAGAGAGCCTCCGGTCGTCGCCAGGCAAGAGCGACTTTCAAAACAGCCACAAGACAAGCAAGGCAACGGCGCACCTCCGCCGATCCCTCCTCTGCCTCCTGAACTTGCGAGGTTAGATGAAGGCGACCGCCATCCACTGCCACGGACAGGTCAACAACCTCCACCTCCACCACCGAAACCTTTCGCTGCGCGTGGTCCATCGAATGCACAAAACGATGGTCTGCCAACCCGACTTTCCCTACCTCCTACAAGGAATGAAACTACATACAGCTCCTCTCGACCAACACTCGAGAGCGGGTACGCTCAAGGCCCTCAGCCTTTGCCTTCGCACATGGCAGGCAGGGCAAGCTCGCTGCAATATGAGAGCCACAGCAGTAATGCGAGTCAGCCTCCTCAACAAGTTCCTCATCAACGGCCTCGCCAGGCGCCGGTCAGCCCACTTAGCGCAAGAATAGATCATTGGAGACGTGACGACAGCGTGTCGAATCCTTTGGGGGCAAAACAGCAACAATTCTCTCAGCCACCGCATCCGCAACCAGCTAGTCAACCTGTGACTGCCTATCCTCCATTATCGCCAGATGATTATGGCCTATTAAAATACCACAATGCACAACAAGCAGTCCTTCCTCAGCAGTATCAACAGCCAGAGTACCATCATCAGCAGATTCCACAACCACAGAAGCCTAAACCTCCAGAGGACCTGCTTACATCACCCTTCGAAAATCCAATACCTGCGCAAGCCGCCAACGTTGCTCCACCCCCTATCCCACCAAATCCACAGAAAGATCCTTTACTCTCTGCTCTCTCGCAAACCCTCACTGAACAAGTACAATCTACACATCAATCCAACCTTTCTGCTCTCCCACCTCTTCGCGCCCAGCAAGCGGCATTGACCTCTACACTCAATGCCGTCAATGCGGAAATGTCGCGACTGAATGATCTCGAGGCTATGCTGTGCTCAAATGAAGATATACTTCATAAAGCGATGCGGGACGCGGACAAAGTTCTTGAAGACGCAAAGCGCAGGAAAGTCCCGAATGTAGACGAAGTACTCGTCGCGCCTACTGTAGTGGCTGAACAGCTATATCAATCAGTCGCTGAGGAGAGAGCAATAGAGGAGTCTCGAGGTGTTTTGGGGAAAGCTTTGGACAAGGGCAGGATTGGGGGCGGAGTATGGGCAAGGGTAATGATGCACTGAGTGAATCGGAATACAAAACACGAGCTAACGTGGATACCATAGCAAACTCGCAGTCTGGCCAGAGAGGAATTTCTGAAGAAGGCCATGATCAAAAAAATTTCACGAGGTATGGGATTAGTGGTGGACGACAGATATTGACAAAATAGAATAATATTCAATATACCTATGACAGTAAGGGCTTGGACTCCCCAATTTCCACCCAAATGATGCCTGTGCATATGCGCTTGATCTTAATCTCATAAGCTTTCGTAGATTTTCGCGCCCTTGGTGGTCCAAAACCGCTGACGATTCAAACGAGGTTTCACAGGAAAGACGAATATTTTGTTTCAACTCAGAAATACCATATGTACAGCTCATCGTACAATTGACCCCATCCGGTCCGAAGGCGCATAGCCACGCAGTCGTCCTGCCCACACATCCCACTCACTTGTTTCCTCGCTCTCACGATCGGACTAATCTCAGCCCATCCTTCCCCGTCGGTGTACCGCCCTTCTTGAAGGTAGCTATATCGTAGCTCCGAGTCAGCATTCCTATTTCGAATATCCCGATTTCAATATCCTCCGTTCATGTAGTCTTTGCACGTTTTGACTTCTTCGGGATAATTCAGAAGCATACCATCAGCTTCCTCCCATGCCCTTCCCGCTCCAAACCCCAATCCCACCCACGCGGGCCATGCTCTTCGCTTGAATAGGAGGACGGAGAAGACGATGCCAAAGGAGAGACCGAGGGTAGAGCGGATGAGGAGCGAGGAGATGGCATGATCCCACTATGAAGACATATCTTAGTCCAAACTTCAAGGAGGCTCTGGATGTAAGAGTAATAGGTACCTTGTCATTGAGCAATGCCTCGCTGACGGGTTTTTGTGGTCGCGCCGCTGGCGATGAGGGTGTGGAGGGCGGCGTGTCAGCCATTGTGCGGCGTATCTGCTCTGTCAAGGTTAGCAAATTTTCAGTGTAGGTCCGCGCGTATACCTTACGACAAGAAAAAGCTCTGCAAGGGAGATGTTGCAGCGTTCGTGTGCCTCAAAAGTTGGAGCTGGTTGGCCTTCAAGGGCCGGATCGGATCATCGATTCACCGAATAGTTCTATCTGGGCTCGGCTCACCTTCCTTCAGCATGAACATTTCTATTCTACGGCTAGGCAAATTGTCGACTTGCAGACAGGACTCACAATGCCCGGTGCACAGGGCTCATGGCGCCCATGACTCCAGTCAGTCTCTCTACGTGGCCTGGTGAGCTGCTTTTCCCCAGAAGTCCGAGACTGACCTCCTGAAGCCAGACACCGCACACCTCTCTCAGCGGAGCATCCTCCACCTGGACCGAAGCGAGGAACCATTCCCCTCTCAAATCGATGCAGCCTGTTCGATATTAGGTATTCGTCTAGATGAGCAATGGAAGCAGATCATCCAGTCAGAAGGGGGTCAGTCAGAGAGGCAAGATATTAGATCTGATCCGAGGCACAGCCATGCGTTAAGGTGGCTGCTCAAGAAGTTTCAATTTCCAGTGGCAGGAACACACAGCCCACGACTACACTTCAAAGCCTGGATCTTGCTCAGAGAGCTACTCATTCGGACGCCTCTCGCAACCGCTACTCGCCTACTAAAGGAGCTCAAGTTCATTAACACGCTCAAGGAAACCTTCAATTGGCTTCACGAGAACCTCGACCATGACCAGTTGCCATTGTCTCCCCGAAAGGGCACAAATTCAGCCTCATCGGACTCTGGCTCTCGCACTGAAAGTAGCGCCTCGGACGAGCAGACGTCGGCGAGGAAGCGCAAAATTGATGGCACTGAGATCGTCCCTCACCGCGAGTCAGATGGCCCGACTTTGGTTCTCGACACACTGTACGTAGCAATGTGCGGAGTTGTCAAGCAGCTGGAGAACTTCATCATAGATGCGGGACATGTTCTTGGGTATGCAGCTGAGCACATGCGAGCTGCGCTCAAAAGCTCTTCTGAAGAGGCGGCAATTATTTTGGGAAGCTCCATATATCTTGCGAACCACATCCTGCAGACTCCTAATAGAAGTCATCGTCGGAAATACTGGTCTTCCGTCCGGAACTCGAGAGAAAGGCTCCGAGAAACTGCGATTGAATCCTGCATATCTCCCATGATTGAGTTCTGGAAGCTCCGTTTCCCCGGCGGTCATGGCTCAATAGACGAGCCCCATAATGTAACTTTCGCAAACCTTGTGAGGGTCCCTCCGCTAACTTATCTCCCAAGCGCGCTTTTATGAGATACTGTATGCTTCCAAGTCTGCTTCTCGTGCACACTTTTCAGGAGCGGACTATGCGGGATACGGAAGTGGATGTCCTCCAACATTCACTAACAAGCCTGGTGGTAAACCATGTCACACTACCGTTTCGAGCATCCTCGGGTCTGGTAAATCGAAACAAGGAGCAGAGAGTCGTGCCCGGCATTGTTTTCGTCGATGCTCTGACTGACTCGCTGCGCAATTTTGGCTTTCATGAACCTGGGACGAGCGCAGGTTCTAGAGGGGACACGAAGACCAGAGTGCATCTATCGATTACATGCCTTTCACTACTATTTCATATTGCATGCACTTGCCGACCTCGGAACACACCAGCATCACGCAGAGCTGAAAGCCTATGGTTGGAGAGTCTCTTCACTCAGATCTTGACTTGCGCCTCTGCCATCCTCGATTCCTCACCCTCAGTACAGACACGCAAAGATTTTGTCAGACTTACGAAATGGGTGCTTCGTCGAGCTTTGGACAATAGAGTGACCCTTAGCACCACCACCCTGGAGAGCATATTGGGAAAAACCGCAGGCTTGCTCGACGAAACCTACGAGAACTACCATGTGATATGGAGTCTCGTCAATCTCTGCCTGCTGAACGACCCAAATGTCTTCATGATTCCATCTACTGTCTCAATAGATGGAGAGGGCTATTCATCTCGAGCATCGAACAAACTTTCAACTGCGTTGTTCTCACACATCACCGAAGACATCTGCAGGAGGTCTTCGTTGGATGATAACGACTTTTCATTCAAGCTCGAAAAGATTGTGATTCCGCTGCTGCACGCTTTCGGTGACGCACGAAACTTAGTTGGTTTCATAGCGCATTGGAGGGAGCAGCTTAAAGTCATACAAAGAAGATGCCAACCACACAAGAGATCAAAGGATATATGGGAAACGAACACACTTTCACGCTCAGTGGCAGATCTTTGCGAGACGAGCATGACCGTACGTCAAGTGGAACAAGTTTTCCAACAAGCGCAACAGGATTTCGATTCTCTGGGATCCGCAGTTGGTGATTTGTTTCCCAGCATCGTGATTCTGGACTGCGTGGTCTCTGGATGTAGCCGTAAGGATACGCTCCTCAAGCTAACCGAGCCTGCACAACTTGTGTTCCGTTCTTTGGCCAGTATTATTGCGACCAAAACTAACCTAGTTCAGGGATATCAATGGAGGCTGTGGAGGATCATGACAGTCATCAATGACCGCTGGACTCTGCCTACTGTGCCCCAAGTCCCTAGTGAAAGTGCCTACTCTGCAGCAATTGGGGCTCGAGACATCGTGTGTCTAGGGGATTCCGAAAGTATTACCGTGGAAGAGCCAGAGTACTCCGAGAGATTACATGCTTTCTGTTTCCTGCTCAGCTTTGCGGCGTCCGAGCAGTTGAATGTACCTGATGCCTCCTTGCGGGACATGATGGTACAAGCTATTGAAAAGGTAATGGATCTCAAGGAATTCTTCTGTCGGCAGTTGCGTGAAGACCATTTTGGAGTTCTGAAACCCCTAGACGCAGACCCAGAATGGACAGGACAGAGCTACGGAATTAAATCAATCGATTCCCTCTACATTGGCTGTATTGCGCGACTTCTTCAATCACCTAAAGCTCTCAGGTAGGCAATGTCTCCCCAACTTCAAACGTGAGGCGTCTGATATCCTCAATAGTTATCTCGATGAAAAGCAGTTGGAGCGCCTTATCGAACAATTATACCGGCTCGCAACCCACCGGCGAACTTCCTCACGACCGCTATGTGAGCAACACATCGACTATGACTGGCTATGGCTCGTTCTCGTTCGTTCTGATGCAGTTTTAGAGTATGCAAGTATAGCAAGTGAGATTCACCCAGTGAGCTCGTTGATGGGTGCTGATGTTGGACAGATGGTCTAAGAGGCTTTCAAGCTACCCAATTTCTCAATCTTTTGGGCTCGGAGGACCCCAGGTATTGGAATCTTAACACTGTCCAGTACTCGTTAGCATTCGAAAATATCCAGAAAGCTCCAAGCTCCGCTCTTAACAAAAAACACAGGATTGAGATTGCCAATCAAATCGTTCGCATCATGCTCTACAGAAAAGGGCTTAGCTTGGCAAAGATGACCGAATACATTGGCCTCCTGACGAAGCTCATTGAACATCCAAGCAAAGGCATCGCTATTCTGGACAACGCGAGTGGGTTGTCTCAGGATCATTTCATCGAGACGGAGATCCGAGACGAGGAATCCACCTTTGATCCGGCCTTGATCATAATAGCTGACAAGATCGACGAGGAGCCTTGGTCGATCGATAAAACACATTGTCTCATTGCGCTGCAACGACTGACTCAAGCCTTGATGAGGTGTGTCAAGTACTATTCTATGCCTGATCAACTAAGCTGAGTGCCGATAGACATCTATTCTCGCCAAATAATCACTGGAAAGACCTTCAATATCTTAAAGTTCTCTATGGGTGGCTATCCGGGACGTTGAATGATCAAGTGGTTAGCTCGGATGTCACGCCCTCTCGATCCATCGTCATCGAGGGAACCTTAACTTCCTGCTCTCGACATCGCGCTGAAGTCCCAGACTCATTCAAAAGAGAGCTCGAGACACTTGACGTATTGCGGCAACGGCACCTGGAGACCCTGATCAAGAATTTTGATGTAGCCGGGCGATTCTTGACAGGTCCAACACCTCGACATTGCTGTGAAATAATGCTAGAAAGTATGATTTCATACTCTGACCTACTCTGCATCCATCCCGACCTTCGAAATAGTACATACCCCAACATATCTTATTCTGACCGAACTGACTAGTCATCCAGTATCTGCTCGCTTCGCGGTCATTATTGACCGAGTCGGGGTTGCCAATCACACGGATGAGACAGCGAGCCAGTATGCACGAAGGTCTTACCACGCGGCGATTCATCTGCGGTCAAGATTTACACGACTAGAGTACGCATTGGGAACTTTCGACCACAGCCTTCATCCGCCCTTATTGGGAACAGCCCAGACACTAAGACAAAGTTGGTCCAGATTCTCAGATCATTCTCGCCCGTTGCCGAGCAATACTGATATTGACAATAGTGGGCCAATCACAGGAAAAGGCGGATCTGCTTCGTCACTTTCAGGAGACAGTGTCCATACTGGGCTGGCAGCAGAAAGAGGAACTTCTCGGTGCCCTAATCCACGAGGCCAAGGACGAATGTCTAGATCGGATGACTCTAGAAGTTTTCCAGCGAGCGCTCTTCTCCATTGGAGGTAGTAGAAATTGTTGTATACGTAAGCTGAAGATGCTGACCGCGTACGCTAGACCAACAGTCGGACGAGCTCCGAGCTGTTCTATCTCAGGTCTTCATGGCCCTGTGCGACAGTATGCTTCGACCAGATGCTCATATCAGCATTATTTCGATGCAGTGCATGAGCAATCTTCTGCAGAAAAATGTGAGTGATTTGGCTGCGACCGGAGTGCCGCTTGACTAACGGACGGAAGCATCGGGTTGTCTCGCAGTGGCACGTTGACAGCCTTCTCGCCAATATCACCATCAAAGCATCACAATCAAAAGCCATCGCCGACCCACGGCAAGCAGCGTTAGTCTACCTCGGATTATGCAGACTCTTCACCACCGTCCTGGCCCTTCACCGCCCAAAGATCGGAGGTCGCTACCACCTCGTCCTCCCAGCCCTCCAATCCCTTCTCCGCTGTCTGTTTGTCCCCTACGCTCTCGCTTCCGACAGTGAGGATCATTCTTGTGGATTCACTCCAGTCCAAGCCTCCAGCTACGCCCGCCTCCTGACTACGCTCGCCGACCCCACCGTCTCGTCCGTCACAAGCTCCAAGAAACGCGCTCGACTTGACTTGAACGACGAGACGAAAAAAGCAAGAAGTATCGCTGGTCAGCATCTACCATACCTGATCATGGAGTATTGCATGTGTCAACTGAAGGGGCGATTGACGCCGGAGATGAAGATTGCGCTAGAGCCTGGACTCTATGCTGTACTCAACGTTATGACAAAGGAGGGCATGCGCACCATGAACGCAGCGCTGGATGATAGTGGGAGGGCGGTTTGGAAGGTCTTGTATGAGGAATGGAGACGATTTGGGAGTTGACCCCTGGGCTGACCTCCTGCTTCCGGTACTAACGACTGAATTGGTGACTGATGATCAGAACAAAATACAAAACAATCCTGTATTGAGGATTTTCAAATGACGACCTCACAGACGGATCGGTTCTTTCGAATATTGAGGCACGTCTCACACTCGGTAGTTGCAGCATATTTCAAATCCTCGACAACCCTACGCTTCCTCAAGTTGCCCCAGCCACAAGGGTAATGACTTGGCTTTAGCAAAGCCAGGACAGCTTGGTTTAGTTTTGCAGAGAATACACAACCTTGGCAAGCCAACTGACTAAACCGTCACGACTGTGCTGACCTTCGAGACGAGCGAACGAAATAAGTCATCTATGTTGCTGAATTCGGCTATAGGTCTATAGCTCAGGGATTTGAGATTCTCATCTCTGATTTGAGATGATTATTATTCCTTCCTTCGATTCGATCGGTCCATTCTGGCCTAACAGTCCCGTACCAGCCAGCTGTATTCCGCACAGGAAATCAGTTGTCTTATTCAGCAGCCGTGTCGGTCATGCCGAGGCTCTAGTCCCATGGATGCCCCGTACGCGGTGAGCAAGATAATTCAAACACTTGATGAGTACTTAATTAATCCTAGTGTCCGAATTATTTTGCTCACCGCGTGCCCCAGTGAGGGTTTGTCATGCGTAAACGGTAATGCGGGTCATTAGTGAGCGAGCTAGCGCTAAAATATATTCCGTAAGTTACATCACCTCTTGTAATATCGTTTAATGTCGTTTAGTTTCATCCGTGCCATATACTAAACGAGAAATATCGTTTAATGTCGTTTAGTTTCATCCGCGCCATATACTAAACGAGAAAAATGCTCGTGCATAGCTAATTCCTTCCACTCTGGCTGTTTCCACCTCATTGAGCTTGCTTATTAAGAAAGCTTGGGGCTCCATGCCCATTCTTAGCTAGGAGGTGCTTCAGACGTAGGACTTTGGCATCAACACGATAACCATGGTATTGATGAATAATCTGGGAAGATAGTGATATGTAAGTCAGCCCGAGGTTGAGACTGAACGAGATAAGTTGCGAGCGCCAGAGAAGCGAGGCAATCTAGTACCCGGGCACGCGGTGAGCAAAACAATTCGGACGCTAGGACTAAGTAACCACGGACCAAGTGTCCGAATTATCTTGCTCACCGCGTGCCGGGTAAGATGATAGCAAGGGTTATAAAGCAACTCCGTGCCTCGTTCTCCCTGTCGTCTTCTCTCCTTCTTTCTTCCTACTAGTCTCAAGTTCAGTAGCACAGCCTGTATTGAATCTAACACAGAGTGGCCTGACATAGCCGAGTCACATACTGACCTGTTGCAATGACATCCCCACGATTGATTTCAATTGTCTTTCTTTTGACCACCCTATCAACTACTTATGCAGCACCCACTTCCTCCGGCTATGTCCCACCAGGAGCCAAATGTCAAGACTACTTTATTCCGGTAGATGTGGCCTCGCTCAACTACCCCTGGGTTGCGCCCAAATGGACCGATAACTTTGGCTTTATTGATTTCTTATCCGTTGCTACCAGTCGGACTGACGCTGGGTTCCCACCTCCAATAGGCGCCGCGGTCAATGAGACTGCTCGCTACAATATTGGGGCTACTTTCTGTACTCCAACTGGCAAATCTAATGCAAATGCTGGCAAGGTACTGTTGGCTACGCATGGACTTGGTTTCGATCGGAGGTATTTCACTCATCAACCGACTACTGTGGATTATTAACTGGGGATAATTAGCTATTGGAATCCATTCTACAAGCCAAAGGAGTACAATTTCGTCCAATTTGCCATCGACCGTGGCTACTCGATTTTCTTCTACGATCGTCTTGGCGTCGGTAGCTCTACAAAGTATGTCCCCATTCATCTGACCCCTTTCCACAGACCACTGATTTTAGTCCCATATCCAGAGTCTCGGGCTTCGTCAATCAGCTCAATATCCAGACCTCAGTCCTGGCCGAACTCATCACCAATGTCCGCTCCGGTCAATACACCACTCTATCCACTCCACCCACTGCCGTCATTTTAGTCGGCCACTCCTTCGGCTCCTCCCTGACCAACTCCCTCGTCGCAGCCAAACCCGACCTGGCCGACGCCGCCATCATGACCGGCTACGGTCTCAAAGGGTCCGACACTCGTCTCGACCTTCAAGGCTTTGCCCCTCGTGTCGCTAACCGTATGTACCTCTGCAGCTCCATTCAAGAAAATTCCCAGAAACAAGCTACAAAATTCATCTACCCATCACAAAGCTAACAACAACCCCCCCTCCAGTCCAATCCCCCAAATTCGCCCCTACGACACCGGCTACATAACCACAGCCGACGTCTTCGCAAACATAAACAACTTCTTCAAAGCCCCCGCCTACACGCACGACGTAGCCGAATACTCCGAAGCGACAAAACAGCCCTTTGCCATCTCCGAGCTCGTAAGCCTAACACCAAGTCTCTTAAACTTAAACGCCACGGCGTTCAAAGGACCTGCGTTGGTGATTAGTGGCGAATTCGATTATATAGTATGTGGCGGGTATTGTCCTGGTGAATTGGTAAGACTGCATTCCGCCCAAAGTTGTTTATGAGGAAAAGTGCTGAATTATGATTGTGTGATGTAGGAACCCAGTCTCGCACCGCTATTCACAGGTGCGAAGGATTTCGAGACCTATGTGCAACCTTTGGCGGGGCATGGGCTGAATTTCGCAACGAATGCGACGGGGGCTTATGGCGTTATTTTCGAGTATCTTGGTAGGAATGGGTTTTGAGGATGTAGTTTAAGAGAGTGGTGGGCGGATGATATTCAATGTCTTGGTCTACGATTGATATTGAGCTATTGCGGTCGGATGCGACGCGTGTTGATTGTGGTACTGCATGCGGGTTATGATTCACATATTTAAGGAGTGGACGAAACTGCAAATTCAGTTCATTGGTGCTGCAAACCTCTTTTCCGTACTCAACTCAGTTGAGACCATTTTGGCATCAAAGCTACCTCCTCTGCCTCAGCATAGACAGGACTAGCCACGCCCGAGCCCACCAATCCAATCCCCACACCGACTCACGTGCTTCCTCAACCACTCCAACGTACGTCCGATTTCACCAGTATACCACACCCCGCGCTCTCCAATACCCAAATGCACCAAGAACATACAGTGATGCGGTACAACATATCCTAGTCAAAAAAATGCAAAAAACATACAACAAGCAGGATTCGCTGGTCGTCACCGACCCAACTACTAATTGTTCGATCTAAAGCTTGTCAATGGCAGAGCGGACGGGATGCCGAGTATTTTTTAGTCTGTGGCCGTATGTGGAAGAAATGGTGATATATGAATATATATCTATAAACCACGCAGGCACGCAAGTTAAGACCAAAAGTCTTGAGTTGGCGCTAAGGGAGCTGCTTACTTTACGACACCCTGTGTTGTCAGCTGGCATGGCAATGTCTGCGAGTACTTAGTTCAACCTCAGCTGATTATCTTCGTAGAACTATACAACCCCACCGAGTTCGACTTATTCCCTCATGGCTACCGACCAACAAAAAGACACTACCAACCTCTTTCGCGTCTCCGACTACAACGAAGCCTACTGGGACGCCTACCTGGCCGCCCGTCCCAAATACACCCCATCCTTCTACTCCCTCATCTACGCCTACCACGACGCCCACAGCGCCTCGCGCGCCATCGCCCACGACATCGGCACCGGGCCCGGCCAAGTCGCCTCTCAGCTCGCCACCCACTTCGCACGCGTAATCGCAAGCGACAACAACAGCACACACCTAGCCGTCGCCGCGCAGCGCCTCGCCACCCTGCACGCCTCCCAAAGAGTCGCCTTCGTGGAAAGCTCGGCCGAAACGGTGCACGCAGCGTACGCGCCGGGCTCCGCGGACCTCGTCGCCGCGGCCGAATGCCTCCCGCTACTGGACGCGCGCGCGGCCGTGTCCTCGTTTGCTCGCCTGCTTCGTCCGGGCGGCACGCTCGCCGTGTGGTTCTACGGGCGTCCTGCGTTTGCGGAGCCTAGCTTCGCGCCTAGATGCCAGCCGTTGCTGGACGAGATCCTGGATGGGTCTTTTGCCAAGGTGATCCGGGGAGGAGGGCCGGCGCACCGCTTGGGCTGGAAGCGGGCGACGGACTGCATGGCGAGCTGGTTGGATAATGTGGCTTTGCCGGTGGAGGAGTGGCGGGATGTCGAACGGCGGAAGTGGAATCCGCAGCTATCGATGCCGTTCTATGGGCCCGCGGCTTGTGACTTTGAGATGGAGCGGACGTCGACGGTGAGGGAGGAGGAGCGGGTGTGGGAGGAGAGAGAGCCAGGTTTTTGGGCGGAACGGTGGCGGGTAGACGAGGTGAAGCGCTTCGTCGCCGTCAATTTGCCTCGATTTGAAGAGGAAAAAGGGCGAAAGGAGGATGAGGTAATCGAGAAGAAGTATCAGGAGCTTGAGGCGGCGATGGGGGGAAAAGAGGCGGAGAGAGTGATTACTTGGCCTGTCGTTTTTATTCTGGCTACTCGAAAGTGAAAGACATGTGCACAATGGTAGCTTGATGCCTCTCCTTCAGCTCAAGCGTTCTACGCCTCGCTTTGGTGAAGATGCACCAACGCCCCTGTCGCAGCCACCATCACCGTCAAGCTCACGTTTGTTGGATATTCTGAGTGGACTACTTGGCCTCAAACGGCCAACCCAGGATATTGGCAGTCAGTATAGGCGTGGTTTGGATTTCCTGAGCCCGCGCCTTCAACTCCTCTACATCCCAATTCGCCCACACCCACTTGCCGCGAAGGAACGCGCCCTCGGGGCTGGTTGCCCACACAAAGAATTGCGCCGGCAGTTGCACTACCCGGAGGTCAGTCTCGGCCTTCCAAACTCGTTAGGATCAGCAGTCCTTACCGTCATCGAGTAGGGCGCCCTCCATGTTCACATCCATCATCTGGGACTCGAGCATCAAGTCCGTGGCCACAATACCCGGGTGCACGCCTACGACGAACGCGTCCGGACACTCGGCGGCAACGTGCTCGAGCAGCCGGATCTGCGCCAGCTTCGAGCTGGCGTACGCGCTAGACCCGTGGCAGGGTGGGTAGTTGGGCGGAAGGTTGACGATACCGGCCGAGACACCAAGGATGCGAGCGTTGGGGCGACGAGAGGGGAGGAAGGCATTGATAGTGGTGAAGAAACCGCGCACGTTTGTCTGAACAAGCGTGCACCATCGGATCAGCGTTGAGCAAACGGGAGTGCAAAAACTTCAGGGATCACCCTTTTGCTACCCAAGAAATATCATAGATCATCATTTCCGGCCTCGAATGGTCGCTCACCTCGAAGACATCCCACCATAAATCCCCATCCGCATCCTCCACCATCTCCGGCGCCGCAGCTCGCCCCGCGTTCAGCACCAGCACGTCCCACCCATTGACCGCAGCAGCCACCTCCTTCATACGTGCCGTTGCCGTCACACTCGCGCCGTAAACCTCCACCTCACACGATGGATTGGCCGCTTTCACCATCGAGCCCGTCTCCTGCAGCATCTCTTCACGACGCCCGATCAGCACAACGCGGGCCGCGTTGGCGACAGCGTAGGCGATCGCGGCGGCGCGGCCAATGCCGGTGCCGGCACCGGTGATGACGATGGTTTGAGTGGCGTGGGAGTGCTGGGGGTAGGAAGGGGAGATGGCGGGATAGGGTGCGTTGTGCCACTCGGTGGTGAGTGAGGGAAAGGGAGGTTTCATGACGTGTCTCACACAAGGAACGGACTCGTGCGATGCGGATGAGCTGAGTGAAGTGGGTTGCAGGCCGATGAGGAGATGAGAGCTGATGCTGGGAGGCGTCAAAGGCAAAGGTAGGGGCGGGGAGAGATGCAGGGAATTGGCTGTCACATCAAAGAGCCCAGTGCATCCAGTACGTGGTAGAGTGAGTGACCAAAGGTGAAAAGAGGACAACAAAGTAGCTCATAGAGGGAGAGATGGAAGCAAGGAGAGAAATAGGGCAAATATTACTCTGGAAGAGAATTGGGGTGCACACCTCGCGGATATGCAGCTCATGCACGAGATGCGGGGCCTAGAAGTTGACCGTCCATCCTTTGGGAACATTGATACCTTACCGTAGGTACCTATGTATCAATGACGAATGCACAGCGTTCAAGTCGCCAGCTAATGCATGTGCCACAACACCTTCCTTACCATCACAGGTGCGCACACCATAGATGCCGTTATTCCCATCAGTCCTGCCTCCGCAAATTCCAAATGTCCGGCGACATGGAAAAATGACAAGCTAGGTAAGTCAGGAAACTAGGCTATCCTGCATGAATCTCGTTGTTAACAAAACTATGTGAGTGGTAAATGTCGTCTGCCTGAAGAGGGTAATAAGTGCTATAGTGCCGAAATCGCTGCCACAGCCTTGCGATCTCTAATTCCTCAATTTTTACAATTCCACCCCTTTAAAAAAGATTCACAACCTCAATCTCTGAAACGCCGTGAGTTCCCAACTCCGCCTTTGTACTCTCTACCTAGATTGAAGACTCTACTAAAATCTGATCGTCCTGTATCATACGCTGGCGGCGGTCGGTTTTAGCGCTGGAAGTGAAGGAGTCTCCTTGCGGATAATTGAAGTTTTCGCCGTATGTTTTCAAAGGGTATAATTCGGGATTGATAGGACGACCGGCGCTGTTGCTGCGACGCTCGTATCGCGTAAGCTGTTGCAATAACGGTCGCAGCGTAGGTATACAAGCGGCTGTGTTGACAGCGCAAAGTTCACCGCAGGACCACAGAATGAGGGGGATCGTGTCGTCTGAATTGAAGCAGCTGCGTTAGCGAGCAACCTACGAAGAGGGGTAACAATCAAGCCTAAAAGCATGCAGGAAGCTCTTACAGGCATAATCAGCTCGTGAGGTTAGGCGCGTGGTGTAGATGATTTTGAGGATAGAAAAAATCCCGGCTCTGGATTTGGAGATTAATCCTCGACAAGCGGCATCTAGTGGTGAGTGAGGAAGGGCACGGATACGAGACATACAAACATCCAACGCTCATGGCAACACCAATGGCGGCCTTCTCGCGACGCTTGATCTTAAGCTTCGATATGTAAAACCAAGGAATGGCCGCCAGCGCAAAATCGGAGGCGCACCCAACGGCTATTGTAGTGTCAGTCATCTGCTTCAGCGGCCACCAGCACGATAGCATTTAGAGCTCTGGGACCTCCGGTATAGATGCCATCATCTGCAATTGCGCTCGGGTGCCCGCACCGACCTGAGGCAGTGGGATTCCACTGCTTAGAAACAGGATTGCACTGCACTAGGATGAAAATCGCGTGGGAGAAGAAGGCGATCGTGTTGAGCGCAACGATATCCCAGAGGAGCCAGCGTAGCTTCCGGCCGGGGAAAATGCGCATGAGGCAGACAGTAACCGAGGCCTTGCCCGTCGGAAACGACGCAATTGCAAATGCCTGCCCGATGACCTCAGCCTTGACAACCTGCCTATACTGATATTCGCTCAACGTCGTAGAATGTTCGCCGTATCCGTGGCTGACGGACACGAACATGCAAGTATTGTAGCCCAGAATAATGAACTGAGCGGTCAGCGGTCAGTATATATGTGTTTCAAAGTGGGGAAGAAGGTTGAGATAGGATACTCGCCCAAGTCATCATGATCAGAGCATCGTCCCATCCGAACGTACCTCTTTTCAGGAATGTGCGAGTATACACTCGTAGCACTATCAAAAGCCCACCAAGAGTCAGCGTTGAAATGATGACGCCCAGTATCGTCGGGGTCATGTTGTCAGTAGCCATTGCAAAGAGATGAAGTCTACCCGACGCAATGCTAGCTGCTGTTCAGACAAAGTCAATGTTTTGGGGGTGTGATGCTTGAGATAAATCATTTTAGCGATTAAGGCAATCGAGGCATGGATTATCTACAACACTGAATGGCGACAGAATATGAAACGGAAGGTGGATGGCAGGCAAATGCGCCTCTCGGCTGCTGAAAGTCCTCTCTCCATTGCTTCTGATGTGATGCAAGCAAGAGGCACACATTTGTCCTGACGTTGATGTCCTTCCTGATACTGTCGTTTGGCTCTCTCCCTGGCCGAGTCAAGCTGAATAAATCTACCTTTGCAGGGTCGCTGGAGAAGAAAGGAACGTGGCCATGGCAGCCTGCACCAGGGCGATCGCTTCAGATTCCATAAAAAGTAGAGACTGGATCTGATACTGTAGAAGGTGTGCAGTGGAAAGGAGGCGGAAAAATACGCGGACAGAAATTTCAGCTATCTTTACAATGGCTCCACTATCGTACATCAGATTTGTTTTGAACGATAGCTATGCCACACCTCGACCCTACCATCACAAAAATACACTGGGATGTGGGGAGAGTACGATTGACTCACCACGAATTACATGTCCAGTTGAACTTTGACTTCAAAAGCCCTAGTACTAAAAAAGCACAGCTCGAGTATTCCTCGAATTCAGAGCGCTGTACCTATAGGGGTGTTGTGGAGAGATAATATTGTGTGTTTACAGAAGATAGACTTTGCGATGTCCCTTGGCTTATATTTCTCTTTTCTTTTCTTTTCACGATGAGTGCGACCACGCCCATCGACTGGAGATCGTTCAATTGGACTGACCGTTGACTGCACTCCGGGCGACACCATCCAAGGCAGTGTTCGGAGATATCACCCTTTAGGTAACCTACAGCAGGGGTGTTCTGCAGCATTTCTTAAGGATCGGCCCTGCATAGGTAGCATGCACGACCAGCACCTGCCAGGCAGCAGGCAACTTAATGGGGGTGGACTGTTGTGGTAGGCATTGAAACCGGTGCTTCTCCCCCAATTGCTTTTGTCACAAATCGTGGCTCTCTCCATCGTGCTTAATCTTGTTTTTCGTACAATCATGAAACATCTCTCGTTAACTCAAATATTGGAAGTCTTTTTCGGCCTCCTCATTTATCACAATTGCTCGCAGTTTTTCACGTCGCCCATCAAACACCTTCCTGGTCCACTCTGGGCAAGATTCACAAAATTGTGGAGGCTACTGAACGTCTTTACCCGTCATGCAGAGAAGACGCAGCGGCAGTTGCATGATCGTTATGGCTCCGCGGTCAATTTGAGGCCCAATATGGTCAGTAACAGCGATCCGGACATGATCAATAAGATCTACTCCCGGAAGAATCTCTTGCGCAAGATACGAGCCTGTAGAGCGCCGTTGCTTCAACCGGTGCATTCGCCTACGGATAACGCTCTAGGCACCTCACTGCCGGTGTAAAGCGAGTTCTATGCCGTAAACGGTCACTTCGTCATCAGGCGCCGGGTGCGGAATGTTTTCAGCACCCGCGACGAGCACATGAACACGCAAGCCATGAAGTCGATCATCCAGCTTTTCTCCATCGATAGCTGCGGATTCCACTTCTGCCGCCCGGCATCCCGCCACTCCCTTCTTGAGACTTACTTTTAATACGATATCTGCATCAGCAGATGGGGACACAGCGCACCAAGGTCGAATCTGCAGAGCGCTTGCAAATTGCTGCCAGGAGTAAGAGATGCGCTTCATTGATATCTCGACTCTTTTCTACTCTCATTTCTATTCTCAAGCCGTACATTCAAAGGCCTCTTCTCCCATAAGATCCATGTCTTCTGGTCTTCCCATTTGTCGACAGGCCCCTCGGCTCTAAAATCAAACGCCCAAAGCAGATGGGCTAAGATGAGTCGCATTTCCAAGTATGCGAGATTGCGACCCAGACAGTTTCGTGGGCCAAGCGAGAATGGGTTGAAGGCTGACGAGGATGATGGTGATGATGGATGACCGACCTTTGCGGTTGGAGAGTCTGAGAGCCAGCGGGATGGATCGAAGGCGGAAGGAGAGTGGGGGAAGTTCAGGCTGGAGCGGTTGGAGGAGAAGCCTGAAGCCGACACGAAGGTCCCGCCTGGCAACCACTGCCCTGAGACTTGCGCACCGTGTGGAGGTACAACACGAGGCATACCTAGAGCTACGGGTGGACATAAGCGAAGGCCTTCTTCGATTACGGCGCTGAGGTGCGGGAGATTGATGACCCGCTCGGAGCAGATCTCTGATGGGTGCCTGAACGAAGTGCGAATCTCCTCCTTTAGACCTATCATGGTATCCGGGTTGCGCAATAGATTTCCGATAATTCCGGATAGAGCAGTAGCCGTCGTTTCGCTGCCGACTACAACTAGCATCCTCATCGTAGCTTCAATTTCGGGAACGCTCATGCCTTTATCGTCGTTGTAGCGAAGGACGTAAGTCATGAAATCATTCTCCCGAGAATCTCCCAGCACGCCTTGATCGAGACGGCGATGGATGCGCTCGTTAGCAATGTTGGCATGTTCCGTGCGCTTTTTCAACAAACTCCTTGGAAGGAGCATTCTTAACGGCTTACCCAACCCGAGTAAACGTAGCGAGACGAGCAGAGCTGCAGCTTTGAATTGAGTGAACAGGATCGCTACCCAGCCGTGATATTCTCCATCTTCGAGGCAGTGAAATGACTCGCCCAAACTTAAATCTCCTACAATATCAAAGGTTGTAAAGTTGAGCCACTTGACTAGGTCAACCACTGCAGTGTCCGGGGACGAGGCGCGCTGCTGTAGCCGATGGACCAAGAGATCAATGTACGATTGTAAGAGGTGTTCCTGCTGACGGAGGGCTCGCTCAGAAAAGGCGTGGGAGAGGAGGCGGCGGTATCGGGCATGGTCGGCGTCGTTCGCGCTCAAGATGGAGTGAATGCCATTGTCGCCGGGGGCCATCCATAACGGATTCTTCGGGAAATTGGGTTGACCTTGATGATGACTATAGATGTCCTGCCAGGCACGGGCATCGATGAAGGAGAGCTCGTTCGGAGCTAGGCGAACAATGTGACCATAGCGCTGGTGGAGCTGGTTGGTTCGTTGAGTCAAATCGCCTTTGACGAGAGTGTAAACGTAGGGAATCCGTGATATGGCCCACAACCGAGGTCCGGGAAAGCGAGATAGGGAATGGAAGTAGAGATTGTGAAAGGCTGTGAAGATGAGGTACTGAGGCAGTCAGCTATGCTCACATGGCTGCTGGAAACGGGAGGGTTGATGATACCGATATTGCGGCAACAACAGTGGCGAGCACAGCCTGTGCAAGAGTAATGGGTAGAAGCATGCTAGATTCTGTGGTGTGACTTGACTGCAAAGCGTCGATAATATCAAGGTGGAATATTATTGAATAGGTAAGGAAGGGGAGGGGGGAATCGCTCAGATGCTGTCCCTGACGTGCAAATCCATAACCGCACTAGCTTATTGTCTGGTAGGACGATCTGAAGGAGGAGACTGCGCCGTAACGCGGTTTAGTAGAACATGTAGAGGTTGGGCGGTTTCGTTTGCCTTTTGCCTGCTGCCTGCTGCAGAGCAAGAATGATGACATCATCTCGCAGCTCATGATCTTACGACCAGACAATACTCTCCCAGGCCACCTCTTTAGACTCTGGGTAGTCTTACCCTGTCTCGGTGAGGAGCCAGATAAGCAACCAGAACCACAAGATTGAGACTAAGATCGGGCCTTGACGTGCTCGACGTGTTGATGGTGTGCAGCGTAGAGGCGGAGCGACTGCCGTAGCTTGATCCACATCAAGACTAGCCTATGTCTTGACCTTGGCGCTAGGTCTATCAACCAATCATCTGGAAACAGGCTGATGCAGGGCAACGGCGAAGCAGGTGCTCTTCAGCGAAGGCTGAATAGCTGAACACCTGAACAAGCTAAGCCATGCATCTGGACTAGCGCACCAATCTACTTCGAGCCCTTTTCCTTTCCTCTCCACCACATCGTAGCCTTGTAGGTTCAAAAGTTGTGCTACGCCGTCTATCTCCACTCACATTGAACAGTAGCTGAGTCCCATTTAGCCTTCTCTTCTGCTGATCGCGCCGTCATGATCATGATTCCGCAAAATCGTTGTCTACGCCTGTTGGATTTGAAAGCCGATCCAAGGATTTCACTCTTGGACTAGTCTGTATATGTGCCGGTCAAGAACCGATGAAGGAGCCGAGATGGCTACGCCTGATTCCTACATGATGTCTAAACCATTGAAATCCATACTTGACTATTGCCTCTTGGCTCGAGATGTTTCATTCAAGTGTTCGGACATGCTCCCATCATTGTTCTACCACAGACCAAGACAGCCTTTACCATCGAGGAATCCTGCGGTCAAAGCAAAAATTTTCTCCTCAGTTGGTTTGTTTCCGTTGCGATGGCCTTCGCCTTATCTTCACTCACTGCAGGATTGACGCCTGATCAAATATCCGCCCTTAAGGGCCAAAACCATGATACCGAAATCTACACATGTGCGGCCGTCTTCTCGACTCTTGCACTGTTTGCAGTGATTGTCCGTGTAGCCTCTAGGCACACGAAGCACGTCACTGTGGGAATCGACGATGTGATGGTTATTGTTGCGCTGGTAGACATTACATCTTTACTTGTCCCGAGACATGCTGATCCGCCTTTACTCAATAGGTAATTGCTCTAGCCCAAACGTTGTTCATATGTATTGGTAAGAAATTTGATTCTCTTGTAACGCATCGTTCTAGCTGACCTCTGCATCAGGGGTACGACATTACGGACTTGGTCGACACTTATGGACCTTGGACGCAGAGCAGTTTATCATGTTCAACAAGGTCAAAATTACACTCGAACTCTGCCTACACGAGCACTGTACTGATATCGATGCCCAGCTCTGGTATACAGTCGGCAATCTCCAGTGCACCTCTCTCTTTCTAACGAAAATCTCACTCCTAATACTTTTTTACCGCATTTTCGTCACTCCAGTATTTCGCCTTGCTACTCAAGTTCTCGGAACCGTCATGGTTTTCTGGTGGATCGGCACCATTCTCGCGGATGATTTGATATGCCTCCCAATTCAGCATAATTGGGACCCAAGCATCCCAGCACACTGTGGTAGCAAGCAGCTTCTTGCCATTATACCGCCAATCCCTTGGATCGTCACTGATCTCGTGATTCTGCTCATGCCGTTGCCAATGGTGTGGAATTTACACCTGCCACGTCTTCAGCGAGTGGGGCTGGCGGGCTTGTTTTTGCTTGGAGGCTTGTACATTCTGTGCATCCTTATTACTTCGTCTGAAAATATGCTAAATACTCCTCATTAGTGCGCTCGTATCCAGCTGCGTCCGTTACAGCACTCTCTTCTTTCAACACAATGACGTAACATGTAAGCTTTTGCTTCCATACCCCGCCCGTATCGTCAGAACTATCCTGATCGTCCACCTATTCATCTATTTATTCAGACTCAACCTACTTCGCTGCATCAACGCATCACTAATGCTCAACTAGACTACATCACCCAAGCAACCATCTGGACGATTATCGAATCCGACGTCACAATCATTTCAGCCTGCCTTATCGTCTCCAGACCCTTACTTCTCAAGCTCTATCCGTCCAAGCTAGTCACAGTGATCCAAGAAAAAATCTCAACAAGCAAGAAGTCTTCTTCGAAGTCATCTAGTCGAGGCCAAAGAAGATTGCCAGTCTTCAGCAGTTTCAGAAGATTAACAGAAACCCCACCTGCGGTCGCTACTGCATCTTTCGGTGCGCCGTTCGACTTCAAATTCGACGTTGAGAGGGATGTAGAATTGGAAAATGGAAGGGGCAGGAGTGACCGGTACTAGACATTTCCTTTCTTCAGCGATCAATTCGGTCACTTGTAAGATTCATATCCCAGCCTCTCGGTCAGCTCTCCTCACAAAGGCCCAGACAGCGTATGAGGTTATAGAGCGGGATGTACCAGAGCGGCGACAGATTCCCGAAGGATGCCAGCGTCTTGTATGGAGACCATCAACAAGCTCCTGTTATATTATGAGTCTGCCAAGCATTTAGCAACCTCTCACCCTCTCCTCTCATTGCACCAACGGCCCATAATTCTCCGCTTGCCAACGATACTTCAGCTGAACGCTATCCCCCCTTCACCCTCCACTTCACCTCCAACATCATCAAGTACCGAGCCAAAAGCAATTCTCACATCGATTCATCACACCGCTCTCCCAACAGAAGTCTGAAAACCCAAACCAAACATCCACACCATTGGCTCTGCAAGATCACACAAAGTCCTGCTTACTGGACTTCTCCTTCCTAGATATCTAATCAATCGATCCATTAAGAATCCAACCTCATTTGGCAACTAAGGCTCAACTCCATATACGCCAAGAACTCCCCAATGTACCACCGCGAGCCAACATCCTACTTTTCGCCAGCTCCATGTTATATTATGATTTAATCCCATAATCCATTGCTCAGCTTTATACGCGAAAGGTTCGACGGAAGAGTAAGATTTGGCTACCTTGGCGAGTTATAGAGGAAGGGGATCAAATCGCAAAAGGAAGTTCATGGTCAAAGCCTTCTGTTTCGCATGCATTGCAACAACTTCACAACACCCAACCAAACAAATTTTCTGACGCTACATTGGACATCTAAGCTCTCAGGAGCAGCACCACCTGCCCACAGCAGGTCTTTTCAGCCTTCATATACTTGTCTCCCCCAGCCCCGTACGACCACGCCACAGCCGTAAGTTTATCCGCATCATAATTCGGAGCTTCAGAGAAGAAATTCGCTATCCTATGTCCACAATCCGGGAAAGCATCCCAAGGGAGCCCCCCAACGTAGAAAGCCACGCGCTTGATCTCCCCAGGGGGAACAGCGATCGTGACGGCGAATGTGAAGCCTACTGGACTAAGATATTCCTGCAACTCTGATTTAGATAGGGAAGAATGACCGACCAACTCAACGAAGCCGAGAGCTTGTTTTTGAGAAGGTGGATCCGCTGCGCGGAAATAGAATTTGAAGTGGTAACCCACCGCTACATGTCTAACGGTCCTAAGACCCAGATCATGGAACCCATTCCGGTGCATAATAATGTAAGCCGGCATATCCGCCACGCTGATCATGTCGTCGAAGGGTCGTAGCCCGCCCATATACGCCCAAGTTTTCGTGAGGCCCTTTTCGGTGTCGAAATCGCAGCCTTACACTAGCACTACGGGTTTTCGTCCGCCATCCCAGGGTTTGCTCCAAGATATTGATAGCTCTGCGAGTTTGTTGCTTGGGTCGAGGAGTTTGGCGTTTGTGGCGATAAGGATGAGATCTGTGGGTGGAGGCGAGTTGAAACGGTAGGAGAGTACGAAGCCTGGGAGGTGGGTGGGGCGCCATGGAGTGCTCCTGAGCGGAAATTTGGAGTGAAGGCTGGTAGTATTGCGCGGGTTGTGGATGTTGAGTATGGCGCGTCCTGTGTGACGTTTGACTTATTTGGGTCGTTTGTTGTGGGATGAGTGTGAAGTTGGTGATCGTATTAGACATGGAAGGAATAATCACGATGGCTTTGCAGGTTTTCTCGACGTCTTCGATGAAGCGGGAAGGAGAAAAGATTTCCATCTTTGAAGGAGATGCTGTGTTGAACGTTTGAGACAATGTTTCGGAACAGCAGAGCTGCTAGATGAAGCTGCCTTGTCGATATGGAAGGGAGGTCCAGTGACTCGTACCTATTGGAGGTTTGGAGACTGCTTAACTCATAATGTCTCATTGCACAGTAAGTCGAGGGTCGGTCAACATCTATTTCACTCTAGTATGATAGGTTTACTCCACCATGCATTGACACTCATCCATTGATAGGGTCGTCTTGCATCTTTGAGTGTTGACCGGCCACTGGAATGATATCTACTGCAACGGTCTTGTACAACATACCCGGGCACACGATAACGATAGGCTGGCAGAAGGCCCGTTGTAGCCTAAAGTAGAGAGACTAATAATATAGTCCTGCACAGGCACGACACTTGGTTCACGTTCAATAGACTTCCTCCATTAAAGGTAACACAAATAGCCTGCAGCTCAGGTAGATCTTTCGCAGGAGGCAGGTTTTGATCGTGGAACAAACCCAGCGGAATTGAGTGAAGCACACATACAGGGGACACATCTGTTGAAGCTATTGCCATTATACAAGACCTAGACATATTGCATACTGCTACTGGGCAGATCTGTCCGTTTCTGATATTTCTGGCTTGTTATACACACCTTCTAGACCACCTACCAGCTGATACCCCGCTCGGGAATATTATGCACAAGGACCGAAACGTTGCGATATATAAACTTATGTAGCATAGCACAACATTTGAAGAATGTAATAACCCGTATCAAGCCACGAAGATAGAGCACGTGGCTAGGTCCAGCCTTCTACGATCTTTCCTGTACGAGCAATCTGTAAGCGATTCCCGGCGACGTCAAGGACGGGCAAAGACATAGTGACCTGTAGTCGCGCATATTTCCGTGATCTTACTGAGGACCTAGTCGGACCTCCTTGAGATTGATTGGAGCCTTCGATCCATCCACGAAGTCCTTCACGGACTTAGTCCTCGTTTGAGTCGAATTAGATCAGTGTTAGACTAAACGATGGTGCGCTCATGAAAGGATGTACCTTTTGGCGCTAATGATACTATATTATTTTAAGGTCGGATACAGCGCCATACAGAGCCTATAGAGGGCATCTAGGCGCCACTCCGGTGACTCTTGGGCGTACTCCGTCGCTGTGATGGTGTATCAATTTGGGAACATTACCCACGTGAGTCTCAAAATGCGTATAGCAAGCCTAACCTCGAAGGACAAGTCTCTTAAATGTCAGGCAGGTCAAACAGTTGATCAAAGCTAAAGTTGGGGGGATCGACATGATCGGCACCACAGTAACCGCAGTCTTTCCCAACAGGCGCTCCATTGAGTGGCTGATCGAGATGGCAATTGCTGTGACAAGCACAAATGCAAGAAAGCATCGAGACTTCGTATGCGGAGTAGGCAAGTTGACCCTGATCATTCTGCTGGCTACCGGTGCCATGCTTCGTTTGTTCAGTAGGCGCGATTCCTTCAATGTCAACGTGAGGCGACTGCCGAGTAAAGTCTGTGTGTCGTTGAGTAGTAGTGAGAGGAGGCAGCTCCCAGTCGCGTAGAAGTGCATCCGCTCCAGACAGGACTGGATGGATACCCGGGGAGGATGAGCCTTGTGGCATCTTGAGAGTACCTGTCCTAAGTCCTCTGATACTCCGAGAATTTTCAGCTACCATGGACTGGCAGCTAGGAAGGATCTCGGCGAGAAGCGCCCTGAGGGCCTGCGCAATAGGTGCCCTGTTAGAATTCATTTCGGCCCTAAGCCTTGCCTCCAGCATCTGTGGCAACTCCCGGCGAGCGTAGGCGTCAAATTCCTCAAATCCCAAGGACACTGACAACCCTAGCGCAGTCATCTCCGAGACTTTGTTATCTACTTCGTAGTCTGTCTCCAACTGCATTAGATCTAGGAGGCTTACAAAAACACCTAATGAGTACCTACAAGGGCTTGGTATCGGTGCTCCGGGGAATAAGATATCGTAGATGTCCTCCCAGCTCGCTCCCCAGCTGCTATCTATCAAGTCCATCTTTGCCTGATTGATATCTTCGGGCGGCGGTTCCTGCTTTTCACACCTGATGTCTTCGTTGGCATGCGCAGTGAGAGCCTTTTCATTCGGCATAATAGCCCAGCATCTCCGACATTGCTCTGGAGCCACCAGAGTACGGTGCACTTTCCTGAGGTGCTGTCTATTGGGAGTGCTGTCAGTATTCTGGTTTCAAGGTGTGTAGTCAAGGGTGCAAAAGGCTTACTTAAGCCGCGAGATCGCAGTAAAACCGGGACCGCTACAAGTACGGTACATCACTGTTATGCTTGTTTTGACTGAGTATTTGCCGGCGTCATACTTATGGAATGGGCATGCGTATCGAGGACTCTGGTGATGCGGGTCCGGGTTAGACCCAATCTTCTTTCTTCGCTTGCCGTTACTATCATCATCATCTCCACGTGAAGATCTCCGGCCCCGCATTCGCCGTTTGCCATTCTCTACGGAAGTAGGTACCTTCGAAGCCGAATCCTGTGACAACGTTCCGGACGGTCCTGACCCTGACGACGTAGCACACGTCCTTATGTTAGTTAGCTGCTTCCGATCTCGAGCCGAACATCGCATAGACATCCACCATCAGGTTCGCCAGTATATCGTATTTCGCTTTATTCATGACTAGACTCGGGTCACTCGGGAGTAATAAGATTGCGTCCTCGTCAGAACATTCGCTCTGCTCACATTTATCTTCGCGGGAGACATTGTCAAAGAGTGGGAGAGGATCGGGTTCCCGAACATTACTGCGTTGGATCACGCTCGTATGATCATCTGTTTGCTTTCGGGGCGTGTAGGTCAGAGAGTCGACTGATCCGGGGCGAAGAGAATGCAATGTGTCCTTACTGGTAGGCTCCGAATTCCATGAATCTGCATGGAAACCAAGCAGAGGATTCGCTACATACTTGGATTCCTCTCCCGTCCACGAGTTGCTCACTAGATTACCCAGCTCACGATATTCGGCACTACTGATAATCCTCTCCTCCCAAAGGTATCTAAATAGCTTGTAGTCCGGCCGAGCGTGCGATAGGTTTTGTCCTGCAAGATGATGCCAGGCGACATGCTCCATTCTTTCCCTCCAGCTCTGTACCCCATTCGAATTCTCGAATTGTTAGAAATCAGCCTTATGCTTAGTATGCTTGGCATGCTTGGCATATAAATAGTCTAGACACGTAGACCTCCTGTCTCTTAGTATTAATTAATCAATATACTCATTAACAATAAGTAAGCTAATCCGCCTATATCTTTAACAGGTTATAAGCCTAGTATAACGCTATAGCTATATTAATTTATTCCTATTAATAGATATTATACTTATTAAGGAAAGTAGTAAGATCTTAACTTATAGAGATTTTTATAGAGATGTATATACTACTAATATATAAATAATCTGTTAAAATCCTAATCCTTTCCTAAAGTCTCCTAAACTTATTAATTATATATATAAATAGTTAAATATTTATATTTAAATATATTAAAGTTATTATCTAATAATAGCGTAATACTAGACTTTATTAACCTTAAGGGTAATCGGAATTACTATCCCTAGTTAATTAAGATAAATAACGTATTATTTTATAATAGCTATTTAGACGTAGTTAATATAATATTCTTATACCTTATCTTATAAAAGGAGGTGCGAGATAAGAATAATAAGATTATTAAGAAAGGACTTATAATAGGCTAGTTAGTTAAAGTCTATAAGGGATAGTATATATAAAAGAAGGAAAATAAAAAGGTTAAAGGCCTTATATTATATAAGTATAATAATAGGATAATAGAGTATATACTTTACCTATAAAATACCTATAAGATATAAGTAATACTTAAAGAAGTCTACTAAGAGTTAGGTTTTATAATATATTATATATTAATATATAAATTTACTAATATAACTCTTACCTTATATAAAGGATTGATTAATATATTTATTATTATAATTAAGATTAGGAGTAAAGACCTTAATAATTTAAAAAGAGGATTCCTTATATAATAAAGGATATTATTATTATTAAATAATCTAGATAATAGGTTTAAGGACTTTATATATTAAGTTATAATAACCTTAAAAATAATTAAACCTATCTTTAATAATATTATTAGGATATTACATAAAGAGGAGTATTTATATAAGTAGGATTAGTTTAATTAGTTAATAGCTATTATAACTACCTAGGTAAAGAAGCTTTAATAGGATAATAAGACTTATAATTAAAAAGAAAAATAGCGGAGATACGCTTAATATAGTAGACGTTAGATAGTAAAGCGTTTAAGAAATACGAAGGCGAAGGTAATAAGGTAATAGCCTAGGAAGGCGTTAGTAAAGGAGTTAGTAGGAATAGTAGTAATAATAGTAGAGGCGGTAGAAGTTATAAATAATATAATAAATATAACCGCCTACGCGCGCTTAAGATATAAATAATAGTATTTTATTAATATTAAGAGGAGACTAAGGTAATAAAGATAGATAGTAATACTTAAATAAGGATAAAGGATAGCTAGGTAATAGTATTATATACTATTATAAAGGCTATTATAAACGTATTATTTAAGGACCTAAATAAATCCTTATAATAATTAATAATTATATATTTAGGATTAATTAATGCCTTCCTTATAACTACTCTATTAGAAAATAAGGAACTAAAGAGAAGGGAACGGGAATATAAGGGGTATAAAGGGAATAGTTAAGTAAGTATACTTATAAGATAAGGCTTACTACCTAATAGATAGAGCTAGGGAAACCTATTTATAATAGGGATTACTATATTATTAAGTAGAAGCTAGCGTTTATATATATTAAGATTAGATAATATTAAGAGGATAAAGTAGCTACTAATAATAATAAAGGATAGGAAGGAGAGGGAGAGTATAAGGGGAATAATAAGTAAGAGGCTTATAATAGCGTTCTAGTTTATAATAAATATATATATAATAAAGATTATAGTAGTAAGGAGACTTAAAAGTAATAATATATTATTAGAAATAGTAAGGATAAGGGATTAAAAGGTATTAAAAAGAGATCTATCTTAAGTTAAGATAATATATAGCTTAATTAAAGTAATATAGAAGATATTTAAGATAGTAATTTTTAAAATAAGGACCTTAATCTTTAATATTAAGGATTAGAAGGTTATAAAGATAAAGTTAAAATAAGAGAATAAGGCTAATTATCTAAGGCTTAAGATAATATTAATATACTAACTATTAAGCTCTAATATATTGATAAAGTTATACTTATTATTAACTATATTCATAACTACGCCTAAGTTAATAGATATTATAATTAGGAATAGATTAATAAAAGTTAATAAAATAAAAGAGGTATTAAGGTATAAATAAAGGGCGCGGATACTTTAATACTTTAATTACTATGAATATAGCTATATAATACGCGGCTACCCTAATAGAATATTATATATAAAGTATAAATAGGATTATAAGATAAGGGTCTATAATATAGGGGCTTATAATACCTAGAAATTATATATTACTTATAAGAGGCCTAGGTACTCTTCTTAAGATAAGATATACCTAGTAAGAATAAGTAAGAGATAAAAGGCTAGCTAGAAGGTAGCTAATAAAGCCCTATTATATAATATTTAATAAGAAATAATAAAGGTAATAATTAATATTAAGGATTTTACTATAATTAAGATTAATAAGAAGAAGAGGAAGGTACTTAATAACTTAATTAGGAATAATACTTTAAGGAGTAGCTAGCTATTAATAGTTATACTTAAGCTAGTTATAAAACCTAGATAACTAAGGAAGTTGATAATTATAAAATAGGGCTAGAAGACTCTTAAGATAAAGGTAATAATAGACTTAGAACTAGCTAGTAATATTAAGGGGCTATTAGAGAGGATTATTAGGGCCTATCCCCCTAAGGTCTTAAAAGGCTAGAAAGGGGATAATATAAATATATAATTAAAGGATTTAAATTCCTAGCTTTAATCTTAATATTAGGTATAACTAGCTTAAAGATCTTATAATATAATATTTAAAATAAATTTAAGATAATAATTATCCTACTTATAAATAGGATAGTTTAAGATATAGATATCCTTATAATTTAGGAATTATATTATAACGCGAATAATAAGTCTTTATATAATCTTAACTTAAGCGCCTTTTACTTAATATATTAATTAGGGGTTAATATAAGGACTTATTTCTATATTAATAAGAGACTTAACCTAGAGGAATTACGCTACGGAACGGGTCCGGGTACCCGCTCCGGGTACCCGCCCTAGAGCTGGGCGGGGCGGGTTTCGGGGCGGGTTGTAG
>JAABUK010001598.1_pt1 | contig 42675 bp, 56 predicted proteins | sample 5559141 | NCBI WGS metagenome assembly JAABUK01 (sample SAMN10711869, study PRJNA513367) | rock metagenome | isolation source: Antarctica rocks | place: Antarctica: Victoria Land, Pudding Butte nord | collected 2016-01-03 | reverse complement strand
TTGTGTCTTACTTTTCTGTTTTGAGTTTTTCCTTGAATTTTTATGTTTCACAGTGATGCGTCATTGCTGCAAGGGAGTTTGAAGCAGGCACATGCTTTCATTTGACCATAGCATAGCGGCCCTGAGTGGCTTGCAGCCAACTCATACCATGCAGTGGTTAATTGGGTTCAAAGTTGAACATGTGTGCTGCCTGTCGTTATGGAGTTGATGCTCATGCTTACCAATGAGTATTTTGCATGCTTGCACCATCTTTGCCTAGTTGCACAGGTAGGCGCAACACCATAGCAGGAAGAACGTCTCATGTCAATGCCATGACTAGGGCAAACATGATACCACAAGACTCAACATGAAAGCAAACGCAGCCAGCTGATCTCAGCCAGACACAATGACAAATGCTCAAGAGAAGATACTTAGTGGTCAGTGTTTTGCACCTGATGTCAGTGGTGTCAACATTGGTGACCTGGATGCCCAAGTTGGGGGCAACCTGGGCCAGCAGGCGGCTGGTACCCCCATACAGGTCATCCCCTGCCACCAACCCCTTGCCCGCCCCCACCAGGCGCAGCACTGCTGCAAGGGCTGCCATGCCACTGGCAAAAGCAAAGGCCTGGTCTGCGCCCTGAACCCAAGTATATGCTGTCAACATGCTTCCAAGGCAAGCACCCTTTTTTTACTCTTGCATGCATAGCTATGATGGGCTCAAGTTACAAGAGCTGATGCCCACTCATGGGGTAGGGTCTTAGCCTCCGCAGGATTTGTAATCTTTGTAACCATCGAGGTAGCCTTGTACAATAGGCCTACCATGACCACAATAAAAAAAATATACATAATATGGGCTCAAGCTGATCATGGCTCTTGACAGTGACAGGGCTATGTCACAGAGGCCTCACCAAAGGGCAGGGCAGGCCTGGTCTCATTTCAGGGAATTCATATCAGGGTGATGAGGCCTCTTACAGTTCATGCTTCAAAGAGTTCTCTGGGACCAGAAGGCATGTTGCTGCTGTACCCATGGGGCCAAAAAAACACTACAAATGCAATGGAACACAGCAACAGGTGCTGTAGCATCTGTCCAAACGCAGAACAATGGATTTGTCACAATGCATCTATATCTAATGCTTTTCAGCGACAGTCCAACAGGATCCTTCTGCATCACTTCTGCTGAGTAGTGGGCAAGCATACACAGCATCAGACAGCTCTTGCATTCTCCCAAGAATTGCATGTACCAATCACAGGCCAGCAGGTATGAGTCACCTCCAGATCTGCCATCTGCGTCTCTAGCTGAGTCCTAGTTGGATTCCCACTGCGCGTGTAGTCATAGGGACCATTGGTGGTAGCTGATGGCTGACCGAAGGTTGCAGTCTGATACAGAGGCGGAGACACGGCCTCATAGGGATCGTCAGTGGATTGGGGAGGGTGTAGTAATTTGGTGGACAGGTGGCGCCGGCGGGGCAAGGGCTGTTGTGCTTGCAGGGCTTGTTGCTCCTGATGCTGCTGCCCCTGTACATCCTCTTCAAACTGCTGCTGCTGTTGACCTGCGATGCGAGCAGGACTGTGTTGCTTGTCAGCACTGAGTGACTGTGAGCGCCTCTGCGGCATGTGTGGCATTGCACACAGAAGTAAGCAGTCAGAGCATGGTAGCCAGACCTCAAGCCGCTGTTGGGGTGATCATACCCATTGACGTTGCCCTCAGACACAGGCAGCGACAGCAGGAGGATGCCAAAGTAACCAAAGAATACACACATGAGGGGCTTTGTGTGAAACTGAGACCAAGCAGCCCCCTGACCAGGATAGCTCGTTACACTACATCGCATATCATCCCAATGTACTTGTTAGCTGCAACACGCAAGGCAGAAAGGACAACAGGACAGCCAGTCCTTGGAAGTAAGGGAAGCCTTTGCTGCATGCACCTGTGATGTCTGCAGGCACGGCTCCTCCTGAGGATGATGCAGCCGGCTGAGCTGAGCGTCCAGATGCCTGACGCTCTGAGATTGATCCACCGGATGTGCCAGCTTCACCATCTGACCATTGTGTGGCCTCAGGAATGATGCTGGTGATGATAGGAACACCATTGCTGCTGCTCGATGCACCCTGAGTAGTGCTTGTCAGCCCTGGCAGCAGCCAATTAATGCCTTCAGTGAAGCTGTGATGGTCCAGGTGACAGTACAAGTGCCAGGAGGGGATGACATGGCAACGCTGCTGTCCACTTGTTAACTTGCAAAAGGTCCTTGACCAACTCACACAATGAGACGTAACTCATTCCTCACATCAACATCAGGAAATGGTGTGACCTTGATCTCTGCTGTTGCATGCATGCATGCCAGCATGTAACATGTCTCATACCCCGAGGGACAGAAGTCAGGGTTAACTGCTGATCTGTTTGCTGTTCATCTGATTACCTGTAGAGGTGCTGGACAGCCCGGGTGAGGGGCTGCTGATTGAGTTGGGGTGGGGGTTGGTGCCAGTCACATCAGGCGTGGTGCTTGTGACAGTAGGCGAGGTGCTGCTGATGGATGCTGCTTCAGGGGTGATGCTTGTGATGGGTGCGTGGGGCAGGGTGGAGGTGGGTTGAGGGGCAGGGGTTGCCGTCCCATCAGCTACCATATCCTTCAGACCCTGGTACAAAGATTTGGGTATGTCAATTTTTCCAGCTGCCAGGCGCTGCTCTGCACGCCACACAGCAGTTTGGAACCAACATCTTGAGTTGCTGAGGCAGCAGCACAAGGAGGTGAGCATGACTTTGAGCCCCAAAGAACACCCAATTGTCACTCTGCAGCTACTGCACTGCATGAGTACCTACATGGCACGGCAAATTGACAAGGGGATGTACACTGAGTGAGTGAGTGAGTGAGTGAGTGAGTGAGTGAGTGAGTGAGTGAGTGAGTGAGTGAGTGAGTGAGTGAGTGAGTGAGTGAGTGAGTGAGTGAGTGAGTGAGTGAGTGAGTGAGTGAGTGAGTTTTTGATGAACCGAGCCAGCAAGTGGATAGGGCCAGCAGCTTGATAAAAAGGATATGATTTTGCATGCATGACCCAAGCTACCTGAGTCCAGTCAGCAAAGTGGTTGAGGCCAAGCATGTGGCTGTCACTGCTGTCTGCTTGTGCATTCCAGTCATCAATGAAGCGGCGGTTGTCATGAAAGACTCCTCTGCGGTGCTCGTACTCTTCAAGTGAGGAATGGCGGCGACCAAAAGATGCCGCAAAGTCATCATACACTTCATCACCACCTGCATGCGCACAGGCAAAGCTTATGACTCATCAGCAGCACAACAAGAAATTTGCAGCTTACACATGCCATTGCACATACGAATCGTGGCATGATGGCATCTAAAATGCTCTTCCCTGCACCCAGTTGACTGCTTGTCAAGTGCTTTTGCGCTGGTGCTGCATGCTTTGAAATTGCCTCTTTGCCATGTGATTGTACGACTTGCATGCAGAAGTGTGCAGCCAAACTAGGATGCTGTGAGCTGGCTGATGCATATACTTGGTCAGTTTCAAAGCATCAGCTAGTTGACAGCATCCTGGTCTGGCTGCACAGTTCTGCATGCAAGTCGTACAATCACATGGCAAAGCGGACATGGTGTGAGGCTGTGCATTTGGATCTAAGGAGGAGAGGCAGGGCTGCAGGGCTTACTGTGTCTGATAGAGGGCAGCAGCATGCTTATCTGAAAGGCAACAGTAGGAAAAGACTGCCTTTCGGGCTTTGGCGAGAGGGCACAAAGCTCTGGGAAGGTAAAGACAGAATCATCTGGCCTGCCAGCCTTGTAGTATGTGAAGTCTGCCAGGTACTCATCTGCAGGGGATTGCACGTTTGATCAGCAGATGCATACAAGACAAGTTGCGGGCAGGAATCAGTCTTGCTGCTCTACCAACATGTTGAAAAAGTTACAGGATCTGACTGGTGTGACTGCAGGGTAACAGCCGCTTTGCAGGAACAGCAAAATCAAGATTTGTGATCATATGAAATGCAAAAAAAATGGTATTTGCAGCTTTTATGGACATTGTGGACCGCCATGATTGCTGGGACTACAAACGGTTATGCCAGTACACAACATGTTTGCTGTCATTCTGATGCAACAGCACTGGAAGCCTTGTAATGTGCAATACTGTATACTAGACTGTATACTAAACTGTATATTATACTGTGCAATGCAAACATTCATGCAACGACACATAGATATCTTACCAAAATGGGCTCCACTGGAGATGTCATTGCCATGCATGTGCAGCCGCAATGGTTCACCATCTGATGTAGCATAGTACTTGTAGATGGTGGTTTTTTGCCCATGCCTGCATCAACCAAAAGGTTGCTGTTGTTGCTTACCTGAGAGCGCACATCCATCACAAACCCTACTGTGACGCGACCAGAGACCACTCAAATTGCATTGCTGCATTTCTTTGGATGCAGCAAGAGCGTCTTGCAACATGGGTGTTGAGATTTACCCTTCTCTGTTGATCTTTTGACAGACCAACATGCCAGCTTTGGTGTTGTGGACCATGCAGAGCAGAGCAGAGCAGAGCAGAGCAGAGCAGAGCAGAGCAGAGCAGAGCAGAGCAGAGCAGAGCAGAGCAGAGCAGAGCAGAGCAGAGCAGAAGTTGTGCAGAGCATTGTGCAGGCAAGTGGGGCAGCCAACAAGCAGACCAGTCTCCAGCTTGAAAGGATGCCTTGTGAGCTTTGTGCAGGAGGGTGGTGCAGCCAACAAGAAGACGGCCTCAAGCTTATAAGAACGCCTGATGAGCTTTGTGCCACGAGAGTGTCTCAGTAATGCCCCAAAGATGCACATTGAAAGCTGCAAGACCTGTGCAGTGTGTGTGTGTGTGTACCTCTGTCTCAGCTCCCACAAGTGACATGGCTGGTTGCGCACTTCTTCCTTCCCCTTGTAGTCCCACTTGGACACATCAGGCAAAACCTGGCAGCAAGACCAACACACTTCAGCTCGGGTCATGCTTTGGCTCATGCTGCTTGTGATGCAGCTTACGACAAATGATGTGACGTACAGTCCAGCGCAACTCAGCATCTTTGGGAGGCATTTGAGCTGCAGTAGGGTTTTGAACTTGACACGACATCGATCATCAAGCAGCAATTGCTGTGGTTCTGCAGTTCGCAGCTCATGGGCAGTCAGGGCATGTTTTGTGTATGCGCGTATGATCAAAGTCTTGTGCACGTTGAAGACAATATGGCAAGCAAAGGTGTAGGCACCATGCAGACGGAAGTCAGCAAGACAAGTTGCTGCTGAGAGTACAGCTGAGACACTGGGGGCGCCCAAAAACACTTGCGGAGGTGTTCTGGAGGGAAGTACTCACCGAAGCACCAAGCATCATGGAGTTGACTGAGCCAAGGCCATGAGGCAGATATGGTCCAACATCATCACAGTCTAGGGAGTCTATCCTGGGAGAGATGATCACAGCATCATCCTGGAAGTATGCAGCAGCATTTGGCCATGACAGCTCACAAGTTCGACAGCGACAGCTGCAAAGCAATGGACGGTCTATACCTTGGTTGTGATCAGGGAATTTGTGTGGTTGTACGTGTCCATCCTGAGTTTTTGGGACACAGCATCCTTCCAGATGTGGACAGGATACCTGCAATGCGGGCCAAATGTCAAGTGCAGGTTAGCTGTGCCGTTCGAAGCAAGCACAGGACAGGACTTACTTGACACCGTCTGTCTGGATCTTCTTTTCGTATGGGAGTGAAAACGTGTATTGCAGCTGCGTACATGCAAGCCAAAGTCAGAAAAAAAAAATCGTAGCAGAGCAGCTAATGTGCAGTTCTGAGCACCTCGAAGGATTCCGCCAATTTCGGTGCCCGAGGTTTGTGAGTCACAATTGACGCAGCCTGCTGCAGGTTTATGTCAGCAGCAAACGCATTTGCAAGGCTTGCAAACCCTGTCAGCAGACTTAGCAAAAGGGACTGCATCATATCGAGACCTCAGGTCGAGGCAGATGGTGTCCGAGCGGCTGTGATCATCAACGAGCCTTTTGTGACTGTTGTGCATGCATGCATGCAGTTGCACGGATGAGTCATGATGACTGATATCAGATAAAGTTTCGCAGGCAGTCGCGGGACTGCTGGCCAAGAGCAAAGTTGGCCCCAATCGTTGATGAGTTGGCCCCACGCGTTGATGAAATAATAGCTTCGAACTGCAGGACAGTCACGAGGTCCCAAAAATCATGCTGCTGATGGTGCTATATGTGTACATTGATGCACAGCAGAGCTGCGAAGTTGCAAACGCATGAGTGCATGTTATGCTGTACCTGCTTGCAAACATTGGACGGTGTTGGTGACGTGCAGATTGTATTCCAGCACAGCTGTTAGGGTAGACAGAGGGAGCCATGCGCATGTGCATCCAGATGCCAGCTGAGTCAACATCAAACCTACGAGGGTTCTGAAACCGCTCTGCAAGGGAAGTGTCGGTGCGATCAAGGCTCGTCGCGCAAGGGTCTCGATTGCCGTACAATTTAGGTGTACTGTGTCTGCTACGGCGTCCTGTCTGGAGCTGCGCACGATCTTCGAGCGGTGTGTGTAATCTGAGCAATACTGCGGGTGATCAGTCAGTCACAAGCCGCTCAAAGCACACGTTTCGGTTATGAACTTTCTGCCGGTTGTTGATGACGATTCAGGTGAGATATCGAGGAACAGTTAAAAAGTCATGCCCTTCAGGCCAAACATTTCCTAGTCTGCAAGCGTTTATGGTTATGCAGACAACAGAGAGGAAAACCCTGCTGAGGTGACGATTACACAACAGAGCTCTTCTCAGCGCTTGGCTACTCACGTTCCCAAGGCTGCGCAAACAGCCAAGGGCAAACCTCCTGCTGGTGCCAAACAAGTTTCTGCCAACAAGTCTAAAGCCAGCAAACAGTCAAAGACTCCAAATGCGGCTGATGCTCGCAAGAAGGCCGTGTATAGGGCCATGGAACAGCTTCTGGAGCATGGAGCCTTCTCGGACGCTGATCTGCTGAGATCAATCCCAAACTTGAGTGGCGATGAGTTTCTTCAGGTACTGCTTGTTTTCCTGCACTCAGCCAGCTGTGCTCAAAACTGTGTGGCAATAACATACTTCATGTCAAGTCAAGCTGCTGCAAATACACACAAGTTTGGTATAGACTGCTCCCTCAGAGCACCACTCTCGTATCAATCCAAGACCCCTGCTCTGGATGATGTCATAAAGGCTGTACCTTCTGGTTGTTGCTTGACACGGCGTCTGCGTTCAGCTGTGTTGACAGCAAGGTCGTATGAGTTACAGAACATGGCTGGTGCAGATTGCTGAAGAAAGAGCACTTGCTGGGCTCTGTGGCAACCCTCGTTGCCCCCATAGTCTCCAGTCTCAGAAACCTGCTGCCCACTACAAAATCCAGGGAAGGGTTGTGTATGACATGGAGGATGAGTCAAGATGCACATGCAGGTGTTTACCACAGCACCATCTGCTTGTACCTCACTCACCCATGTACCAAACGTGCATGACTTAGCACATGCTTTAGAGCAACATAAATCAGCATATTGCATACAAAATCAGCAGTGCTCTGCAGCACAGCTCTAGCACAGCACAGAGCACAATATGTGCAATTTGTATAAGCTGAAACTCCATTGTGTCCATGAGATGTCCCTGCTCGTACAACCCAGGTCTAGTTTGGACCACACACGCTTACACGTGAGGCTGTTGTGAGCGCAGTGAGAAGTGCCAGGCAGTCATCAGCATGATAGCGCAGAAGCTAGGCAATGAAGATGCAGCTTTGTACAGATTCACCCACCCCGTGAAGCCTGACCAGCCCCTAGTGCCCACCCCAAAGCCAGCGCTGTCAAACACTGTGGTGGAGCGTGACCCATTGCAAAAAGCATCACAGCACCCATCTCAACTGCCACCCTTGTATGTTGCACCCCCACCCCCACAAGCAAGACCCCCACAGGCACCTTTGCAGCAACACCAAGGCGGAGTCAAGAGCAGTGTGGGGAGTGCTTCACATCCACCTAGGAAGGGGACTAATGCGGCCCCTCAGTATGCGGCTGGCAATGCAAAAACGCCCATCATGCTGGCTGAGATCAAGGTCTGATGCTGCTGTTCTCCATGCAAGGAAATACCAAGCAGGATCAGCATGCACTGACACCCACTGGCTTCCTGGTTGCATTGAGAGAAATTACTGTTACAAGTGCACTTTCATACAAGGAAACAAACTCACAAAGCATGCATCCTTGACTGCAAAACATATGCACAAGGCTTAGCCATAAGCACGTGCGCAAGGGCGACTGGTCCATTCCACAGTCTTGAATGCAGGCGTTTTGGTTCACAGCAAGGTCTGCAACAGTGTGTCATGTTAGTGCATGTTGGCTCACAGGACTAGGGTTTAGGCACACCTAGTGGGTACCTGGCAAGCACGATTAGCTGGAACGCCTATAATTGTTGTTATTAAGGTCTGCAAGCTCTTGGCTCTTCATCGGTTCAGCATATTCTCTCAGTTCTGGGTTCTGCCTGCAGACCTTAATAACAGGGTTTAGGGTTTAGGTAAACCCTAAACTCTCAACCCTAAAACCTTGGCTCTTCACCGCTCAGCATGTTCTCTGAGTACTGGGTTCTGCCTGCAGGAGAAAGACCCATCAGCAGATGAAGCTTTTGCAGCAGCTGCTGCGCTCAAGCAGCAAAGCATAATCACTGCAGCTGGGGACCAGTCAGCTGCACATGCAGTGGATGGCTTCATCCCAAAGCCCAGACCCACAAACGCCTTCAAGGCTAAAGCAAGCTTGCGCAAGCAGACAGCAAGCATGTCTGTGTCAGCGGCAACCCAGACCGATGTTGAAGCTTCCCACAGCAAGGACACGAATCCTGCCAGTGTCAGTTCTGTACAAGCTGCGGCGGCAACTCCTGCTGATGCACTGCCAAATGATACTAGATCAAGTTTTGCTGATGCTCTGCCAAATGACACTGGATTAAGTGACAGCGCACGCTCTTCCTGCACTGCTGGCAACTCAGCAGAACAACGACATGACTGGGCACAGCAGCCTCAGAGTAGCCCTGCCCCTCAAAGTAGCCCTGCCCCTCATCAGCCTGTAGCGCAGTCTGGTGGGTCAAGTCAGACAGACAAACAGACTGTGCTAGGCAGTCTGGACCTAGAAGCGTTGCCAGCTGGCGCTCCTGTGATCTCCTTTGAGATAGATGATGCAGAAGGGCCTTTGGAAGGAGCTGCCAATGACCTGTCTTCCCAGTTTGGCCGCCTGAAGGTAACAGGCTGCTTGTATGAAAGTGCACGTGGCTGCAGACATTGACACTCTGTCTCACCCAGAGAACATTACTGCAACAGGCCACAGGAATGCATGGTCTTGTGTGTGTCGGTGCTTGGAGGGCGTTCCTGCATCATCAAGCATCTTGACAGACATACCATCCATTGTACGTGCAATGTCTTGATCATGGGGTGTACATTTGGCCTGTAAATTATTACTATTAGTATGGGGTGTACATTTGACCCATGGCTGGGGCAATTATGCATGATGATCTGACTGCGGTTGCTGCTCCTTGCATGGAGACAAAGGAGATCGACTGGATGCCTGTTCTGCAGGTAATTGACCCCTCGCAGACCCAGCCAGTTGATCAAATCCAACCTACAGCTCGGTCAGATTCCTCCCATCTTGCCCAGGATTACAGAGAGCATCCGGATGAGGATCAAGCCAGCTCATCTCATGATGGCACAGATGATCTAATCAGTGAGCTGGATCCAGAGGAATCAGTCAGTGATGATGAAGATGGTGGGCCAAGCACCTGGTTGGAAGATCCTCCCAAAGGTGAGACAGCCATTCAATGCTGGTTTCATTGCTGAAAAGTTGATTTTCTGCGTTTTGGATCTCGATTTCCTCGTTTGTGTCACACAGAACTTTTCTATGACAGCTCACACGACATGCAGACTTGAGGGAAGCAAGTCTTTTGTGGTTTGCAGTGCTAGTATGTGCATGACTGAAGAACTCTCCTTTGCAGACTTGCAACACTGCAGGATTGTGCACATGCAAGGAAACATGTTTATGTCTGCTGCCTATTTGTCTGCTCACCAGCTGAACCCTTTTTTTCAGCTTCACATTTCACACCGCCTGCCAAAGCTGTTTTGTGTGGCTCCTTGCGCACACACTGTCCTTACCATTGAAAGGGTTGACCTGAAAGCATGCGAACCAATCATGTTGCATTACAGCCTCCTAAAGCATCTCCACAATGTAGAAACGCATAATTACTGTCTCCAGATGTTTCTGAGCTTGAAATTCCAGTTTGGAGATGACATTTCTGAATTGAACTAGACGTTTCAGGATTGAAAAGAGCTTCTGGAGACCAAGCAGTGTGTGAACCAATCAACACAAGGCTGAGTTTCCCCCCTGCTTGGTGCAGATTTCAGGATGGAAATGTCGCCCTTTGGTGCCATCTACACACTGCTAGAGTCTTGGCCAACAGAGTCCACCAGAGCTTATCTTGCAGCAGAAGATGGTGCAGACCGGCAGCTCAGGCAGTCACAGATACTTGGCACTGAACAGCAAATGCTGAAGACCATGTCCACAAGGGTGGTGCCTTCCATTGTGAGGGAGATGCAGATTCGTGTGCCCAGGTCAACAGTGGAGAAACACCTGTATGAGGTTCTGGCCAGTATGCATTTCCCAACTCCCATACCAGCCATCAAGGTGATACTCAGAAGCTGTTTTTGGGGTTGCGAGTGTTGACACACTTCTTGATTGTGGGCAACCATGTTTTTACTGGCTGGGCAGCAGGTTGCATGCACAGAAGCTGTCTGCAAATTAGCAGGCATCAAATAGTACTGACTGATAGCACAACGCCCATTGGTTTCTGCCCTTCTTTAACACTCTCATGACAGCACCTGCGCATGCTTGAACGATGAGGTCATCACCAGACCAGCAGGGCTGTCACTAGAAGCAGGGCTTTGCGTTACGGATGTGCAATGTTGTGCAGGACACCCAGTGGCAAGTTGTGGTGCTGGTGCTCATGAAGGCGCTGTCTCTGCACCGTATCCCTGCCTTGCAAGACACTTTGGAGAGCAGACACTGCCTGGCAGCTCTTGATAAATTGCTCAAGTCTCAGGAGTTCAGCAGTGAAATGTTTGATGCTCTGCTGGAGGTACTCCTGGAAGGCTGAGTCTGTTCCAGCTGAAGCTTACAATGCTATGAAGTTTTCTGTGAGTTGCAGCCTCACTAGACACTGCTGATCTAGTCGTGTGATCTGAGGCGTGAACACTGATAATGTTTCTGCTGCTTCTGCTGGGGTCCGTTAGCCAATAGCTCTTCAGTTGATGCTGTGGAGGCACAATGTGTCCAGCTGGACACAGTTTGATGTGGACGTCAATTGAATGTTCAGTCTGATCATGTCACAAAATCACATGTTATGCACTTACTGCGCCTCCTGTTCAAATAAAAAAACACACCAGACTGCAGGGCTGTACATCGTCACATCACCACATGATAAGAGTAATGTTATGTAAAAATCTTTTGTCATCATCCAGTCAACCTGATCTCCGCATTAGTGTTGTCTGGTTTAGCATACTTGGCTTTCACCCAAGCGACCCGGGTTCAAATCCCGGATGCGGAATCGCTTAGCAGCGCGGCTGCTTCACATTTTTGGGCTTCGTTAGCGATATTCTAAAGGCGTCGCCGTCTTCTGGCATGGCTGTTTGATCACATGGGTGTTTCAGAGCATTGATGCTTTACAAGTATGCAAGATGCATCATGCATGCCATGGCGTGCCCAGCTGTCTGTAATTTCTTTTTTGATTGATGGGTCTCCAATAATAGTACATCTTTCCCAAAATGCACTGACTTGCCTGTTAACATGCCTGGAGATATTGTGGCATAGCATGCAGTCATGCAGGATTGGGTGGCGAGTTTGGGCGATGGTGTATCTCGGCGGCTATATTCACAGTCATTGTAGGTAGAACCGCTGAGTTGCAAGCTGCTGAGCAATATTTGTAGCATCTGTTGCTGACTGATAGGCCAAAGCTGACAGTGCTAGCGCTAAAGCCTGGTCACGAGTGCAAGCAAAACACATGTAGAGATGAGGTTGGAGGGGTTTTCATTAATGATGTTGGGCATATCCATATTAGCAGAGTGAACCGCCCTTGGAATGTGTACCGAGCCCCTTTTGTAGAGTGGACTCAGGCACAAGCAGATGCTCATCCGTAACTTCTTGCAGGCTGGTTACAGGTGAAGATTTTGAAATCTGCCATGACATCTCTCACAAATTCGACATCGACAGCTGATGTCAGCTTGAGGAGCAACTTGGCTGGGAAGATGGCATAAAGGACAAAAGGTGATGACAACAGCGCATATGGTCAACACAACTGAAGACATGCACTGGCATTGCCACCATTACAAGACATTCACAAACCCTGAATGAAGGAATGCCGCAAAATAACCACAGCCACTCTGCACCTCAAAGGACTTGCTTCTTGAAAGTCATATGAAAGCAACGCTGAGCTGAAACCAGGAGAGAGTGAGCATAAAATCAGTACAAACAGATTCTGCTGTCAGCTTGAGCATGAGTTCATTAGTGGACACACTTGGCAGGAGCAGTGCAACAGGCTTGTGTCTGCAACAGTGGGAATTGTAATCCACAATATGACCAACATGCATGATACACATGTACCAAAGAATGCATGAGTTCTGGTACATGTTGCTGCAATGTCAAGGACCAAGCACAGCCTTTATTGTGTGCTGCTGGGCTGCGCCTGCCGGGTAACAAACCAAGCTCTAGATTCCAAGCTTGGCTTCTATGCTGTCTCGCTCTGCAAACTGGGGGTGATCAGTATGTTAAACCAGTTTGATTTGGGGCTTGTAAGTTCGTTTAGCCGGTCCCATCCAGGATGTGACTGTGCTTCTGATGCATGTCACCAAAGGCAATGTGCAGTGCTCCATGGAGCAGGTTCCAGTCGACAGCAAAGTTCATGACCATGTCATCACAGCCGGGCAGCCCCCCAGGAGGGCAGATGCCTGTCTCTAGCAGTGTCGCCCTCTCCTCTGCATTCAGCCTTGCATACTCTGGTTGGAAGATGTACCTCTGCACATCACACCAGCTTTGGTTGACACCACAATTCAACGGTTGGGCTGAGGCATGTGCAGCATGGCCTTGTGAATCGGGGTGAGGCATACCTGATACCTACCTGGCTGATGCGAGAGCAAAGGCTGGCACAGGTGTCAATCAATCAATCAATCAATGTGCAGCAACTTCACGTGGCTGACTGTCTAGCAATGAAGGCAACATGTTGCAGAAGAGCAGGTACCATAGGATGTGGATTGACCAGTAGGATGAACTCAGCATGGATGCAGATGCATGGCTGCTCTCCAAAAAAAAGCAAACTGAAGGGATATTTTCTGGTACCGCCTATGTATATGCATTGAGTGCAGTGCTCCTGTCTCAGGTTGAAGGCAGTGTCACTGAGTCCCGAGTGGCTTCTGATTACAGACAATTCTGAGCACAGTGAGGAACGCTGCTTATGCATGACGCACAGCTTGTAAATTAATTACCTCCTTTTGGGGGTAAATGAATCGCCTGTCTTCCGTACTCAGGCCAACAAAGTTGACTGGAAGGGCCAAATCATTCATGTAGTCTGTGACCCAGGTGTGGGGAGACAGGGTGTCCCTCTTCAGCCAGTTGTATAGCACAACAACGCTGTCCTGCAAATGCACTTGCACGTCATATTTTGACATAAATGACCTACAGTTTTTTGACGTACAGTTTTTGCACAAGGATCTGCAGCTGTTGCGTCGTGATTGCCAGCAAAACATTTGACAGAGAAATGCACATTCGACAGAAACAGCAGTCCTGCAGAGTCAACAGCATGATGTGAGATTTGCACACAAAGATATGAACTCACGGCATCACAACTAACAAGTAACACAGTCTACAAGACGACACGGGTCATGGGCAGCAGCAATATTCATGACCAAGGCATTCTGAGAGTGTGCACGATGAGATGGGATGAGATGAGGATTTACAGCTTGTGCCCGGACAAGCGGGGGTGTACCTTAGGCATGAACATAATGTTGACAAGGGCGGCTCCATGAGTCATGAGCAGCACTTGTGAGGAAGCATAAACCTTGATCTGCTCCTTGAAGGGCAATGGCTCCATATACACAATCCTGTATACCACAAGGCATTAGCACAAGTACCAGTAAAACATGTTGACAATCCTGTATATAACAAGGCATTGGTACAAACATCACTGAGACATGTTGACAATCCTGCATACCACGCGGCATCAGAGCAAGTATCACCAAGTACCATGTCAGCAATGCAAGTGAAGTTGAATCAAGCTTGAGACACGGGGCTGCGAGGGGCGTGTTTCCACATGTTGTGCATACACACTGGGTAGAACAGTGTGTCAACAGAAGACCAAGGCAAGATGCGAATAGCCAGCCACTTCTGCTCCAGCTGTTGTACAACAGATGACAAGACAGAGGGACTCAAAGCAACAGCATCCAGAGTGCAAACAAACGGTCAAACGATAAGGGATAGCAGACCATAGGATGAAACAAGAAATCTAAACACGGTGGAGGGTAGATGACAGGACAGATGGTCAAAAATACAATGAAGAGCTTGTTCTGGAAATGCATCACAAACTCAGGTGTGTAATGATAGCAGCTGTATGTTGACAAGGTCCAAAGACAAGGAAAGCAACAGCATGGCGGACCTGGTGCTCTGCACTTCAGGCATCTCCTCTATCTTCTGAGCAATCTCCAGGGAGTTGACCATGTGCCGGCCCTTGTGGTACTGCCTGTTCACAATGGTCACCTTGTACGGACCCTCCGGCTGCAACACAATTGGACATTGGTTTTAGAATGAAAAGAAAAGAAAGAAAAAAAGAGACTACGCCCTTCGACATCAACTTAATGAGAAACCAAGTGTTATACCGGCTGCCCAGACATTGGTTTCATACCAGCGTGCTTAGCACATGCATACCGCTACAGAGTGTTTTGACACTCGGGTGCTCAGCAAATATGTTGTGACAATGTGTTGCTGGAAGCATGCAAACATGAGGCAGTGAATGCATACAACAGACACCTGATCTTGTCAAGACAAAAGCATGGTCTGTGTGACGCTCAACATGGAGCAACACACTGGAGCAGTACACAACCTGAGAACTTGCAAGACAGCACACTTGCAAGAATGTAGGCTTGAGCAACACACTGTTGAGATTGGTGCTGATGCAGCGTGAAGTCAGTGACCTACGTTGAAATTCTCATACTCCAAGCCATAACACTTGATCAGCCTTTCTCGGTAGGCTACACTGACCCGCTTGTCCACGCCCGCATACACATGCTTGAACCTGCAAGCAAACACCCATCAAGTGCGTACACATGCTTGAATCTGCAAAGCAAACACCCGTCAAGTGCGTACACATGCTTGAATCTGCAAAGCAAACACCCGTCAAGTGCATACACATGCTTGAACCTGCAAGCAAACACCCATCAAGTGCATACATGCTTAAATCTGCAAGCAAACACCCATCAAGTGCATACCTTGTCTTGTGAAGGTAAGAAATGTACAGCAGTGGATGCGATGCAAAATTGTCCGACAGTTTTCACCCAACACAGCGCAAAGCCACACATACACACACATCACGTGCAGATGCAAAGCAAACAGAAACACACACTATCAAGTACAGATGCAAAGCACACAGACACACACACCATCACGTGCAGTTGCAAAGCACACAGACACACAACAAGGAGCCACTCATCAAACAAGGAGCTTCAGATAGTTTACCAGCATTTCAATAGTAATAGGACAAAAAACCCTGATGTGACCAAAAAATGCCTGACCAAAGATGCCTGACAAAAAATGCCAAGAGTGAGAGCTCACTCTTCTCCCTGGTCAAAGAAGCCGCGCCACTTCCGGTTGTACGGCCCAATGCCAGCAGCTGATGTCTTCAGCAAAAACATCTGCAGCGCCCCAAAACATTATCAACTTTGCCATGCTACACGAACTAGGATTTTGGGTCAAGTTGTGCTACTGACTCTGCTGCAGCAGCAGGTCACGCTCTGTAGCATGCCAAAGTACTTGACGGAACCTGGGCTGGACATGAACATTTTGAATCAAATTCCCACATAGACTGTTCAGCAGAGGCAGGGGTACTCCCATTTGCAGGCTGCCTCCAGAAGACGCTGCCTTGCTCAACAACAAGTGCTGGTGTCACAAACAGGAGCTGAACAGCAGGCTCATCCCCAAGCTGACTTGGCATGAAACATAGGGCCAGCATCGTTTTGGCAAACATGAAAAACTGCAAGGAAGGACGCTTTCAGTAACACAAACAGTACCTTGTCGCGTATCCTGTCATCTCCAATGAAGTGGTTAGGCCCAGGGAAGAGACATTTGAGTGCTGACTCAGCAGCAGGTAGGAACTGAGCCCAGGAAGCTTGATCTCCAGGCCTCTCAATGAAGATAGGAGCCAGGTCTGTGCTGTTGGCTGCCCCACAGTAGCCTAGCCACTTGCAAGCAAGGGAGTGCACCTCAAAGACTGACTCCCCGAGACCGTGGTAGTAGTTTAGATGCCACTGGCGCCATGTCAGCGTAGCTGCTGTGATGACTTCTGCCTGAGCCTGCAGAAGGGGATGAGTCAGAGCATTGCAGGTGGTCAGATGAAGAAAAGAAAAGAAAAGAAATAAAATAAAATAAATCAAAGATGGTATGGTGGAAAGCATATGAGATTGTTATGCTAAGGGCCCCACTTAATGCAAGATGGACTAAGAAACGATCCCTAATAGCAAAGCGAGTTGCATGGTATGTTGATGTAGGTGTGTCAAGCACAACTGATTGTCTGCTCAGACAGGATGTAAGCGTATCCAAGAACTTACCGCGGCTGCATGCATCTCTGGGCTGATCTCTGAGATGTGAAGCTGGGTCACCTCAAAGTGGAAATCATGATGGAAGTTCACAATGATGTCTGGAATATCTGGACGCAGATCTGTAGCAAAATCAAAGGGTCCCTGTCAAAGCTGCTGATGATAATCACCTTGACAACCACCTCTGGTGTCACGTCACTGTGTGTGCGGACATGTGTACCAAACCTCACAGACAGACAACCAAGTGCAGCACGCAAACTGAAGTGCCTTTCTAACTGACCATCTAATGCAGCATGCAAATTTGAGTTCCAGCTGCAGGCTTTGTGAGGTTGCAGCATAGCAGCAGGCACCAGTTGTTGAATGTGAATGCAAGCAGATTCTTGCCTGTATAAAGGTAGAAAAGCCGCCCCTGAAACATGAGCAAGTTGTTGAATACGCACACGCGCCGCTGTGGGTCACCATCATCATATGGGCACTGCACAGTATGGCATTGGTAAGATTCATCGTGCATGCTGGACTCATAGCTAGCATGTCAAGCCTGGTATGATACACAGGAGAAAGAAGCATGTCAAGCTCTGGCATGGTCATGCAGCACCATTGATGAAATGCAGCAGCAATGTCTGCCAACAGATGATTAGGGCTGCACCTGATGACTTGAGACAACTTTGCTCAGATCTATTGTTGTCTCCTTGTTGTCAATCCAGTGCTTGACACCAAGACCCAGGCAGCCAGTCAAGAAGAGAGCTAGCAGTACAGCCAGTTTCCATGCATTTGCTGCAAAGAAGGCTTCCACAGGGCTGCGCTGAGGCCTGCTGGTTGAGGCTTCTGTCTGCACTTTGCTGTCTATCAATGGAAGGGAAGACTCTGACATTGGGAATTGCCTGCAGCACAGTGGCGTCGCAGCTTCCGGACACGGTCAACCTCGGTCGGGCGCTTTACCCGGTTGCCTTCACAATGATTACAATGATCAACATGAAAGGAGCACATGCACACCTGAGCGGTGAAGAACAGGGCTGTCGACCGTGCAGTTCCCGTCAACTGCACTGGTGCATTGTGCAGAGCCCTTCTGACGGACTACAAAGATCTGCCTGAGCGATTGCACGCGTTTGCACGCTGCAGAACAGCAAAAATCTAAGAGCAGCACAGTACTTGGCAGACCAAGGTAGCTGCAGCTCCTGGCCAGTATGATCCGGCACTAGCTCACTGCGATGTGAATATAGTAAAAGGCACAAAGCGCGTTACCTTAGTGTGTATGTGCGTCGCTACTGGGCCTGCGGCGACCCCTGGACGCTGAAGTCGTGAGATCGCACTCAAAGTCTGCGCATAGGCAGGTACGAGTCCTCGGCAGATGCTAGCGACGAGGCGCTGCGTACCCAAAGAGGACGGCCAACAAGCCAAAAGGTGAAGGAGGTGTGAGTCACGCCAGCTTTGACCAGCACGGGTTTCGACTGCGTACAAGGGTCTCTTGACTAAAGCACTTTTTCAAGCAGTGCAGGGCAGCGTCGACGTGACTTGTAGCTGGTTTCGGAGCACTTAACGCGCGAAATTCTTTATGACAGCGTATTGCCTGCTTTGGCTAGGCCACGTGAGGAAAGCGTTTCGGCTCTCAGGCGGGCCCTCCCTCATCTGGTGTAGAGGAAGAGGGGGGTGTGGTGTGCAATAGCTCTCAGCCAGCATTAGTTACAAAGTGCTTGCAGAAATCGCAAAAGCGCTTGTCCGCACCAAAAAGGTTGTCAGCTACACTCCACTGGCTATGATGATGATCAATAATTTGTATGCAGCCACTCCGAAACAGACTACGCAGCTCAGTCAGCAAGGTGCACCTAAAGAAGACTGCACACACAAATGTAGGTTTAGACACTGCACGAGCTTGTATGTGCCAACCTCTGTCCCAACACCGGTCCCTTTTGGATGCACAATCAAGAGCTGAGACTGTTTTGTGGCTAATCCTGCCCTGAAGCAGCAGGCTGCCTACAAACTCTTTGCAGCAGACACTGCAGTTATTTTTTCAGCACCTTTTGACGTCAGCAGCTCTACTCAACTGAAAATTAGTCTCCGAGATGCGTTTCAATGCATTTTAGCGCATTGCGCAGCCTAAAACAACCTTGCTTGACCTCATACTGTATCTGACATGTATATTACTATGATCCAGACATTTCACGGGGCTCTGCAAATCAGCGCATCCTTGGGGATGTGTATCTGAGATCCAATCCGTCAAGGAACCCTTTGCAGTGAAGTCACACATAAATATTTGACACCAACATCTGCGCAGAATGTGCACCGCCTGTACCTGTGAGCACAGGAAGGTAGCGCTGTCCAGTATAATTTGTAAAGTCCAATGTTGCCTGAGCTACTTTGCAATTGTTTGGGCGCCACCGAATCAGGCCATGGCTGCTGCTGTCACCTGTGCGACTCTGCATGGCTCATGCTGATTTGTTGAGGTGATCAGAGGTAACACAGAAATCGCTTGACTCAAGCACCCTGCAAGGTACAGCACCCAATTGAACAATGCATACACCCAACAACAGGCACACTATATGGTTCAAGCCAGCGCTTCAAATTGTCAGTTGGCACAAGCCACACCTAGCAATGCAGCAGATCTGCTCTACAATCCATCCCAAATCACCTGCCTGGGCTTGCTGCAGACAGCAATACACATACAGGCTCAACGACAACATGATGGCAGTCTCATGTTTGCACTGAAAAGCCAGGCAACAAGCAGTGCCAATGAGCCAATATAGTGCTCTGCATGTACTTGCGTGTAAGCAGTCTAGGCTTGCAACATATTGGCACAAGGAATGCACTGTGCATGATGCGGCTTTTGCAAGCCAGAATCAGCTTCAGCACCTGATGACAGTAATGCACTGCATCTCTCATTCAAGTCACCCACACAGAGTCCTGCTAACAAGCAAGGGCTCCATGTGGGTAAGTTGAGCGAGAACTACAATGGCATTTTCATCGTAGGTGCCGAATGCAAAGAATGGATTGCAATGGCTGCTAAGGCCTTTGAGCCTCAGTCTCAGCAGGCTGACACATGAACACTCAATGCTTCGAGCTACATTGTTTTATGGCAGAGCCTGAAGTGCCTGCATCCTGCTGCTAGCGCTGACACATGCATATCAGGCATGCTTATACTATGCCATACACTCTGTTATATATTGTGCTATGCTGTGCTCTGCATTATGCTGTCAGCAGAATGCTTGCCTCCCAGCTCAGCTGTGGTGAATGAGCAATGATCAAGCCTGTGTTGAAACATGCATGCTCTCACTGCATCTTTACAGTGCATTCATCAACAGCAGTTTGCTCGAGCAAGGCTCTGCTTACATACTCAACTGTGTTGGTCTAGCGTGTTGTCCTGCCCACATTGCTAACACAAATGTGAAGCTAAATGCCTGCAGATAAAGAAGTACATTGGCTTACATGAGTTTTACTGTACACAATTCTCAAAATGCCCAGCACATTCGAACCCATGGCCCTCACGCCTAGCACGGCCTGCGCAAAAAAGCGTTCATCTGTTGACATACCTGTTATGCATAATAACAAAACTTATTTGCAATCAGGGCCAAGAAACCACGCTTCATGCAAGGGGTCGCCAAGATGCACAAGCAGCAAGCGAGTCACATCCATCATAGATGTTTACCAGCAAGGGCCAGCGCCAGAAATGGTAGGACAGTATAAAGGTCTATGGCTCTCTGCCCGACGCAACAGCAACCCAAAACGGCCAACAAGAGTCAAGCTGCTTGCAACAGGTGCGAGAGACGTCAGTCTGAAGGTCAAAGGCCTCCTTCTGGGACTTCGAGTCATCGGAGTGAGCGTGGCCAGCCAGCAAGTCGACCCGAACTGATCTCTAGGTATTGATCAATACTTGACTGTGTCTTCCAGAGTGGGCTCTTGCGTCCTGAGGGTTATCATGTCGATGCGATGCTCGATGGGTGAGCATCAAAGCCTTGTTCGAAAGCGAATCTTGCCGTAACGAGCTGCATAAGAAGCCCCTTGAAGCCGAGCTGGCGTTTATTCGTTCGATGATCCTAACAAGAGAGCCAAGGTGCGCTTTTATGATGAGTCATCAAATTCTTGCATCACCGGAAGCTTCCTGGCTCAAGCTTCGCCTGATCAGTTACGCACCGACGTGCCAATCTGAGCGGGGAAAGATGTCGAGACAAAGATGATGGTGCATGACATGACCTACGCATCATCTTGGCCATGCATGGCGTATGCAATGATGCGTAGTAAGTGAGACTCACTGAAAGCTTTTGCTTGTACGATGACTTGTTACTCGTGGATTGTTTGAGAGATCGCAGCATGAAGCCATACATTTCAGAGCGCTGAATACAAGTATACAAAGTCAAATTCAAGACAAAATTATATCAAGGCTTTAGCTCAAGATTAAGGGACATCAAAATGCTGACACTGTCTACAAACACTGAGAATTAAGGCTGAGACAACAGCTGAGAATTGGGCTTTGCAGCAATCCTGTGTTTATAGTACATCAGGAGAGCCAGCCAGTGCCTTGTCACAGGCAATCTGTCAGAGATAACATCACACACTACGCAGGTGCTAAGCTACAAACGAACAATCCACAACAGACAAAACGCTGCTTCAGTAACACTTCCCTCTAAGGCAAATGACTGACTGCACATCTACACTACAGAGCTAACAAATCTAGCATCACAGCATAGTATGACTCTCTCACTTTGCAGACAAAAAGCCACCAAGAATACCCATCAGTGATATCATTGATCGATCGATCCTGGCGACAAACAAATACTGCAAAAGTGTGTGATTGCTGCTTTGTGCGACTAAGACGGTACCTCGCTGTCCAAAGGAAGAAACTTCATCAGTTGCTGGTGAGCAACATCACCAATCAGCATACATCTATGAGTAAAGGACTGAACTTTACTAAACTACCTGCAGTGCCTACTTTGCTCAGTGAGCCAGCAAAGCAGTACTCAGACCTTGCAGCACTTCTGTACAAGGAATTATGGTTACCAGATATGGCTCCCTGGACATTTACAGCCCTGAATTGCAAGTCTGCATTTCACAAAATGTACAAAATTGGCACAGCCGATACACCAGTACACCAACAAAATCTTGAAGAAGTTTTCCCAAACGATTTGTTCCAGAAAATCCAGGCTATCTTGTCTCTGTGATCACATTTGCATAGCATTCTTGACCAGCCGCAGCAGATGTGGATGGTCGCTCCAGATGTGCACTTGAGCAACAACCCTTTCAGTTTCATCCTGACTCTGAGACCGGGCTGCAATCAGCTTCTCCAATGCATGACCCTGCAACGTGTTACCATCAAAATATGATGTCTATTCTATTCATTGATACATTAGTTGTCTCCTTAGCTTTTCAAACACAGTGACATAAAGCTCTTGGCTGTTATCTGGGAAGCTGCTGCAACTGCCAACATGCAAATACGTTTCTACAATTCTCATGCTGCAGCACCACATACCATTGATCTCATCAAGCAATGACGTCGCGTTCTTGGGCTCCTAAAGGGGCTCGAGAATCATCAGCAACTACTACACCCTTCACGACCTTGGCGCTGGCAGCATGTTGGAGGCTGATGCATACATGCATTCCGCCCACCACAACACACAGCAAGCGCACTAGCACAGCCAATGGCATTATGCATTACATGACATCTGCTGCAAATGCATGGGCTGAGTTGCATGTGACAGTGACACACCTTCCTTGCCAGCACAACATCTCCAGGAGCAAGTGCCAAGGCTGGGCAGAGGTCATTGGCACCATCACCACAGTATACAATGTGCTGGTAAGGCGTTGCAGCACGCAGAGCTTCCAGCTCTTGGCCCTATAGCAAACAGTAAAACAGTAATCTCCATGGTAATTGCTCACACACTTCCCATGCTTGCAGTTTGTGTGCACAGCTCTTGTCCCTATAGCAAACAGTAAAACACTGATCTCCAGTCATTGGGCCATAATAACAGCTCACACACTTCCCATGCTTGAAGTTTGTGTGCACACAGCACGGCGTGAATGCTGCGTCGTGACTTTGAAGCCAACCAATTAGGTTGTACAGATGTGCCAGGGTTGTCAATAACCTGGTCAGTACTAAGCGTTCTTCAAGTTGACACAGTCTGAAATGAATTTGTAAACAATTATGCAATCCTTCTGGGCGAAGAGTTCAGGGGTGGAACCATACCTTGCACAGATTAGCAGGGCAGAGAGGGCAGCCATGTGACAAGACAGTCCAGTCATGCCTGGGCTGTATCACCATGCGATGACTCGCTGCTGCCTTGCCAGCTGCTGCATCACCACTGCTTGCACCCCATGTGGCACCACCAGCTGACTCAGATCCAGAAGACGCTGACTGGACCTTGCCTGGACTGGCAGTTGAGGACTCAGCATCTGAGTGAGCTGAGTCAGCCTGGCTTGCACTCTGAGGATCACTGGAAGGCTGGCAGCGCACAAAGCTTGAGAGGTTTGTGATGACCTCCTGAACTCTGGTGTTCACCTTGGCACCCGTGAGCATATGGCTGATGAAGACGCTGTTGCAGTCTGACAAGATGCGCATGTCAATGCCCTGCTGATGAGCCCACTGCATCACATACATTATGTGTGACAACTGATGCGCAAATTCTGCTTTGACATAGAGATCTTAGAGGCAGGTTCTGAATAAGCTATGACTAGGGTTCATTGGCAATGCCATAGTGCAGGTTGAGCAAGACATGTATGCCATCAGGCAATTGAATTAGTCAGCAAATAGGTTGTAATGCACAAGCGTATCGCAAACAAGCTTCAGCAGCAAACCTGCATCATGTCCACAGAGTCCTGTGGCAGCTCGGTGCCCATCTTGCGCAGTGCAGTCAGGATCTGCTGCCGTCCAATTCCCCTTCTGGCCATCTCAGCAAAGACAGCGTTGGTGACGGGCACAAAGTTGGCTGGCATTTCCAGTGATGCAAGCATGGGTGTCAACTCGGGAGCCAGCTCCTCCACAAGGCGCTCACCTGCATGAATTTGTTTCTTCCATTCACAACTAATGTACATAATGGGGGGGAAAATCAGGGCAAAAAGCATGAACACAGTCAGGATGATGGAACAAGATGTTGGTGCACTCTGCAGTGCATGCTGCTCCATGTGCAAAAAATTGTCTAGATTTACAATACGGCCGAACAATTGACCTTGATTAGTCATGTACAGTACTGCATACGCAAAAAGGTTGACAACTGCTGCAGTGTATGTCTCAATTGCCGCTGCTTTTGGGCACTGGTCACAGACTCCAGTTTGAGCACAGGTTTGTGGTGCAGCAACAACTGGCAGAAGCAACAATGTAAGTCAATACCACAATTGGCAGCTGCCACAGCATGTTGGTGTGAAGTGCTCATATATGAAGACTTGAGCCTGGCCTGTCTCTGCAATTCACAAGAAGTAAACTCGGAATTATTCTTACAATCACACTAACACCTCGCCAACGTGTGTCGCCTCCTCCGTCAAGTCAAGATTACTATAACAGATTGACACAAGGCGCGCTGACCACTGACTATAATACATTCAAACAAGCAGGACCTTATGCTGCAGCCGCATGTGGTTGGAGCGACTTTCACGACGCGTGTATTGCAAACAGACATGGAATCGCTAGAATACCAACACAGACGAAAGGGAAATCCTGATCCTCCAGTGACGTACATTTACCTGTCTCACCTGAAGCTCTGCACACAGCATGTATACCCACATGAGTCGATGCTTTGACCAAAACAAGCCTGTGCGCTCACCAGCATCAAAGTCAGCAATGGTCTTGTCAAAGTCACACAGCAGCAGCCTTGAAGGCTGCCGGCTTGCTGAGGGTTGCTCAGCCCGGTGTCTGCTGCTGATGCGGTCAGGACCAGACTGTGCCTTGGTCAGCTGCAGCTTGCGCTTGACCGGCACTTCTGGCTTGGAGGCATGACTCATCAGCTTGACTGGGACCCCTTGGGCCCTGAACCACCTGGAAGTAGGGCAGGGCAGGGCAGCTCAGGGCACTGCCTTGAGGCTGCCCTAACAGTGCTGCATCAGCAAGGCATACCAGCAGCGCTGTCATGGCATGCTGATGTGCAGCGCCCTGTGCAACAGGTGGGAAAGTGCATCCCATTTGGAATTAGCACCTCCTAAAGTGGGCCAGCAATCAGGCACAAGACAGGTTGGGGTTACGTCAGCTGACCATCTTGTGACAAGGACAGCAGCAGTGTCGTCATGAGCTGTACAGAGCACATCTTGCATGGTACCATGTGCAAAGAGCAAGAAGGGGGACGGGGGGGGGGGGGCAAGTTTGGGTGGCTCACTGTGGCATGCCAAAGCGCTTGTGGAGGACAGGCCGCACATCCTGTGCATCGGCCAAGCTTTCTAGCAGTGGCAGCATGGCTTCTGTCAACATCCTGTCATCCACATCACCTCTGCACAGCACACAAGCAGAGTAGAGGAGTGAGCTGGATACAAACAGCAAGCAAGGGTGTTGCATGCAGGAGTCCTCGCTTGTGCTATGTGGATGGTCAAGACAGGCCTGAAGAAGTTCCCAGCCTTTTGTAGGCATCACTGCTTTCTGAATGTTCCCTTTCGGCCGTGCTACATATGGGCGGTGAGCCAGCACTTGATTGCTGGCTTGCTGTGCGAAACCACCATCTCCATCAGTCAATTTACATTTCTTGTCTTCAGGACTCATCAGGGGAGTCAACAGACACTAACTGGGAAAGCAACATACACTAAGCATATGTCTAGTGATGGCAGGTGCCTGAAGACTTTTCATATGCAGATATGCCTCACCTGAAGCCGTAGATGGGAATGCCGTTGTCAGGCTGGTTGAGGAATGCCAGTGGGGTGTCATCGATCAGCACTGTGCGCTTCAGATCCCTGCCCAGCCTGGAGAGGTCCTTGATGCAGGGGTACAGGTCACATGACACTGTGGCTGGCCTATATAGGCGACGCCCTTGGAAGCAGAAGCGGTAGTTGTGGTCCAGGGCATCCACAATGGGCCTTGCATAGTCCTCCAGCCCAGCAGTGAACAGCACTATCTCTGCACGTCACACGAGAAACATCACTGACGGGATCTCAGGCAGGACGACCAAACAATAACTAACATAACTCTGCTGACGAATGAAGATCTGAGTATCACCATTGTTATGTACAATGCACGTTTGTGCTGCTTGAAGCAATGCTAAGCTTGCATGGCAGCTTGCATGGGGTCACATGCACATGCAGCCATGTCAATGCTGCGTTATGATGATAAGCACAGGAAAGGAATGTACATGCCATGCGCTGCCATGACAGCTACCTGCAAAGGTTGACAGCTGTCTGAAGAACTCCTGCAGGCCTGGACGCTCCACAACAAAGACCCCCTGTGGGTTCAGGCGGCCGCCCTTGCCCACAATGTAACTGGTTGACCCAGGGGGCAGGCGGGGGGCGCGCCGGGGGGTGAAGCTGCTGATCAAAGTGCCGTCCAGATCCAGCACTACTGTCAGCTTCCCCTGCAGCGTTCACATCATTCACACCGTGTCATGTTACATTACCATAAAGTGTCCAGACACCACTGTTCCCGCCAAGCACACCAACATGCCTGGTATCACATGAGACCATCAATTCAGCAACATGCCAGTTGCTCAGGGAAGCACCGTATCACTTGGCAGCTCAGCTTTAATCAGTAGAGCTTTGAAAGCCCAGGTCGCGACAATAACAATGGTAGTAAGTGCTAGCTGTTGTTTACTAAATACTTATTAGGCATGTCTGAATCTATCTGTACGCCAGCGTCTGCTATTAGTAGCCTCACTTCAAGGGCCCAAGCCACAAGCAGGGCAGCAAAGCAAGCATGTGGACCCATCTCGGCCTATGCCAGCATACAGTCAACTTGATAAAGCGAGCCAACATCATGCTTCATGCTAATGCTGGTGTAGTGGTAGCAATGCTGCCCTACAAGGGGGTGTGCAAAGCCTACAAAGGGGTGGGGAAAGCCTACAAGGGGGCCCTAAAAGGGGGTGTGCAAAGCCTACAAGGGGGACCTGCAAGGGAGTGTGCAAAGCCTACAAGGGGGTGTGCAAAACCTACAAGGGGGCCCTACAAGGGGGTGTGCACAGCCTACCTTGTGCTCAGGCCTCTGAGGGGGCAGCAATGGGGGTTCCTGATGGGCGGCAACTGCAGCGATAGGCACAGCTACAGCCTGCTCGGACAGAGTCTCAGTTGGCCGGCGGTCCAGGCATCCCAGCTGCTGTGCTTTTGCATGTTGAGACCCCACCTCTGCTGCTGGTGATGACACAGCACCTACAGCAAGCCCTAGTCTGTGACTTGATTGCAAGCAGAGTTTACTCAACTCCAGTGTTTCTTGCTGGAGGATTCTCGCAGTGCACTCTGCACCTGAAACCGCAAACCTATGTAGCTTGGTTGCAGAGGTAACAGAACAAACGCTGCAAGTATGTATTATGCCTCATTGTGTCCTGCTGAGCCATGGTCTTGCTATGCTGGTGAGGAACGTATGCGCTATGTTGTTGTGGTGCTGCAAAGGAACATTGCCAAGAGCGTTGAATAACAATAACAATAACAATAACAATTACGCTTTCCACCTCACAATGAGCTAGGTACATTGCCAAGAGCGTTTACATCAAAGGAAAGCAGGTGAACCAAGCTTAGACTTTAGATCTTAATCAAGAGCATGTAACAGCTGGAGAGTAGTGGTCGCATATTATTTCCCAAGTCCTTGTGTAGCGAGCTGTTGCAATGCAACTTAGGGCCATAGACGGGTTTGAGAACCACAACAGCTTACCAGGAGACACTGCCGCTACAACTGTCTCCGCTAGTTGACTGTCAGCAGAAGCTGACGGCAAAGGCTCCGGCATGCTGACCGCAGCTTGCAAGCTCTGTGGTCCAGTGCTAGCCTGCTCACTCGCTGAGTTGGGTACTGTCAAGGGAAGCATGAGAGCTGCCAGCCTGCTGTGTTGCTGTACACTGGCGTGAGTGGGCGTGAAGGTGGGTGTGACAGCTAGTGGGTCCACTTGACGCAGCTTGAGGTCAGCAATGAAGTTGCTCAGATGGGCATCCACCTGCAGCAATGTGTTCACGATCAGACCTGTTCTTGGACAACATGCACCAAATAGTTTGTCAAGGATGCGAGTCTTAGCATAAAGCAATGCCTTACCTACTCTCTCAAGATCGAGCTTGGAAAGCAAAGCATGCACAGTTCTGCGATCACAGCAGACTGTGCTGCAAGGTGCATGCTTTTGTCACCAGTCACTACAGCTGTCACCTGTGATTCGTCTTGTTTCACAACAGCATGCTGGTCAACTTGTGAATGACGCATGACGCGCAGTGACTGGCCAGACAGGTTGTGTTGCAGTGAAAGCTCAGCAGCTTTACCTGCAGCCTGTCCAGATCCAAGATCTGGGCTTTCCTGCATATTGGGCAGTTGTATGTCGATAATCCAGACGCGCAGTGCATCTCAGCAGCCACCACATGCACTGGCTGGCTGCTGTCTGGCTTGCTGTCCTTGCTATTATCACCCCCATGACCTGCTCATCACACCATATTGTTTGCATATGCATACCCCAATGACAATGGCCACACAACACCACAGTCACTGCAGAAAAGGATGCACAGATACACAAGGGTGGCATGTGAAGTGAGCAGATACTTCCTGTCATGAACTACAAACCAATAACAGAAAAGACAAAACAGGCAACTGCAGGTTTGGTCAGCACTGAAGCAAGAGCAAAGCTGCCATCGCCTGGCACAGGCTCCGTATGTGCATGCACTGCATGTGTGCATGGTACATGCTCACCGTGCGCTACACCATGGGCATGCCTGTTGCTGAGAAGGGTGGAGCAGTGGGTGACTAGGCAACCCCAGCAGAACCTGTGGGCACATGTGAGCACCACAGGGTTGTGCAGAACCCCAAGACAGATGGCGCACTGGTAGTCCTGCAACACTTCTTCAGGCTCCTCATCCTGGCCCACCTCCTGCATTAACACCATGGCATTCCACAACCTGCTTACAAGTCTGGATGTCAATGCCTACTGCTGCAATTCACGGCAAATGGTGAAGAATGATCAGACCCAGTCTTTCAAATCTAATTGTAATTCACCAACAAACATGCTGCAAAATGTAGATGAAATTCCTTGTCTTCAAAGCTCTGCATCCTTTATATTACATTAAAAGGAAATTCTAGCAGATTAAGGACATACAGACAGCATCTTAGCTGTCCTCTAAAATCTCCACATACAGCACATGCTGTGGTCTGTGCAGCTGGGCTGTGCAACCTGCACATACCTTAGTCATGATCTCTGCCTCAGTTGCCAGGCTAGCCAGCTTTGTGCTGGTGAAGAAGTACTGCTGACTCAGCAAGTCCACTGCATCCACAGCAACCGCTGTGCTGTCCTTGCATGCTGCCTGCACAAGCAGAAGGGCAGATCTCAACTTCAGCAAGCCAGCAGGAGCAGCCTCAGCAGCAGTGAGATGAGGCAGTATGCACTGTCATCTACACTCCACTGTGCCAGGAAGTGGCAGACGGCGACAGATGTGCATATGAAATTGGCTGAAACATGCCAGCTATCCAGGCACGGCGCAAAAATGCTGGACTTCCTTGCAACAAGCAATGTGAAACAATATTGCAGTCTCTCAATTCAGGCAAGTGAGTTACCTGCAAGTGTCTGTTGCGCTTCTTGAAAGCTTTGATCACAGCAATGTAATTGAGGACAACAAACTTGCGCAAATCAGTGACCTCAGAGCGGAACTGAGCAAACGAAGTCTGGCTGCTGTGTTGAAGGTCTGCCAGTGCAGCCTGCAACCAACAGGATTGTTAAGTGCTTGGTCTGTGGGTTGAGGACAATAGCAAACACGTCAGGCCCATCCTTTGACGCCAGCTTGGTCACTACCTCCAGCTGTTGCTCTTGTTCACGGTAGAAAGCATTGATCCTCTCCAGCTCTTGATGTATTGCTGCAGCAAATTGGGGTCCAGAAGGGTCTGCAGGTGAGCATGACAGCATTTAGCAGCTGCTGCATTCCCAGCACATCCTGTGGATTACGGGCTGTGGGTGTCAGACCTCTGGCACGCACGTCATGCTGAATAGCACGTTTGACTGTTTTGTAGTCCAGATAGAAAGGTCTCCACCGCCTTGAGGCTTCAGAAGCCAGCCTCTTTCCAAACTTCATACCAATATGCCACTGCAGACACCACTGCCTGAGTTTTGAAAACTTCACTTGAAAGCCGCTCGAGAGTCACGTTGAGCTTGCAGTGTGCAAACAGGATGCACAATACCGTACTTAAACGGGGAACACAGCGCAGGAGAGCCAACCTGTAAGGGCAAGGCCTCAAATCGTCTTTGTGTGAGATACTGCTTACAGATTCGTACACCGGTCGGACGCGCAGGTTCAACTTTGCTTCCGACAGGTGCCGTCTGAATTTCACAGATCAAACAAACACGGTCAGCACGATACAGGGTGGCGCAGCAGGATCTTGGCGTAGCCGGAAAGTGAGTTGTGCGAGCACCTCTGCCAGTGGCTTGAACGCTGACATCAGGGATGCGCATAAAGCTGGCGCAACTTAAGATGCTTTTCCGACATAATACGATTCCGTCTGCGAATTTCGCAGTGCGAAACTGGAAAGCTGGCAGGTTATAAATTCGGCCTGCTGCACTTCAGTGCAGTTTGGGCTGGTCTAGGCTAGACCGTCTAGCGATGCAGTCTGAACCAGAAGGAAAGACTCTGCAGCTTGCCTAGCTGTGCGTGAGAGGTGTGCCCTGTGCTATGCAACTGGAAGGCGTGTAGGCATACAGGACTTGTTCCTTGCTTATACACCAGGGCCAAGTAGCTTGCCGAGACGCAGAACAGACGTGTGTAGCAGGACATCGAGCATGGATGCTGCCCTGCTCACTACAGTGGAGCAGTTATCTGACGACGGTCCCGGAAATCGGGGTGCTGCTTGGCCAGCAGGCGTGCTGGTCACTTCTCCGCAGTCTGGTCAACCTGCACTTAGCGCTGACGTTCAAGACGATAGCAGGGACCATCGAAACGGCGCCATGGAACCCAACAACAGGTTCGCTCGAGCGTCGAAGGCAACCCGTCCCTCAGCTAGCTCGTCCCTGACCTCGCTATAGATCACTCCTAGATGTGTCTTGCAGCGTGCCTATTGCTTCATCAACTGTAGAGCCCTCGCAGCCACAAGGAGTTGCATGGCGCGGTGCACCACAGGAAAGACTGCTGGATTGGTCGTCTTCTCTGGCCTCACAGCACCTCACTGACGAAGCTCCTGGGGTCTTCACAATCACAGACAGAAAGGTGGGTCTAATTTGGCATATATATTTTGCAACATACAGAATGTGCATGCGCATGTTCTGCCAAATTGGTGTTGTATACAGTCTAAAATATATAGCACAGTGTCATAACCAACACAATTGCGGCGCCTTTGCATGACCTTGGTACATGCATAGAAGCAACAGGCGCATGCTCAATAGTGCATTACTCATCACACAATACTTGCTTTATACAGGTGCGCGGCGGTGCTGACCCGCTAGATATTCCCATATACACCATGTGTCGAAGATGGGTCAGAAATGATCCGTATAATGATGAAGCGTCCGTGGCTGAGCCCCATGTAGGACTTTCCATCTGCACCTGTGTGTATGTATAGATGTATTCTCAAACATCATCCAGCTGTATACATATACATGTCTTGATGTCCCGCTGCTGGCCAATGATGTGTCTTCAAATCATGCAGGACCTTATCGCTTTGCTTTGTAGCCACCCATATGAACAATACGTATAGCCATGTATCTTACTTTCTTATCTACAGCATCATCATTCAATGCAGGTCTATGGCAGCTCACATATGATCCACTGGAAATACTCACTTTGTGTGCTGTCAACTTGAATTTATCCGTGCTGTTGTGACTGCATGAAGCACACAATAGCGCGAGTAAGCTAAAGTCGACAGCTTTCTACAACTGCACATGGACGTGTAACAGCAAACGTAAGTGGTGGAGAGGGTTGAGTCTGCAGCATGTCTGCAGAGCAGCACAGAAGGGCTCTTCACGCTACCAGACCCACTGCCTGCCCAAAGTGGTGCAGATAGCCCTTACCCAATTGAGGGGCCTGTGCCTACTCTCAGCAATGGAGAGCCTGATGCTGAGGTACAGCCTGCTTGTGCATGACTATGTGTGCATGCTGCTGTATGGCATGCATGCTTGTTACAATTCTATCATGTGTGTCAGCAGTTCACAGTAGCTCACACCTCGAATAAAATTGTTGGCCAAGTTTCAACAAGCACGGAGCGCTGCAAGGCAGCATGGTGCTTTTGTTGGGCACATACTGCACGTGTCTGCATTGCAAGATCACTGATGTAGATCCTTTGTACATGCTTGTTGCCTAACAGCTTTGCACATCTGTGTATGGTGTCACACTCAGACACCGAGTGCCCAGCTGACTGCAAAGCATCACATTGCCACAACAGATGCTATGCTGACAAAGTAGCCCACTGAAACATGCAATGTTCAGCCTCCCAGGTTATGAGTGTCGTCATATGTTGCAGTACTTGCTGGAGCATCACATGAACCACTGGCTGAAGGTCAGGGAACACCATGTGAAGAAGATCAAAAGGAAGTGTGATAGGTACAAGATTCGTCTCAAGTGGCTGTTGCAGAAGACTCACCCTAGTGATTTCCAAGAGTTGACTGAAGATCAGCCTGGCAAACAGCAGGACCTGGCTGCAGGTCTATGACTGCGTAAGTTGTATCATGCCATGAAGTACAGTCCCATGATGCTTGCCGTACATGCATCTTAGTCAGACTGTAATATTCAGTGACACCTGCGTTTACACACAGCGTGACTGCTGCTTGATCAGCAGGTGTATGACTTTGACATGCAGTCTGTTCTGACTGAGGTGGGAAACTTCAAGGTGTGTGTTGATCAAGGGCAGAGTCAGTGTCTCTTATATGCTATTACGTGTATGGGCTTCAGCTCTTGTGGGTCAATCAAAGTAAAGATGCCAGGCCTTTGCTGATTTTGGCTTGCTTTTAACAGCAATGGTACTCATATCACAGTTTCTGGCTTGGATGCGTTTCTTTGATAGATCAGATCTCATTCTTGGTACCTTGTTATGCCAGCTCTACATACCATATATACACGTTTATATACCTATGCATGTATATACACACATATATATGTGTGTGTGTGTGTGTATGTATGTATGTATGTATGTATGTATGTTGATGATACAGATATTTGATGATATATTATGGTGATGTATAAGTACTGAATCATGTGTCTCTGCGTATGTACAGATCTGAAGCTCGTTTTTGATACCAAACGGTTGCAAAGTGTGTCCGACGTGCTGCACAATCTGATTCGGTTGACCTTATCAAAGATACTTTCGGTGGGTCCCAGAGAATCGGTTACTAAATAGCTTCCTTGATCACTGCATTGATCCTTGCTCAGCTAGAGTACGGGCATGCAGCACCATCACGTGACGTGAATCTCCACTTCGGAGTCAGCCCATGCTTCGATCATACCAGGCCTTGGCCAGCCGACACCAGCGCCTTCTCTCATGTGACCCGTGAGAATCATTAGTCCACACCTTGGTTGCTTGAGCTTGGTAGTCCGTCTGGGTTTACGCAGCGACCACATATACGCATGCATGCAAGGGTCAGCCCGCCAGTGTGACACACTTGTAACAACAGACACCCCGGCAGAGATACGCTGTCTTGCGGTAAGAGCCTCGTCGTTTGGGGTTTACACGCATTCGTCATTTGAGGACCAAACGAGGCCCTTCGCACGCAAACGACTGGCTGCGCGCAGGTGCTCGCTGACAGCACGTGCAGGCAGACGCAAACCAACCTGGCTGTCTTGCAGAAACTCCTGCTGTCTTGCGTGAAGCTCAACCGGGAGGCAGTTCTGGGAAGCGGCAAGTATGGTCAGCGTTAAAGGGCGCACAGATGGCTTGTTGAGCCAATCAAGTCAATCGAAGGTCCGACAGCGTTTGACTTCATCGTTGGACTTCTGCCTTGACTTTTGTTGGACGCGTGTACGCGTTGTTCCTGGTGTTGACAACGACCGGCATTTGATCAGTCTTTTTTGGGCCATTGGGTTTCGAAAGGCGACGTACATGTACGAGTTGTCAAGTGCGAGTAAGGACTCCCGCGTGCGCGCAAGAGCCGCTTCTGTGAACCCTTAGTTCCACAACTGCAGAGTAACATCTCCAGAGAAGACCTCATGCGTTCAGTCCCTCAAGTTGCAGCCGCGGTCGGTGTTGAGTCCCAGCAACTTGGGTCAGCTCTGGTTTTGGCATTGGATGCTTCAACTGGAAAGACATATGGCTGGAGCAACGGATTAAGGCTGAAACTGGGTCACGTTTGCAGGCATGTCTTTCTTATCCTGCTAGTGTCACAACTCCGCTGTGCCATGTCTCAGGATGTCCCTGATGTGGCCAATCATAGGTTTGCTAAGGCCAGCGCAGTAGAGTCAAGGCCTTAGGTAGAGACCTAGGTACTGTAACAAATTACTCACATCCTGGCACCATACACCATCACTATGGCCTTGAGCTATGTTTGGGTCATTGTTAGAGCCACAGCATCTACATTTTCAGCTGAACATTGAAGGCCTCTGTCATGACTGCCTACCAGAGTAGAGTTCTTGTGTTCGCTATGTATATATATGAACCACCTGACAGCACCACCGCTAGCGCTTCGTCATCCTCAATAAGCAAGCCAATCTGACAGCTTGCAATGAAACATGCAGGAACTGATCCCCATTGTAAGCTGTGCCAGTGCAACCCAAACAAGGAGTGCACCCGCCAAATGGACTCAAAGTACATGGTCTTTGAATCCCTCAAAAGCGGCTGTGGCATGGGATTGCACATTCACGCAATTCAGGAGGATGGGAGGAATGCCTCATGTTCCTTATGTTCCTAGGTCTGACAGCCAACATCAAGGGCATTGCCGCGTCTTTCCTTTTGTTGCTCTTTGTTGCTGTCTTCTGCAGGACTGTAACAGTATGACACAGGCATATGTTGTACTTGCAAGGCTGGGATGGTCCAGCTAGAACACCAGTGTCTGATCTTGGATGCTGCAGGTTTGTGTGGTCAATGCCAGAGCATATGAAGCAGCTGTCAGTGCTGCAGCAGGGCTCACTGAAGATGAGAGCTGCATTGACCAGTGTGTTCTTCCCACCAACAAGCAGGTACTTATGTGATGATAAGCATAAGTTGCATCCGCACAGGCTGTGCTCATGCAACTGCAAGTCCTGCCTTTGCAGACTATGACCTATGCAACTATTGTTGGGTTGGCAGCTTTACAGGCAACTGCAACTGCAACTGCAACTGCAACTGCAACTGCAACTGCAACTGCAACTGCAACTGCAACTGCAACTGCAACTGCAACTGCAACTGCAAATGCAAATGCAAATGCAAATGCAAATGCAAATGCAAATGCAAATGCAAATGCAAATGCAAATGCAAATGCAAGTACAGCTCGCATTGATAACTTTGGACCATCTTCAGTAGCACAACATATGCACGACATATGTACATCCACACCAATTGTGAGCATTTTCACATTAAATTATGTTTTGCATGTGACGTTTAACACTGACTGGCCAGGGGTCTCATCTTTTAGTCAGCACTGAAGTCACTCGCACAGATGATAGTCTGCTAGCCATCCCCATGATGAGCGCAGAAGTTGCTCTGCCAAGTCTGTCAATCACAGGTGAGCATGGCCAACAGATACGAACGTGGTGTCATTGCTTATATGTGCCCGAGTCGTTGGCATGCTGGCGTGTGTTGCATCACATGTACATCACATGTACAGCCTGTGACATGCTATACCATGGGACTCGGGGCTGCCGCCTTAGGAGGCTCCCGTTATGATCGCTGAAAAGCGTAAACTTTTCTTTTCTTTTCTTTTCTATATCATGGGTCAACGCTGCTTGGTTGCTGTTTGGAAACAGTTCGCTGACCAAATCATCTGTAGCAGTGTCAATGCATTGGCCTTGCTGCTGCCCAGAAGGCTCAAGTTGCAAGAAAAACAAAATCACATTAATAAAAGAACAAAATGGTATGATTGCAGAGAGCACAGAAGGGTTGCTAGGTGGACAGAAGCCACCAGTGCAGCTTGTTTTCAGAGCTATGGATGAACATGGGCAGCGCATCAAGGCTATACCTCCCCTGCTGTCAGATGAGTTTGCGGTATGAACTCACTCATGAAAGAAAAGCAAAATCCACACAACTGGACTCTCTTGAGGCGGCAGCCAAGAGCTCCTTACTCATAATGATGCTGCATCCTGCAACAGTCCACCTGTTGTACAGCTTTGGCTGTTGCAGGCAAGCAAGCATAGGTTGCTGAGCTTGAATGCTACCATGTCCTCCCGGCTGCCGCCTTAGGAGGCTCCCGTTATGATCGCTGAAAAGCGTAATCTTTTCTTTTCTTTTCTTTTCTTTTCTTTTCTTTTCTTTTCTTTTCTTTTCTTTTCTTTTCTTTTCTTTTCTTTTCTTTTCTTTTCTTTTATTTTATTTTCTGCTCTGCTCTGCTACCATGCTTCATGTCTGTGTGACTGCAGTGTTGCAGGTCATGCTTCAGCGATGCATGTGTGGCTGTGCTGCTGCTGTTGCTACAAATGCTGCTGCAATAAGCCAGAGTTTCTGTTTGTGGATCAGGTCACAACTATCAGGTCATCTGTCAAAAAGCCAGACATCCCACTGATGACAGATGCAGTGAGCAAGCTCCAGGCTATCGGCAAAGACACAGTGGCAAGACTGAAAGACTTGACAGCAGCTGCAGCAGCTTCATCAGACACCAGGGACTCTGGTGTTTTGCAGGACTTCTGTTCACAATGCAACAGCATCACTACAGGTAAGTTCCTGACAACATTTGTGACATCACCTGATGTGCTGCATCTCAGTGCAAATTAGGGAAACTGTGTAGTTTGTGTGCTGCATTATGCAAGCTGAGCATCATGTGCAGTGTAAAGCCCCAAGGGTGCGTGCGTTACATATCTGTTGCTGCTGTGCACACATGATGTTTTTGGGGTATATTTGTATTCATGCCTGTCAGAAACGCTCCATGTGCTGCATTTGGCTGTATGTGTATCATCTGCTTGCAGCTGCCACTCAAAGCTTTGGTCTTCATAGAAAATGAAAGCAGTGGCCATCATGCAAAGCTTGCAAAACTCACATGCAGAGTTGTAACAAAAGTTGCAGACACTCACTCATCTGTACCAAGACCAAGTGTTGTTCTGGAGGAAAACAGAGTGTGTGGGTGCAGTGCAAGACTTCCAAGCCCTCATACACTGGTGCGGCCACGACCTGGACAGGACCAAAGCTGTTCAGAGAGCACTGAAGGTCTTGCGAGTCCCCAAAGGCTGGCAGACTGCAACAGCACATGCCAAGACTGCTGTGGCAGAAGACAACCATCCAAGAATGTTTACAAATGGTGCTGGACTGGCACTGTTGTTCAGATGCAGGCAGGGCAAGGTGGACCTGAGCACAGTGCTAGGTAGTCATGACATGCTTTGCTGCTCTTGTGTACATCCACGTGGCTGGGCTCCTGGCAAATTGTGCTTCTTCTTTGCATCCCGGTTGATAATTGTCGTGCACGCCGAAATAGATCCATCGCACGGCCGGTTTTGCGCACGGACATCACACACGGCAGCTGTGTCCCTCGCACGCGTGCAAAGCTTCAGCTATTTTGCGCAAGCTTGTCTTAAGGATCCACGGGGCTATGCGATCATTTTGTGATCTGTTCGGCTTGCTTGAGAGGCCGGCTCGTATGTCGAGCCACTGTTGCCTAATATTCACTGTACATGCAACAACTGCTGCAACTGCATTGCAGATCAAGTTCGGACACGCAGAAATGTCTCTGGCTTGAGTCTTGACCCTTTGGGACACTGCTCACAGCAAGAGACAGAGCAATTGCAGGCTATGCAGCAGCAGGCTACTGCTCAATGGCACTCACCTGGCCACATTGGCTGGAGCATTGTTCCAGTCCCATTCAGCATTCTGACACCACAGCTGCTGCCTGAGGTGAAGCTGTGGCTGCATTCTATTTGTGAATTTTCAAGCGCCTATGCAACAATAATCTCATCAGCATGGTGAACGACCAAATGTTGAGAAGTGACAATCTTTATAGGGAGGCCTGTGTTGACAGTCTGCAACACAAGCTACAACTGGGCCTCCAACCAGTAGTTGTCCACAATGTAAGGTTGTTGCCTTGCAGGCTCCTGCTCAAGCGCTGGCCACTCACAGAAACTGCGCTGGCACCTTGTTCATCCCGGGTAAGCTAGTGCCTCCATTGTCAGACGCTTCAGCACGCTCGGGCAGTCCCTTTGACTCCATTCCTGCCAACAAGGATCAACATCTGGGGCCTTGCTCAACGACATCAAGCCCGCCAGACACTGCAAGCTTCAGCAAAACGCACACTCACAAACGGTCTATGCGACCATGGGAGGACACTATGTTTACCAACCATCAGACAGACTTTGCTCTTGGTGCACCCTCACAGGTGCTCTCCCATGCTCAGGATCCTGTCTTGTGCTCAACAGATAATCCCCCATTTGCTGCATTTCATTCTGATGACACAATGCTGACATGTAGGCTTGACAGTACTTGCAACTCTGTTTTGCACACATAGAACATTGTGGAAAGGTACTTATCTGATTAAAATGTCGTACAGCTTGCTGAACTGACTTGATGCATTTGCATGATGCCCTTGCCAGCTGCAACTGCTTGCTTGGGTATCATTGCACATTGATCAGATCGAACACATTGTGCAGACTGGGCTTGCTGACACACCAGATGCCTCCTTTCCCAGAGCTGCCAGGTCAGCTAGCAGCAGTGGACCACTACAAGCATCAGCTGTACATGCAGATGCTTCTCCACAGTGCTATGACCAATCTCACGCATCATCCCATCTTCAAACGCCAAACAGATGTGGTATGTTTTTTCATCCTCTTGCCCTCTTCCCCCTCCTGATGCTTTTTAGTCAGTCTCTCCATAATGACATGCATGCATGAACAAGGCTCAATTCGCATCTCAGCCGCTTTTGCGCTGCTTTTCATTCGCTGCTTTTGCGCTGCTGTGCGCTTGTGCAGCGTCTGTGTCTCAGTCCTGTAAGCGTATGACACAACATGTGTCTTCACAGTTCTTTCACTGTTGGTGACACCACACTGGCACAGTTGTGCGTGCCAGCATTGCAGTGCAGCTGCTGTCTGCCAGTTTGCAGCACCTCTGGTGCCAAAAACATCTCCACAATGTAGAAACGCGTGTTTTTACTGTCCCCAGACGTCTGTCTATTTAGTTTTCCAGTGTAGGCATGACGTGTCTGAATTAAAATAGACGTTTCGGGAGAAAAGAGCAGTTTGATGTGCTATATATGCAGAACATGAAGTCCAGAGCCCAGACTTTGCCACCTTGTTTGGCCTGGCATCACCACTGGACATGCCTGCCCTGCAACCAACACCTGCCTCTGCAAACCTGCACAACCAGGTTGACACCATGCGCAACAATCTGCAAGGTCAGCTCCTACACTTTGCGCTTACACGCTGCTGTGGTGTAGAGCCTTGCAGTCATGATGCCTTGGTGTAAATGGCTAGACTTTACAAGCTGGCTGTTGACTATGCACTGAATGTGCTCACCACATCAGGGCACCACCAAGTCATGGTTGTAGTCCTGTGCTGATGACGATTGTGCAAGTTTTCATAGGGCTGATACAGCCGCCAAATCAGCTTCCTGATTCAATCAGCGGATCATCACAGTACTACTGTAATGACGCGCCCATTCCTGCATCCACTCCATCTCAATTCCCAACCCACATCGGTGGGCAGCCCATCACTGAGAATTCACCTTTGGGTCATGCCATTGGACCAAGAACCGCGCTCAGCCAACAGCTCTCTGACAGCCTTCCCAGCATTCACCGATTCTTCACCAGCCAGCACACTGGTACAAGCCACATGCTGCAGCCAGGTTCAGCATTGCCCAGCATGTCTGACAACCTCAATGCTGATTGCGGATTCCCTGACTGGATAGCATCTGCTGACGAGCCACCCAACAACCCATAGCAAAGTTGCTGGTCTGGCAGGTGAGAGGTGCTGCAGATCCCACAGCTGGGGTATGTATGTAATCTGTGCAACATTACACAAAATGACCATGATCTGCAGACTGAAGTGCATGCAAAACGCTCGCTTGTTTTCTTACCCTTTGAGGAGCAGTGGAACTGCACATGCCTTTCAAACCTGCATATCATGGCACTCAAGAACTTTGTTGATTGACTGTTGCAGGTGCCCAGTCTAGCTGCTCCGGACACAATGCAAAGTGTTGCCTTCAAAGTATGATGCTGCCATCAGCCTTCAAAGTGTGATGCTGCCATCAGCTACATCATTCTTCACATATCAACAACTGCTGCAGCAAGCAAGCAAGCAAGCAAGCAACATCAAATTTGTTTGTGCAAAGAGAGCAGCCAGAGAGCAGTTGCAGGATCCAAAATTCTGTGCAAAGACAAGTGCAGATGCAGCATTCCAATTCAGGTGAAGAAGGACTGCAGCTACAGACTGCCTGCACATACACATGCAGTTCACAGCAATTTAATTTGCTGTTGCAATACAACTCTTGATCACTTTTCCAACATACATCTACTGATGGCTGTTGATACTTGAGCTGCTGTTACTGTAGTCGCAGCTTGCTGCTGCTGCTTCCTTCTGCTGTTCATGGTGCCATTTTACTCGCCGCTGCTTTTGCCTTAAGTCTTTGCAGTACAGTTCCTCTTGTTATTTTGCAACAGCCCAACTGCAACATGAAGTTTGCATGAAGTACGCATGAAGTATGCTTAGCTAAGACCTTTACTTCTTGTTGCAAACATCAGCATTGTTGGCATGCCTGCTGATGCCGCTGTTGCTGCTTGCAAACACATTGTTTCGATGCAATGCTGGCCAGATCTGGCAAAAGCCGATGCTTACATGCTGGTGCACATTGTTGCAGACAGTGATGTTGCTTGTACAGCATAAGCGTCTCTGCTTTTGGCAATTTTCGTTGCAATCCATTGTTGTTTTTGACGATTCAAGCTTTTTTTAAATTTTGTAGTTTTGTTGGAATATCAATTGCTGGCCGTATTTGCTGGGGTCACAACAATTGTTGACTATTCACTTTGACGATTCCAGAGATGCTAGTGTTTTGATGCGTTGAACCTCTCACTGTTTGTTCAAGACCTCTCTTCAAGTATGTGCAGCACAGAGCTTTCAAAGACACACTTTGTTATGTCTCGAATCGCAGACACATGCAGTTGACTTCAATATTGTTAGTGTTTGACTTGTCGGTATCTGTCAAAGCGGGGTTGCAGTCTCTACACTTGTCAAACGCATTAAAAAATCGAAAGATAGCTTCAAGCTGCTATGCAGAGCATACGTTTGTCGCCCTTAGTGGCATCTCATGAGATCAGTAGGTCAGGCTGAGTGTAGCAGGGTACAATAAGGGGCATCCAATGCTACTTGTCCACGTGGGATTTTGCACTAACACACTGCAGGGCAACAGTGATGGCTCTCAACATTTGTGCAGCCAGACGATGTGAATCGAACGGACACTCCGTGCATGACCATTTGGCTAGTCATAACACACGAGGCTTTGTGTTGCCACAAGAAACGTTGCATTTTCAGCGAGCCCGCATGGCAGAAAAGCAGTTTGACATAACTTGGCCCAAGTTATGGCCAGTGGCATGCAGTTTTCAGGACTCGACAAGGCAGATGTACAAGAGCTTCGGCTTTGAGACGCTGATGTGTCAGCAGCCTGCAGGTACCCAGCTGGTACACAAAGGCGACTCCCGTGCACGCTAGATTCTGTTGTCACTGATTTGGATCTTTGCTGAATCTTAGATCTGCTTCCAAGGTTTCAGTGTGGATGAGCGGAGATGATCCACGCCAGTCGGTCGACATGTACATCGCAGCCCCTCCAAGAAGAACAGTAACGAAGCTGCCAAAGAAAGTTCCGTTAGCGCCTATGCCGAGGCCACTGCTTGACGCAGTTGAGCGTGACGTCGTCTCACCTCCACCCTACGGGCATCATAGCGTTTGCAGATGACCCTGCCTTTGTTGTAGAGTTGGAGCTTGAGCTTGCCGACGCAACTGGCGGTGGCTGTCGAGTGGGCAAGACTACCGACTGCCATATACTGCCACATAGCTTTCCCGTCCTGCACGGGCCGTGCAGCATTGTTCTTGTCATCAGCTGCCGCACCTTTTCTACCTGAATAGCTTACACGGCCTTCTGATAATGCGTACTGCACCAGAGCAGGCTTGCCTGTCGACAGGGCAGTCACTGCGGCATATGCTTCTTAGGCTGTCGTCATTGGCAGCAGCGAAATACAGACAAGACAATGTGTTCAAACCTGACTGACTTCTAGATCGCTGCACGTTTGATGGTCACAATCACTAGTGAGACTAAGCATGCATAGTAGGCACAGCAAAATACGCAGAACGTGTCACTCAACATAGCGGTTGTAGCACACGCATGTGAGCCAATCAGCAGGCTATATGCCAACATCATGGTACAGCGCCTTGTCACATACACAGAGCAGCAGCAGCTGCGGTCTGCCACCCAGACAGGCTACCGGCCAGAGCTTGGCACCATCCATCCTGCCTTCGGCCTTCAGCATGCTGTTGACAAGCACAGGCATGCCAACAAGCCTTTGTACCTATGTTTTGTGGACCTCAAATCAGCCTACGATAAGGTCCAATGGCAGCTTCTTTGGAGCTTACTACAGCGCCTGGGGGTGCATGGCCACACGCTGGGCGCAGTACAGTCCTTGTATCATGGCTCTTTGCTGTCCATGAGGGTCAATGGTCAGTGTGGCCACAGCCAGAGTCCATCCATTGGGCTCAGACAGGGCTGCCCACTCAGTGCCACCTTGTTTGGCATCTTCATTG
>JAABUK010001597.1_pt1 | contig 42688 bp, 38 predicted proteins | sample 5559141 | NCBI WGS metagenome assembly JAABUK01 (sample SAMN10711869, study PRJNA513367) | rock metagenome | isolation source: Antarctica rocks | place: Antarctica: Victoria Land, Pudding Butte nord | collected 2016-01-03 | reverse complement strand
GGACCAAGGTGTGGTGTTCGGCGACGAGCACGGATGAGGCCCCCGGGATTGGGAATCACTCGCCTCATACTGCCAAGTCGCCATGAGATGCGCCAGTGGGTGCAGCCATTTTCTGGAATGCGTATTATCGGCCGAGCCGGCGACCAGCTTCGAGCCGCCGGCGTCGAGGGCGATGGTTAAAATCGGCCCCTTCGCCCCGGCGAACGACCGGACCAGCTCGGCCTTGGCGTCGCCGACCGGGAGCTTCCAGAGCCTGGCCACGCCGTCGGACCCGGCCGAGACGACCTGCTGATGGTCGGGCAGGTAGGCCAGTCCCAGGACGGTGTCGGCCGGGGTGTCGATCGTGCCTTGAGGTGAGCCGGTGGAAGCATCCCAGAGCCGGATCGTCTTCCCCTTGTCCCCCGAAGCGATCTGGTTGCCGTCGCCCCTCCAGGCGACGGACTCGACGTCCTCGGCGTGGCCGGCCAGCTCGCGGATCGACTGCGAGGCTTCCAGGTCCCAGACCTTGACCACCTTCCCCGAGGCGACGGCCAGTTGCTTGCCGTCCGGCTTCAGGGCGACCGCTCGGACCCCGGAGGGATTCTCCGCCAGCGTCTTCGAGGGGCCCGACGGGGGCAACTGCCAGACCTTTGCCGTCTTGTCCATCCCGCCGGAGAGGACCTGCTTGCCGTCCTTGTCGACGGCGACGGAGAGGACGAGGCCGGCGTGGCCGTCGAGCCGGCGGATCTCCTTCCTCGTCGCGACGTCCCAGACCCGGATCGACTGGTCGAAGCCACCCGTGACGACGGATTTGCCGTCGGGAATGAAGGCGACCGAATAGACCGCCTCGGTATGCCCGTCGAGGGTCCCGATCGGCGAGGCCGGTTGCTGGGCGAGGACCGCGCCGGCCGTCGCCAGGGCGGAGGCCAGGGCGACGAGGACACGGCTCGGGGGGTGGGCGGGGCGGTGCATCCGGTCGGCTCCAAGGAGAGTCCCGGTCGGCGCGTGGGAGAGACCTCCGAGCGGGCCGGGACCTCCGCCGAACATAGAGGCTCGCGTGTCCCCACGCAACCTTCGGCCGCCCGATGACCCGCCAGGTCAAGGGGCGACGTCCGGGGCCGGGTGAGCGTTCAGGCGGAACTGGTCGCCGCGCCTTCGGATTGCGCGGATCCCCAAAGCTTCGTCCCGAGGACGGACGCCGTCCCACATTCGAGCCGGCCCGTTGCTGACGAGCCGGACCGGCCGGAGGCCGCCGTATCGGGCTTCGAGGGACTCGGCGATGGCGTTGCCGACCCGCGAGGACGGATAGAGCGGAGTTCCCCGGAGGTCCCGGCTCCACCCGGTCAGGTCGAGCCGCCGCCAGGGCGTGGCGTCGGCCGGGGCGAGCCGCCTGCGGATCGACGACGGGTAGCGGTCGAGGTCGTCCTCGTGAAGGAAGACCTCAGGACGTTCGACGTGGCTGGCGTACAGGGCATGCGCGGGCCAGGGGTCGCAGAAGCCAAGCCGTTCGCCGGCGGGCAGGATCAGCGAAACCCAGACGAAGGACTCCGCCGCCCGGCTCGGCCAGGTCGCCGGGCCCGCCTCGTCGGGGATCGGCGTCCCGCCGAAAAGGAGGATGTCCTCGAAGATCAGCGCGAGGTTCCAGATCAGGACGATCGTGCTATGCCCGAGCCCCCAGGGGCCGAGGATCGCGAGCAAGGCGACGTGCTGACCGACCGCCCCGGCCAGGCCGAGCCGACGGCCCCGCGAGGACAGCAAGAGCAAGGCGACGGCGACCTCGAAGGCCGGCATCGCCAGGCAAGCCAGGGTTCTCGTCGAGCCCTGCCAGGCCGACGGGTCGAGCCCGAACGGCACAAGGGCGGCCGAGAGGAAGGCCGGCCCAAGTTCCAGGCAGAACGAGGCGTCGAGCTTCGAGAGCCCCGAGTAGAGATAGATCCCGCAGACGTACCAGCGGGCCAGCCGTATCGACCGGGCCGGCGTCGTCCAGGCCATCGCCAGGGCGATCACCGCGAACTGGTAGGCCCAGGGCTGGAATCGATTCTGGTCCTGGAGGACCACGTAGCCAAGCAGCGGCAAGTTGGCCCACAGCATCGACCGCCAGCGCCATCCCGCCGCCGCCAGGCCTTGGGTCGCCAGGAGGCCGCCGAAGATGAGGGCGGAACCCCAGCCGGGCGGCGAGGGAATTCCCGCGAAGAAGGGGACGCGTGAAATCTCGCCGCCCCCGACCCAGAGTGGCCAGGAGAGGCCCATCATCACGAGCGTCGTCCCGCAGAGCGTCGCCCGGTAGAGGGCCAGCCTCCGCTCCGCAGCGGGCGACGGGAGGCTCATCGAAGGCACCGGCTGGGCCACCTCGGATCAGATCTGGTTGGCCATCGAATAGGTGCCGCTCCCCTCGCGTTTGAGCTTCCCTTGCGTGACCAGCTCCTCCCAGATGCCAAGCGGGTGGCCGCTCGGAGGGGTGATCCCCTGGATCGCCGACCGCTTGCTCCCGGGGCTGAGGCCCGACTCGTCGTCGAGCCTGGCCAGCTTGATCCGCTTCTTGAACGCCTTATAGGCGTGCTTGAGTTCTTCGTCCGTGGCCATCCGCAGGCTCCCGAAAGGTTGACCGGGTCCGATCGGCCGAGCGTAGCCCGACTCGCCCGGCGACGCAAGTCGGAGCCCTCAAGCGAACGAGGCGAGGAAGTCGCCAATCGCCCGGCGGAAGCCAGGTCCGTCCTCGATGTGCGGCAGGTGCCCGACGCCGGTGAGCATCACCAGCCGGGCATCCGGCAGGCCGTCGAACAACTCCCGAGCGATCGGCGGCGGGTTGACCAGGTCGAGGTCCCCGGCGAGGACCAGGCAAGGGACATCGATCGCCCCGATCCGATCCCGGGTATCGTGCCCGCCGGCCGCCCTGGCCTGACGCTCGAAGGCGTCCGGCGACTGCGGCCACTCGTTCCGTTCGGCGAACCGGACCAGGCCATCGACCTGCGGCTTGAGCCGGAAGAAGGCCGGGGCGGCCAGCCACGGCATCGTCACCCTGGCGAAGTCGGCGGGCTCCAGCGCCCGGCGGGAGACGATCCACGACTCGATGACGGCCTTACGCCAATCGTTCGCCCCGGCGTGGGTCGAAGCCAGGACCAGCCCTCGGACCTTCTCCCGATGCCGGAGTGCCAGTTCCTGGGCCACCAGGCCCCCCAGCGAGTGGCCGACGACGAACGCCTGCCGGACCTCGATCTCGTCGAGCCAGCCGGCCACGTCGTCGGCGAGGTCCGCCGTGGTGTAGGACACCTCAGCACGGTCGCTCCGCCCCGAGTCGCGCGAGTCGAGCGCGAGGACCCGGTATCTCGACGCGAAATGACGGGCAGTCACCCCGTAGGCTCGGTGGTCCCCGCCCAGGCCGCTGAGGAGGACCACGGCCTCGCCCGATCCCTGCTCCTCGTAGAACAGCCGCCTGCCCGCCACCACGACCTCCGGCATCGCCACCTCCGCTTCATCGTCTTCTGGGCTCGGCCCCTTGACTTCCGGGGCTTGAAAAGCGATACTCAACCCATCGCTAGGCCCCCATCGTCTAGTGGCCTAGGATACTAGGTTCTCAGCCTAGGGACCGGGGTTCGAGTCCCCGTGGGGGTATCCCGAAAGGGTTCGATGAGGGTCACGACCAAGTCGTGACCCTTTTTCATTGGCCCGGATCACCGATACGGACCCACCCGTCAGGGTGGCGAGGAATGTCGACCCTTCTCTGGGCCGACTTTCGACCTGGATGGTCTCTCCACTTGCAGGCGACCAGGAAGCCCAGGGCGACCGCCGGGCCGACGACGACCGCCACCCGCCAGGCCATGGGAGCCGGGATGCCGCGCCCGCCCATCGGCGACTCATGGCGCGGCCGGATCGGAGGCCGGCTCGCAGAGGGGGAGCCAGATCGACAGGCAGGCACCTCGGTGATCCAGGTTCTCGGCGGTGAGCCGGCCGCCATGCTCGCGGAGGATCTCCGAGGCGAGGTAGAGCCCGTAGCCGGTCCCGCCGTCCTTGGTCGTGTAGAACGGCTCGAAGATCCTGTCGAGGTGCCCGTGCGGGATTCCGGGCCCGTCGTCGAGCACGTCGACCCGGACGCGGACCACGCCGTCTTCGATGACCGATCGGGCCCGGACGATGACACGGCCCTCGGACTGGACGGCCACGATCGCCTCGCGGGCGTTGGACAGCAGGTTTAGCACGACCTGGATCATTCGCCCGGCGTCGACCCGGACGATCGGGACCACCTCGTCGGCGTGCAGGTCGACGGCGACGTTGCCCGATCGGGGGTCGGTCCCCTTCTGGAAGAGGTTCACGGCCTCGCGGAGCAAGGGGAGCAGGTCCAGAGGCGAGGGGTCGCAAGGGCCGGAGCGGACGGCGGCCATCAGGTGATCGAGCCGGACCTGGAGCGTCTTGACGCTCCGCAAGATCGGCTCGACCCAGGCCGCAGCCGGGGAATTCCCGTCGAGTTCCAGCGCGATCAGCTCGGCATTCCCCCGGATTACCGTCAGGGGCGCCCGAATCTCGTGGATGATCCCCGCGACCAGGCGGCCGACCTGCGCGAGCTGCTCGTTGAGGACCGAGATCGTCGCCAGCTTGCGGAACTGGACGAGGCGGCGGACTCTCGCCAGGATGATCTCCCCGGCCTCATCCTTGGCGAGGTAGTCGTCGGCCCCGGCCTCCAGGCCGGCGAGGACGTCGTCGTCATGTCCCTTGCCCGTCAGCATCAGGATCGGCAGGCCGGCGCAGACCGGGTCGGCCCGGATCGCCCGGCAGACCGCGTGGCCGTCGGTGTCGGGAAGGTTCACGTCGAGGACGACGATGTGGGGACGGATCTCCCGAGCCTTCGCGACGGCGTCGAGGCCCCGGGAAAGCTCGTGGACCGAGAACCCGGCACGCCCCAGGATCAGGCGGAAGAGCGCCCGATCCGACGGGCTGTCGTCGACGAGCAACACCGTACTCATTCGTCGGACCCCCGCGACGTGGCCATGGACTCGGTGATTGTTCGGTGACTTTTCCAGCCTACCAGGCCGCTCGGCGGAACGCGATGGAGGCGACCTCGTCAACGTTCGAAACAAATGACACGACCTGGGCCATTCGGGGCATGACGGTTGCGACGACGAGAGGGGGTGGATAAGGTGAGCCGATCGCGAAGGAGCTAGCGTAGTGACGAATCGACCGAGCGAGCCGACGACCATGACCCCCACCCGCGAAGTCGCCCCGACCGTCCCTAAGGAGGTCATCGACCACCTGGTCCACGGCAACTACTGGGATCCCTTCTCGGTCCTCGGTTCGCATGAGGTCCAGGCCGCGGGCCGCCCGTCGCGGGCCATCCGGGCATTCCTCCCCGAGGCGAGCCAGGCCTCGGTCGTCCTCCCGGAGAAGCTCGGCAAAGGCGCGAAGGTCCCGCTGCGCCGGATCCACCCCGGTGGCTTATTCGAGGCCGTCGTGCCCGAGCATGCCGAACCCTTCCCTTATCGCCTGGAGATTGAAGCGCAAGACGGGCATCGCTGGGAGATCGACGATCCTTATCGCTTCGGCCCGGTCCTGACCGACTACGACCTCCACCTCCTGGGCGAGGGGACGCATTACAAGAGCTACGAGAAGCTTGGGGCCCACCTCCGCGCCCACCAAGGGGTCCGAGGGGTCCACTTCGCCGTCTGGGCCCCCAACGCCCTACGCGTGAGCGTCGTCGGCGATTTCAACCGCTGGGACGGCCGTCGCCACCCGATGCGAGCCTGCCAGGGCGGCGTCTGGGAGATCTTCCTGCCGGGCCTGGTCCAGGGCGAGGTCTACAAGTTCGAGATCAAGAGCCGGGTCAACAATTACCTCGTCGAGAAGGCCGACCCCTACGGCTTCTCGGCCGAGATGCGGCCCAAGACGGCGTCGGTCATCTGGGACGTGACCCAGTTCGGCTGGCACGACGAGGAATGGATGCAGACCCGGGCCGAACGCCAGGGCCTGGCCGCGCCGGTGTCGATCTACGAGGTCCACCTCGGCTCGTGGAAGCGCAAAAACGGGAACGAGTTCCTCACCTACCGCGAACTGGCCGACGACCTGGTCGAGTATCTCGGCGACACGGGCTTCACCCACGTCGAGCTGATGCCCATCAACGAGCACCCGTTCGACGGGAGCTGGGGTTATCAACCGGTCGGTTTCTTCGCGCCGACCTCGCGGCACGGGACGCCGGACGACTTCGCCTACTTCGTCGACACCCTGCACCAGAACGGATTCGGCGTCCTGATCGACTGGGTCCCCGGCCACTTCCCGCGCGACACCCACGGGCTCGGCTTCTTCGACGGCACGCACCTCTACGAGCACGAGGACCCCAGGCTCGGCGAGCACCAGGACTGGGGCACCAAGATCTTCAACTACGGCCGGGCCGAGGTGAAGAACTTCCTCCTGGGCAACGCCCTGTTCTGGCTGGAGCGCTACCACATCGACGGCCTGCGGGTCGACGCGGTCGCCTCGATGCTCTACCTCGACTACTCGCGAAAGCCGGGCGAGTGGGTTCCCAACGTCTTCGGCGGGAATGAGAACCTGGAGGCGATCGAGTTCCTCAAGAAGCTCAACGAGATCTGCCACCAGGAATACCCCGGCATCATCACCGCCGCCGAGGAATCCACCAGCTTCCCGGGCGTCTCCCGGCCGACGTACCTCGGCGGGCTTGGCTTCAGCCTGAAGTGGAACATGGGGTGGATGAACGACACCCTGGTCTATTTCGAGAAAGACCCGGTCTATCGCAAGTACGACCACGGCCAGCTCAGCTTCAGCCTGATCTACGCCTTCACCGAGAACTTCATCCTGCCGCTCTCGCACGACGAGGTCGTGCACGGCAAGGGGTCGTTGATCGACAAGATGCCGGGCGACGACTGGCAGAAGTTCGCCAACCTCCGTCTGCTCTACGGTTACATGTTCGGCCACCCCGGCAAGAAGCTCCTCTTCATGGGCGACGAGTTCGCCCAGCGGAAGGAGTGGAAGCACGACCAGTCGATCGACTGGCACCTTTTGAATGACCACGACCACCAGGGGATGCGGCACCTCGTCCGCGACCTCAACGCCCTCTACAAGTCCGAGCCCGCGCTGCACCAGGTCGACTTCGAGTGGCAGGGGTTCGAGTGGGTCGAACTGCACGACTGGGAGAACAGCGTCCTGGCTTTCCTCCGGCGAGGCAAGGACCCGAGCGAGGTCGTCCTGGTCGTCTGCAACTTCACCCCGGTCGTCCGCGAGCCCTATCGGATCGGCGTGCCGGAGCTCGGCTTCTACCGCGAGATTCTCAACACCGACTCGCACATTTACGGCGGCTCGAACGTCGGCAACAGCGGAGGGACCTGGGCCCACCACGGCGAGTGGGGCAACCGGCCGTTCCACCTCTCGCTCAAGCTCCCGCCGCTCGGCGTCGTCTTCCTCAAGCTGGCGAGTTCTTGAGCGGAATCACGCTTCGAAGTCGTCGATCCTCGTCCCCGGCTTGGTGCCGACGAGGTTCGACTTCTCCTTCGCCCCCGGGACCTCGGGCTGGCGGATCATCTGCGGGATGAGCTCGTCGATCGGCACGTCCCACTTCATCATCCCGATCGAGACCGTCGCGGATTTCTTGCGGGCGTCCAGCTTCACGATCCGGCCGGGCCGATCGTAGCCGAAGCGGGGGACGACCACGCGGTCGCCGGGCTGGAGCCTGGCCCGGGCCTCGACGATCCTCGCGTCGTTCTCGGCCTGCTTCTGGAGGTCGCCGAGGCGCTGGTTCAGCGCCTCGCGGCTCCGGTCGGCCTCGGCCTGGGCGCTGAGGGCCGACTGGCGGGCGTCCTCGGCGTCTTTGCGAAGCTTCTGGATGATCTCCATCTCGGGGAGGTGCTTCCCCTGCCCTTCGAGGAGATACTTCGAGGCTCGGGCGACGAGGTGCTCGGGCAGGTTCAGGCGGCGGGCGATCTGGAGGGCGTTTGACTGACCGATGTCGCCGATGTGGAGCCGGTAGCGAGGACGGAGGGTTTCCAGGTCAAACTCGACGGCCGCGTTCTCGGCCCTCGGATTCGAGAAGGCGTAGGTCTTCAGGTCGCCGATGTGCGTGCTGACGATCGCCAAGCAGCCGACCGAGTCGATCTCGTCGAGGATCGCCCGCCCGAGCGCCGCGCCCTCGGCCGGGTCGGTCCCCGCGCCCATCTCGTCCATCAGCACGAGCGACCGCTCGGTCGCCTTCGCGAAGATCGACGAGACCCGCCGGACGTGCGAGGAGAAGGTCGAGAGCGACTGTTCGAGGCTCTGCTCGTCGCCGATGTCGGCCAGCACGTCGTCGAAGATCGGCAGTTGCGACCCTTGATGCGCCGGGATGTGCAACCCGGCCTGGGCCATGACCGCGAGCAAGCCCAACGTCTTCAAGGCGACCGTCTTGCCACCCGTGTTCGGCCCGGTGACGACCAGCATCTTGAACTGGAAGCCGAGGTGCACGTCGATCGGCGTGACCACCCTCGGCTCGGCCGGGAGTGGCGGAGGCCCTCCCGCTTCCGAGTCCCTTGCACTCGGGCTCGGCTCTTTCTTACGGAAGAGGGCTTCGAGCAAGGGATGCCGGGCACCCCGGAGGTTGAGCTTGCCTTCGAGGTTGAAGTCGGGCTGGGTCAGTCGATAGTCGAGGCTGTAGCGCCCCCTGGCGAAGATCAGGTCGAGTTCGGCGAGGGTTTCGAGAGTACCGAGGAGCGCGTCGGCGACCTGGCCGAGCTGGGCACTCAGCCAGCGGAGGATCCGGCGGATCTCCTTGGCCTCCTTCGCGCGAAGGAACGAAAGCTGGGCCGATTGCTCGGCGATCACCTGGGGCTCGACGTAGACGGTCTCGTTGCTGGCGCTGGTCCGGTGGACCGAGCCCTGGATCTCGCCCCGGTGCTCCTTGGCGATCGGCAGGACGTAGTGGTGGCCGACCATCGTGAAGTTCGGGTAGCGAAGGATGCGCTTGATCTCGTTCGAGCGGAGCATCCGGGTCAGGGTTTCCTTGATCCGATCCTCGGCCTTCGACATCTCGGCGCGGAGGGCGGAGAGGCGTCGGCTGGCGGTGTCGAGGATCTTGCCGCGCTCGTCGATGCACGACTCGATGGCGTTGCTGACGCCGTCGAACTGGCCGACCTCGCGCCTCATCCCGCCGAGCCTGGGGAACTCGTCGCCGACTCGGTCGAGCCAGGCCGCGAGGTTGGCGATCGCTTTGAGCGACTCGACCACTCCCGAGAAGTCTTCGGCGTCAAGGAGGCCGCCGACCTGGGCCCGGCGGACCATCGCCCGGATGTCGCGGAGGCCGCCGAAGGGCGGGGTCAGGCCCGAGGCGAGGGCGTCGGCCATCTCGGTGGTGAGAGCCTGGCGGGATCGGATCTCTCCGGGGTCGAGGCTCGGCTCCATGCGGAGCGCGGCCTCCTTGCCGAGCGAACAGGCGGCCTGCGCGGCGACCAGGGCGCGGACCTTGTCGAACTCCAGCAACTCCAGCGTGTGCGTGTCCATGACCCCTCGCGCCGACCCTCGCCGACCGGACCCCCGCCGACTCCTCGGCGACACGGATCGCACCGCGGCGGTTCGCCCCGCGATCCATTGTCGCATGGGAAGGCGAGCGTCCGCCACGCCGATCGGGTCGCCGGCCGCCGGAAGCCCTCGGGCAGGGAGGGCCGCGTCATGGGTCAGGGGATCTCGGGCGGGAGCGGAGGGACGGTGCTCGGTCCGGCGTCGGGCAATGCGATCGGCCTCGCCGGGGCGGCCAGGCCGGAGGGGTCGGGCAGCGATTCGACGTACTTCTTCCACTTCATCGCGTCGACCCCGAGGTCCTTGCCGGTGATCGCCTTGAGGGCGTTCCAGGACGCGACCCGGATGGCCGGCTCGTCGTGCTCCATCCCGGTGACGAGATACTGGGTGATCCGCCGGTCCTGCGAACGGAGGTCGCCGAGGCTCTCGATCGCCGCGAGCCGGCACTCGGCCGAGACGTCGAGGGTCATCACCCGGGCCAGCACCGTCCCGTCCTCCGAGCGGCCGACCCGGCCGAGGGCCCGGCAGGCCTCGGCGCGGACGAGGGCGTCCTCGTCGCTGGTCGCGGCGAGCACGACCTCGCGGGCCTCGGGCTTGCCGAGCTGACCGAGGGTCCGGCAGATCACCGCCCGGGTCGCGATCGGCTCCTTCCCTTCCCTCAGCTTCGCGGCAAGCACCTGCGCCGCGCGGACCTTCTGGCCCTCGTCGTCGTAGACCCGCATCGCGGCGAGGTCGGCGTAGGCCTTGTAGCGGGCGTTGGGGTCCTTGCTCTCCTCGACGGTGCGGAGGAAGCTCGACGCCGTCGTGCCGCGGAACTGGAGCGGACCGGAGCTATTGCACCCTTCCAGGACGAAGGCGGAGAGGGCCAGGCCGAGGGCCACCGTCCAACCGTCCCGGGTCCGAGTCGCGGGTCGTTCGCCGATCATGGGCCTGAGTCCTACCCCGCCATCCGTGGCGATAGGAACCGTGGGAGAGGGCCGGCGGGGAACATTCCCGTTCGGCTCCCGGTCTTGTTCGGAGTCTGCGAGCGTGAGGCTTCGAGGGGGAAATCCCGGGCGGCGACGCATCTTAATGGCCCCCGGGAAAAGGGCAACCCCAACCGATCGCGTGATCGGCCCGGCGTGGCTGCCGGAATCGACCACGCGACCGGCCGAAGTCATGGCCGATCGCCTTGATGGCCGCTATCGTGGTCGGGGGACCGAACGACGTCACCCATGAAGGACCATCCATGTCATCCGCGGACCATCTGAATCGGCGGGCCTTCCTTGCTGCGGGAGCCCTGGGCGTCGGCGCCTCGGCCATGATCGGCGCCGCGCCCCAGAAGCCGGCCGGAGGTCGGAGGCCGATCGTCGTCGCCAGCGGCAACGGCCTGAAGTCGGTCGAGAAGGCGATGGAGATGATCAAGGCCGGGGCCGACCCGCTCGACGCGGCGATCGCGGGCGTCGCCATCGTCGAGGCTGACCCCAACGACCGGACCGTCGGCTATGGCGGCATCCCCAACGAGGATGGCGTCGTCGAGCTCGACGCCGCCGTCATGCACGGCCCGACCCACGGCGGCGGCTCGGTCGCCTCGATCCGCAACATCATGCACCCCGCCGCCGTCGCCAGGCTGGTCATGAAGCGAACCGACCACTGCCTGCTCGTCGGCGAGGGGGCCTTGAAGTTCGCGAAGATGCACGGCTTCCCCGAGCAAGACCTCCTGACCGACGACTCGCGGAAGATCTGGCTCCACTGGAAGGAGACCAACGGCAAGGACGACGACCGCTTCCCCCCGCCCGACGACGAGCTCGACGAGGTCGTCCGCCAGTTCTTCGGCATCCGCAAGCACGGCACGATCCACTGCTCCGCGCTCGACACGCACGGCGACCTCGGCTGCACCACGACGACCTCGGGCCTCTTCTACAAGATCCCCGGGCGCGTCGGCGACTCGCCGATCCTCGGCGCGGGCCTCTTCCTCGACAACGAGGTCGGTTCCGCCGGGTCGACCGGCCGGGGCGAAGCCAACCTGCTCAACCTCTCCAGCCATCAGATCGTCGAGAACCTCCGGCGAGGCCTCGACCCGAAGGACGCGATGATCGAGACCTGCAAGCGGATCGTGGCGACGAACAAGGCCCCACGCCTCCGCGACGCGAAGGGCCGGCCCAACTTCAACGTCTCGTTCTACTGCGTCACCAAGGACGGACGGTACGCCGGGGGCGCGCTCTGGGCCGGGCCCAAGATGGCCGTGCACGACGGCGACTCGGCCAGGCTGGTCGAGTGCGTCTCGCTCTACCCCGAGCCGCTCCGCGAAGGCTGAGCCACGACGTCGTGGTCGCGAACCGTCCCCGGGCGGAAGGCTCCGCCCGGGGACGATCGCAGGCTTTCGATTCAGGCGGGAGGCAAGGTCGAAAGGTGCTTCTCGCCGGCCTTGGAAACGGTGTAGCGGAAGCTCCCGCTGGCCTTGTCCTTCGGGCCCTTCTTGATCAGCTTCTTGTCCAGGAGGATGGTGATGGTGTTCATCTCAACCTTCTTGACCGTCATGAATCCGGGGTCGGCGGCACCCTTGATTTGCTTGAGGAATTCGACCTGGCGGTCGGTCAGCTTGACGGGGGCGGCGGCCTTCTTCGGGGCGGCCGCCTTCTTCGGGGCGGAGGCGGTGGCCTTGGGCGTCTCGGCCTTGGAGGCCGTGTCGCTGGCGACGGCGGGGGCCGCCTTCGGCTTGGCGGCCGCCTTCTTGGGCTTCGCCGCGGGAGCGGCCGCGGAGGGGGTCGGGGTCGCGGAGGCCTTCTTGGCCGTGGCCTCTGCCGGCTTGCTCTTCTTGACCGCCATCGGTTCTCAAACCTCCAGACAGGGGGATCGAAGTCTCGCGTCGAGGCCGGTCGGAAGGCCTCGCTCGATGATTTCTTAGCGAAATATATCACGCGCGGGAAGACGAAGAATGGTCGGGCAACGCAAGTTATCGCCGTTTTCCCCGGATTTCAGGGGCGACCCAACGATGAATGAAAATTATGATTGAGCTATCGAACAAGCCGATTTACGACCAAATTTATCTATTCTATATCGACAACTCCATACGATCATGGCGTTTTTCCCGAGGATTACCGCGTTTTTCTCCCTCACGACGCGAAGCGTCATCGCCGGGGAAGACTCACAAAGGCGTCGCGAGTCGAGCCGACGACGTCCTTGGCTCGCCTCAAAAAAAATCTCAACGACCCTCGAAGATTTTCGAGAAGTCCCGGCTTGATGAGGGCTCGCGTGTCGTCGAACGCCAGTCGATCGGCCCGGCGAGTGGCCTCCCGATCGTCTTCCGCGAGGCCTTCGCGGAGGCGGCTACCCTCGGGTCGACGCGACCGTTAAACTCACCCCGGGGTCGTCGACCGGGGCCGCGATCGCCGCGGCCTCGAGGACGACGGGTCATCCTCTCAACGCGACCACGGAGCACGATCGTCATGAGAAATCGAAGCCTGGCGCTGGCCTGCGCGCTGGTGAGTCTGTCGGGAGTTCGGGCCTTCGCCCAGGACCCGATGCCGAACGACAAGACCCTCGGCATGGAGCCACCGCCGAACGCGACGGCCTTGCTTCGCGACTCGCTCAAGGCCTGGACTTCGGGCGACGGCAAGTCGGACCCGCAATGGCCCTTCGCCGATGGCGTGGCGACCATCGGCAAGGGGAACCTCCGCACCCGCGCGAAGTTCGGCGACTTCCGAATGCACGTCGAGTTCAACGTGCCCTACCTGCCCGACGCCAAGGGCCAGGCTCGGGGCAACAGCGGCGTCTACCTCCAGGGCAACTATGAACTTCAAGTGCTCGACTCCTACGGCCTCAAGCCCCAGAGCAACGACTGCGGCGCGATCTACCAGCAGGTCATCCCGCTGGTGAATGCCTGCAAGCCGCCGCTCCAGTGGCAGACCTACGACATCACCTTCCACGCCGCCAAACGCAACGGCGAGAAGGTGACCGAGAAGGCCCGGCTGACCGTCGTGCAGAATGGCCTGACGATCATCGACGATCGCGAGATCTCCCCGACCCCTGGCGGCGTCGGCGGCATCAAGGAGGGCGAGGCCGGGCCCATCATGCTCCAGGACCACGGCAACAAAGTGCAGTTCCGAAACATGTGGATCGAAGAGATCAAGCCCTGAGCTACGTCAGGGGGATTCGAAATGACGAAGGCCCGGGGCGAGCTGCCCCGGGCCTTCGAGTCTCAACGATGGACGTTGACCGCACGATTCAGTCGGCCTTGTGGCCGGCGTCCTTGACCTTGTCGCCGGCTTCCTTGAGCTTGTCACCGGCGGCGGTGGCGCCTTCCTTGATCTTGTGGCCGGCCGCCTCGACGCCTTCCTCGGCCTTGTGGGCGGCGTTGACCGCGCCGTCTTTGGCCTTCTCAATCCCGTCTTCGACCTTGTCCTTAAAATCCGACATGGCTTAGCTCCCTGGAGAGGTGGGACGTTTCGATCAACACGAGAAGGATTCAAGCAATCGCCATGCCGACTGAGACGGCGCACCGGACTCCGCAAGCCCAGGCCATCAGAAGTCGATCGCCTCGAAGGGGACTAGGGCCATGCCGTCGATGGTCCGTCTCGGGTCGCCCCAGTCGGACGCGTTCAGCCGTCGGGTCAGCAGCAGGAGGCTGGCTCGAAGCCGAGTTCGGAGCGTGGCGAGGGTCAGATCGTCGGAGCGGAGGAGGTCGGACTGGCTCCTGGCGAGCAGGCTACCGGGTCGCGCCGGGGGCAGTCCCTGGCGGCGCCTCAGGTGCTCGGCGAAGGTCCTTGAGCCCCGGTCGGCTGCGAGAAACGAGGTCTCACCCGAGGCCGCCGCCGTGCCGATTCGGATCAGCTCGGAGAGGTCCCCGGCGGTGGCCGAAGAGGCCTGCTGGAGCTGGGTCAGCTCGACGATCAGGGTCCGCAGCTCGTCGGCGGACATCAGGATCTCGACCTCGACCAGCGGCTTGCCTTCGATCGCCCCGGCGACCCAACCTTTCCGCACCGAGGGGGCCTTGCGGCCGTCGAACCGGGGGTCGGGGCGGGCGACCTTCGCGGCGTCGCCCCGGTGCAGGTCGACCAGGACCGGTGCGACCCGGTCGAGGGTCAGCCCCTGGCCGTTGACGTACTCGCCGAGCCGCCCCTCGGCCTCGGCCGTCGCCAGCGCGGCGATCGTCCGGGCCCGCTCGATCCGGTCGGCGATCAGGGCCTCCAGTCGGTCGACCAGGCGATCGCCTTGCTGGAGCGAGACGGTCATCGGCTCGGCCCGACTGGCGAAGCCCGTCGCCTTATCGAGCGGGCGGAACGACCCCTCGGCCAGGGCCCGCCACTGGGCGAGGTAGCGGGACCGCTCGTCGCGCGAGAGGACCCCCGGCCGGTCGACGGCGACCGTGGCGATCGTGATGCCCGCCTCGTCCGCCCGGTGCGCCAGGGCCCCGGCCCGGTCGAGGTCGCGGGCGTGGTCGGGGGCGTCGCCGAGCACCACCAAGAGCTTGGTGGCAAGTTCCCCAGGCCGCCCGTTCGGCCAGTCGACGTGCTCGCCGGGCGGGTCGCCGGGGCCGAGCGGGAGGGCCAGCGCCACACCGTCGAGGACCGACTCGTCGACGCTCCCGTCGCCCCGGGTCGCCGCGTTGGTCCGGTTCAGGGAGGCGAGGAACCCCTCGGGGCTGGTGAAGGTCGTCACCGTCCGGGCCCGGAAACCATACCGGGGGTCGGCGTCGCGATACTCCACCAGCGCGAGCTTCAGGCGAACGTCGCCGAACCGCTTCGAGGCCGTCGCGACCAGTTCCCGGGCCAGGCCCCGGGCCGCCTCGATGGTCGACTGCATCGAGGCCGTCGTGTCGACCGCGAAGGCGACGTAGACCGACTTGAGGTAGGGCCGGAGGTCGCTCGGGGGCTCGGGCGGCAGGATCGGCGCGGAGGCTCGGTCGGCCACCAAACTGGCGACCTCGTAGATCGTCACGCCTTCGACCGCCTTCGACGCCAAGATCGGGAAACCGAGCGGCGGCCCTTCCGAAGCCTCGGGCGACGCCCCCGACGACGCGGGAGGCTCCTCGCCTTCGAGCGGGCAGCCCCCCGTGTGCTTCGGGCAAGGTCGCCTCGCCAGGGCGTCGACCAGGCACGACTCGTCGCGGTAGATCGCCATCGGCGGGCGGCCCGCGCGCGGCGTGGGCCGGGCCATCAGCCGGGTGTCCCACTCCAGGACCGACGAGGCGGGCACCCACCCCTGCGGCGGCCCGACCCGGGGGCCGACCCGGAACTCGGCCGGAGAGCCCGGCGGCTCCTCACCATAGAGGAAGCGGATCGCGAAGTAGTCGAGCGGGGACCCGGCCACCGGGCCAGACCCCGGCCCCTCGCGGCAGACGACCGCGAGGTCCTTCACCACCACCTTGCGGCGGAGACCGTCCGTCGTGCGGAGGATCCCGTCGGAGTTCGATCGGGCCGACTCCGCGGCCTCGTCCGCCACCCGGATCGGCGGGGGCCCTTCCTCGACCGGCTCGACCGGGGCCGGCGGCGGCTTCGGCCCGAGCGCGACGCCCAGGGCATAGGTCGACCCCGCGAGCAGGAGCAGGAGGTAGAACGCGGGCATCCGGTAGAGCGCGGGCATCAACGCCGACCTCGCACGGGGAATTATTCCGGTCGCTCCGTCCATCCTACGACGAACTTGAGGAACCCGGCAATCGCCGCGATGAATCCGAGCCCGACCGGGGAAAAAGCGGTTCGAAAGGCCCGATTGTTAGTGAATATGATGGACGGTCCCGATGCGTGGGCGGCGGGCCTCGGGCAGTCGTCGTTGGGTTCGTCTTGGCGGGAGGGCCGGGTAATGGCGGACGATGGGGGCCATTGGGTTCGTCTTGGCGAAAGGCCGCGCAGGCTCGCGCCGGGGCGACGGTCGGCTTCGGCTTGGTGGGAGCGTCGCGAGGCCGGCTACTCCCCCGCAACGACGACCGTTGGGTTCCTTTTTCCCGGGGGCTCGCCCGGCCGCACCCTCGATTTCGCAGAACGAACCCAAGGCGAGCCTCCCCGGGACCGGTCGATCGGGGCAGGAAACCCAACGCCGCCCACATCGCGCTGGACTCCGGCCTTGGGGCGGGGGAAACTGGGAAAGATCGTGAGTCGCGGGGGCTTGTCCTCGCGCCCTTCGTCGTCATTTGAGGGTTCGAGCCGTGGCGCGTAGTGGGCAGATCAGGGGTCTCTGGGTCGTCCTGGCCTTCGTTGGGTTCGTCTCGGGCGAGGCCTGGCCGGACGACGCGGTCACGCTCCGGCGCTGGGCCGACGAGGGGGTGATGGTCCCGGGCAAGGGGATGGGCGAGGACCTCGTCCTCCTCGTTGCCGAGGGGGAGTGGGCCGCCTCGGCCCCTCGCGACCCGGCGCGTTACTTCATCAGGGTGGCATTCCCCGACGGCCGGGTCGACTCCCGGCCCTTCCCGGTCGACTATCCCCCGGACCGTCGCCGGTTCCCCGTCTACATCCCCGCCAACCCGGTCCGCGACCTCTCACCTTCGGCCGTCAAGGTTGCCGTCACGGTGGTCGACGCGTCGAGCGGGTCGCCCGTCAGCAACCCCTTGATGGCCTCGATCGCCGACTTCCCCAGGCCGAAGGGCGACGCCTCGGCGAACGACCCGGGCCCCTTCGGCCGGGGCAAGCCGCTCTCCGGCCCGAGCCGGCTCCTGCCGACCTCGGGCCCCGACGGCCTGCGGTTCGCCCGGGTCGCCGGGCCCGGCGGGGCGCCGGGCTTCTTCGTGGCGACGACCGAGGCGAGCGTCGAGCAAGTCGGCAAGCGGCTCCAGGGGTACGACCCCAAGGCCGGCCGGTCCGACGAGTTCGCCCTCGAAGACCCCTCGCAGCCCGCCATCAACCTGAATCCGTCGAAGGCCCGCGCGTACCTCGAAGCCCTCGGCAAGTCCGACCTTTCGGGCGTGAGTTACCGCCTGCCGACCATCCCGGAATGGTCCGAGGCGGCTCGGGGCGGCAAGGCCTCGGCGTTCTGGTGGGGCGATGAGCCGACCTTCCCGGCGGGCGCGAATCTGCTCGGCCCCGAGCCCGCCCTCCCCGGCGACGCGACCGCCCCGGCCTTGCCGCCGGAAGCGTCGCCGAGCTTCGAGGCCAACCCGTTCGGCCTGGCGCATACCTTCGGCAACGCCGCCGAGTGGGCGAGCGACCCGGCCGGCGGCTTCGCCAGGATGGGCGGGCACTTCCGCACCGAGCCCGCCTCCCCCCTGCCCCTCGTCAAGGTCGAGAAAGACGACGAGCTCGGGCCCGACCCCTTCGTCGGGGTCCGGCCGGTCGCCGACCTGACGGCCGACTCGGCCTCGGCCCTGATCCGCAAGCGGCTCGCGGGCGACGCGAGGCTCGCCGGGGTCGTCGTCGCCTACGACCCCGAGACCGCGACGGCCACCCTGACCGGGCCGGTCGCCGACTCGCCGAGCCGGAGGGCCGCCGACGTGGCCCTCGACGGGCTCTGGTTCATCGCGGCGGTCGACAACCAGCTCGCCACCCCGACCTTGCAGGAAAACCAGCTCGCCGTCCTCGGCCAGGCCGGCCCGGCCCGGCGGCTGGCGATCCTCGACCGGACCTTCGTCGAGGTCCGCCTGCCCGTCCGCTGGCTCGACCCTTTGCCGGTGGCCGGGTCGTCGTGGTGGGTGAACATCTACCCGAGCGGCGGCGGGCATCAAGCCCACAAGCTCGACCCGGTCGGCCCGGCCCGGAGCAAGTTCGTGATCGCGCGGGTCGACCGCGAGGCCCTGGCCCTCGCCGGCCAGGCCGACGACGCGCCCTTCCGGGTCGCCCTGAGCCTGGGAGGGCCGGCCGCCGACGGCTCGGCCCCCGGGGTCGTCTCCAACGCGGTCGAGGTCCGGCCGGCGTTCGTCGCCAAGCCTCGCTGAAATATTACGAGGGCGGCGACGATTACCCTGGGGGCCGCCCGGCCCCCGAATCGAGCCGCCCGGGATGTCCCGGACGATCCGCCCCAACGAAGAGGTCTCACCCGCCATGTCGAACGCCGAAGGCTACGTGATCCCCAAGCCCGGGGTCCCCAAGACCCTGGGAATCCTCAACATCATCTTCGGGGTCCTGGGGGTGCTGGTCGGGATCTGCACGGTCAGCAGCCTGCTCGCCGCGCCCGCGCTGATGGAATTCGGCCAGAGGACGATCAAGGAGGCGCAGGTCAAGGTCGCTGACCAGGAGAAGGCCAACCTCAAGTCGATCGACGACCGGCTCGCCGCGGCCAAGACCGACGAGGAGAAGAAGGCGATCGAGCAGGAGAAGGTCGCCGCCGAGGCCAACAAGGTCGTCATCAACCCGGTCGACATGTCGGCGGCGACCGACATCATGAAGGACCCGACGATCATGGGCGTCACCTACGCCCAGATGGCGACGAGCCTCGGCCTCTCGATCGCGGCTTTAGTCGCGGGGATCGGCCTGGTCCGGCTCCGGGCCTGGGGCCGGTCGCTGGCGCTCTGGGAGGCCGGGTTGCGGATCGCGCAAGTCCTGGCCTTCCTCGTGATCAACGTCGTCTTCGTCCTGCCGATCAGCCAGGCCGCGAGCCAGAAGCAGATCGCCAAGATGGAGGAGGCGGCCAAGGCCCCGGGGGCGGGCCAGGCCGAAGCGAATGCCCTCCAACTGACCAGGACCATGGGCGGCGCCGCCCTGCCGCTGACCATCGCGCAGTCCCTGCCCTGGGTGATCTACCCGATCATCGTGCTGATCCTGCTCAACGGCCAGGGGGCGAAGGCCGCCTGCCGGCCGAAGCAGCTCTTGAGCACCGACGACCTCTGAACCCGGACCCGGGACACCCCACGAGGCCTCCGCGATGTCGCAAGCCCCGAGCCCGGACCACCCGAATGTCCGGCCGAGACCGGGGGCCCTCAAGGCCCTCGGGATCCTCAACATCGTCTTCGCCATGGTGGGCCTGGCTTGCGTCGCGTCGTCGGCCTTCTGGCTGTTCGCGGCCACGGCCTCGGGCGGACCGCGGGGCGAGATCACGATCCCGGTGCAGGGGACGGCCGCGCCGACGGCAGGCGGGCCGATGTTCAAGTCGATCGCCTTCGACCCCTTCATGGGGATGGACGACAAGCAATTCCTCCGCTTCTGCGTGGCCTCCAACGGCATCGACCTGCTGACCAACGGGCTGATGTTCGCCACCGGGATCGGCCTGCTGAACTGCCGAAAGTGGGCCGCGCGCTGGTGGACCCTCGGGGCCTGGGCCAAGATCGCTCTGGCGCTGGGGGTCTGGGCCTATTACATCGTGGCGGTCGCCCCGGGGTTCTCCGAGGTGATGGCCCGGAACGTCGTGGCGATGTTCACCAAGCGAGGCCTCACGCCCGGCCGGGGTCCGACCATGGCCGACCTGACGCGGGTCTATTCGATCATGAATCTCATCCTCGCCTTGACCATGATGGCGGCCGGGTCGCTCTACCCGGCGGTCTCGATCTGGGCGCTCGGCCGGCCGAGGCTGAAGGCGGCGCTGGTCGACGCGCCCACGTCCGGGGGCGCGGAGCCGTGAATGACGCCCTGACGCTCTTCCTGGGCCCGCTGGCCGCCCCCGAATGCGATCGGGCGTCGCGCCGGGGCTGGCTGATCTGGGTCCGCCTGATCCCGGCCATCGCGGCCGGCGTGGTGGCCGTCGGCGTCCTCTGGCTCTGGTGGATCGGCCAGCAGATCGACCCGACCCACCAGCCGTTCTACGAGTTGCGGATCGCGCTGAGCATCATCGAAGGGATGATGCTGACCTTCGCCATGATCATGACCCCGGCGCTGCTCGCCGGGAGCCTGGCGGGCGACAAGGAGCGTGGCTCGATCGGCCTGCTGCTGACGACCCGGGCGAGCTCGCTCGACATCGTCCTGGGCCGGCTGGCCGGGCGGCTCTCGCAAGTGGCGATGATCGAGCTGGCGGCGCTGCCCGCCCTGCTCCTGATCGCCTGGATGGCCGGGTTCCGTGCCGAGACGACGCTGACGCTGATCGCCGCGCCGGCCGCCGTAGCCTTCGGCGGCGCGGGGATCGCCCTGGCGGCCTCGGCCCTGTCGAGGCGAGGGCGCGACGCTTTGTTGTTCGTCTACCTCCTGGAGATCCTCCTGCTGCTCAGCCCGCTGGTCGGCTCGCTCGGCTCGGAATGGATCGGCGTGCTCAACCCGTTCGCGACGCTGGAGCCGCTCGCCTGGCGAGAGTCACCCGGCCCGGCGCTGGCGACCTCGGGCGTCTGGGCGGCGCTGGGCCTGGCGGGGCTGACGCTGGCCTCGTGGCGGCTCCGCCCGGCCTGCCTGGCCGAGGGCGACGAATCCAGGGCCCGAAAGCGCGGCAAGAAGCGGCGAGGCTGGGTCCCGCCGCTCGACGAGCGGCCGATGCTCTGGAAGGAGCTGCACATCGAGAAGGTCGGCACCCTCGGCCGCGCCGGCCGGTGGATCGGCGGCCTCCTGGTGGCCTGGCTCGCCCTGGGGAGCCTCTTCCTGGGCGGTTGCGCGGTCTGGGTTTATTGCATCCGACCCACCGACGAGGCCTGGGCCGACTGGGCCGTCCAGCAGTCTTCCTTCTGGTACGGCAACTCGGCCCTCTTCATCGGTTTCCTGATCCAGTGGGCGATCGGCCTGAGGGCGGCGGTGACCATCTCCTCGGAGCGGGAACGAGGGACCTGGGACGCCCTGCTGACCAGCCCGCTGGAGGGGACCGAGATCGTCCGAGGCAAGCTCTGGGGGAGCCTCTGGGCCTTGAAGTGGCTCATCGGTTCGGCCCTGCTGGCCTGGACGATCACCTTCGCGCTGGGGGGGATGCTCTGGCCCGAGTACGTCGAGCAGCTCGTCGGAATGGTCGTGATCGGCACGTTCATGTCGGCGGTGGGGGTGAGGACCTCGCTGCACAGCGCGACCGCCACCAAGGCGATGGGCGTGACCATCGGGATCTGGCTGGGGGCCTGGGCCGGGGCGCTCTTCGTCGCCTGGGCGATCTGCCTGGCGGCGATCATCGGCGTGCTGATCGCCTGGATCTACGCGACCCAGATGGGGCTCGCCAGCTTCGCCGCGGGCCCCTGGTTCCCGATGACGTTCCGACTCGGCCAGGACCTGGTGTTCTATTCGGAGTTCGTGATCGGGGCGGTCCTCATCGTCGCCGAGACCCGGCTGAGGTTCGACCGGGTCGCCGGCCGGATGACCGGGGGCCAGGCCGCCGTCGCCATCGATCGGCTGATCCACGGCATCCCGATGGCCCCGGTCCGGCTCGACGGCCGACCCGTCGCGACTGAGGTGAAGGAGATGGTCGGCGTGGGCGACGGGATCTCGAATGAGCAAATCTGAGAGATTCGATTCTATCAACGGTGATGATTTGTCCGATAGGACGGGGCGGCGGCCTTCGGCGGCGGCATGAGGGTAGGCCGGACGGCCCTGGGGGGGAGGAAGGCGAGGTCGACCGGGTGGCGGTCGAGGACGGCCTGGAGTTCGGCGGCGTCGATGGTCTCGCGCTCGATGAGCAGGGTTGCGAGGTCTTCGAGGGCCGGCCGTCTCCGGGTGAGGATCTGGCGGGCGACGGCCTCGGCCTCGTCGAGGACCCGGCGGACTTCCAGGACGATCTCGCGGGCGGTCCGCTGGCTCCAGGCGTCGGAGTTCCCCCCGCCGCCGGGGAGGAAGGGGCTCCGCCCCTCATTCTGGTAGCTGACCCGGCCAAGCCTGGTGCTCATGCCGAACTCGGCGACCATCTTGCGGGCGATCGAGGACGCCCGCTGGAGGTCGCTGGTGGCGCCGTCGGAGATCTCGCCATAGACCAGTTCCTCGGCGACGGTCCCGCCGAGCAGCCCTCGGATCGTGTCTTCGAGCCAACCCCGGGTGTGGAGGAAGCGGTCGTCCTCGGGCCGGTACATGGTGTAGCCGAGGGCCCCGTTCCCTCGCCCGAGGATGGAGACCTTGTGGACCGGGTCGGTCTGCGGGAGGGTCCGCGAGACCGCGGACCCTCGCGGAGCCGACGCCGACATACATCTCGTTGAAGTCCGACCCCGAGAGCGAAAAGAAGGGGACGCCGGCCTCCCCGCGGCCACGGCCTTGGCCAGCAAGGTCTTGCCAGTGCCCGGTGCGCCGGAGAGCAGGACGCCCTTGGGGATCCGGCCGCCGATGGCCTCGAATTTCTCCGGCGTGGCGAGGAATTCGACGATCTCGCGGAGTTCGGTCACGACCTCGTCGGACCCCGCCACATCCTCGAAGGTCACGCGGGCGTCGCCGGACTCGTAGAGCATGTGGCGGCTCTTGGCGAAGGCCGCCGCCGAGCCGAGGCCGCCGGAATTCCTGGAGAACGCCCAGAGGAGGACCCCGCAGACGCCCAGGAGCATGCCCGAGGTGATCAGCGAGCGGGCGGTCGAGTGGTCGGGGGCGGCGGAGTAATGGACCCCGGGGATCCGGGCTTCCAGGAGCCTGGCCAGTTCCTCGTCACGCTCGATCCCGAGTCGGGAGGTGCGGAACCGCACCGGCTTGCCGGCAAGGTCGGTCCCGGCCAGTTCGCCGAGGATCTCGCTGGGGCCGACCTGCGCGGATCGGACTTCGCCGGCGGCGAGCTTCTTCTTGAACTGGCCGTAGCCGAGGTCCGGGATGGGCTGGAGGGCGGCGAACCAGACTGCGTCCGCGACGAATGCCAGCAAGGCCAGGCCCAGGAGGGCCTGTCGGGCCGGGAATCTGATGCCCCAGGTTCGGGGTGTGGAAGCCCTCTTCGAGCGGCTGGTGTCCATCCGATGGGGTCCCGTCGGGGTAATTCCCGCCCACATCGCGGATCACTCGAGGCGGTGCGTGAAGGCCGACCGTCCTGGAAGGACGTCAGCCCGCCGATGTCGGGCGTGAGGCGGTCGGGTCCGAGCCTAAGGCCCGGGCGATCCGCCCGTCAATCTCCGACCCGGCCCTCGACGCCCCTGGCCCTCGACGGGTCGCCCATCGGCCTTCGGATCGCGGCCGAATCCGGGGCCACGAGCCCCAGGTTGTCCAGGGCCGCGCGAGCTTCGATCCTCCGGGCCTTGGTCAGGTCGATCCGCTCGTCGGAGAGGTTGACCTCGAACTTGCGGTTGCCCGGCAACTGGAGCGGGATGCGGACGGTGAAGGTACTCCCCTGGCCGGGACGGCTCTCGAGCTGGACGTCTCCGCCGAGCAGCCGGGTCAGCTCGCGGACGATCGAGAGCCCGAGCCCGGTCCCCTGGTGCTCGCGGGTCAGGACGCCGTCCCCCTGGCCGGGCTTGGCGGCCTGGCGGAACTTCTCGAAGATCGTCTCCCGGTCTTCCTCGGCGATCCCGATGCCGGTGTCGGCCACCGAGAGGACGACGAACCGCCCCTCGGGGGTGGCCTTGAGCAGGACCTTGCCGCCTTCGGGCGTGAACTTAATGGCGTTGGAGAGCAGGTTGTAGAGGATCTGGCGGAGCTTGCCGGGATCCTGACGCATCAATGGGATGGCGTCGTCGAGCCGGCATTCCAGGTCGATGTTCTTCCGCTCGGCGATCGGCCTGGCGAGCGAGGCGAGGGCCTCGCAGACGTCGCGGATCGAGAAGTCCTCGGTGCGGACCTCCATCTTGCCGCTCTCGATCTTGGCCAGGTCGAGGATGTCGTTGATCATCCCCAGGAGCATCTTGCCCGAAGTCTGGATGTTCGCCGCGTACCGCCGCTGCCGCTCGTTGAGCTGGTCGGAGCCGGCGAGGACTTCGGAAAAGCCGATGATCGAGTTCAGCGGGGTCCGCAGCTCGTGGCTCATGGTGGCCAGGAAATCGCTCTTGAGCCGGTTCATCTCGAAGAGGGCCAGATTCGCCTGGGCCAGCTCGTCGACCTTGCGGTCGAGGTCGTGGTTGACCGCGCGGAGCTCCTGCTGCATCGCCACGAGGTTGTGGAGCATCCGGTTGAAGGCATGGGCCAGCTCCTCGAACTCGTCGCCGGTCTGGATCTGGGCCCGGACGGTCAGCTTGCCCGCGGCGATGGCGTCGGAGACGTCGCGAAGGTGCTTGACCGGCTTGACGATCACGTAGCGGACGATCGCATAAGAGGCGACCATTGCGAGGATCGCCGTCACCAGCGCTGCGGAGATCAGGATGGCGCGGTTCTGGTTGATCTCGCGGTTCATCTGCTCCATCGGCAAGCGGATCACGGCCACGCAGGCGAGGTCGCCGACCTTGACCTCGACGTACTTGCCGTTGGGGCCCTCGCGGTTGGCGTGGGCCCCGTGGCAGTCGATGCACTCCTGCTTGAAGACGACGGCCTGGAGATACTGGAACTCGGTCTTGCCCGGGAGGATCCGCGAGGCCTCCATCGAGGTCCCATCGGCGAAGGTATATTGTTTCTTGTGGCCGACGGCCGAACCGACGGCGGCCGATCCCGCGAACCTGGCCAGGGCCCCGCGTTCGAAGTCGTCGGCTGGCTCGCCCGACCCTTGGCCTGCCTTATGGTAGGGGTCGAGCAGGTAGCCGTCGAAGGTCGGCAGGTCGTCCTGGCTCTTGAAGCTGGCCGAAAGCTTCTCGAACGCCCGGGCGGTCACGGGGTGGACGAAGTCGCCGGACTTGTAATGCTTGTCGACGACGGTCGGGTTCACCAGGCGCCTGGCGGTCTGGGTGGTCTGGCCGATGACCAGCTTCTCGGTCTTCTGGCCATACCAGTAGAAGCTGGTCGTGACCAGGACGAGGATCCCCCCGCCGAAGATGAATCGGCACTTCCGCTCCAGGCTGGTCTCGCCCAGCAGGTGCTTGAACGTGCGATAGGACATCTCGGCCCCTCTCCCTGGGCGTCCGAAGGCGGACGATCCTCGACCCTCGGGGCATGAAGTTAACCGATGGCCCGCGAGTCGACCAGTCGACACGATCGGCAGGGCCGGTCCCCCGGGATCAGCCTGGCCGGGATTTCCGGCCCTTCGAAGGCTTCAAGGGCTGGCAGGTCGGGCAATAGTGGGTTGGACGGCCGATCAGCCCGGCGATCTTCGCCTTGAGAATCGGACCGGTACACGACGGGCAGGGCTTCCCGCCCCGACCATACATGGCGTTGCTGGCCAGGAATCCGCCTTCCAGACCCAAGACCGTACGATATCCGGCATCGAAGCTCGAGCCTTCGGCCGCGATCGCCTCGGTCAGCACGTTCCCGATGGCGCCGTGCAGGCGGTCGACCTCGGGCCGCTTCAGCGAGGAGGCCGGCCGCTCGGGGTGTAACTTCGACCGGAAGAGGACTTCGTCGGCGTAGATGTTGCCGATCCCGGCCAGGACCTTTTGATCCATCAGGGTCGGCTTGATCCCCCGAGCCGTCCTGGCCAGCCGAGCGGCGAGATCTCCGGTCTCGATCTCCAAAGCGTCCGGGCCGTGCGAGCGTGCGAAGGCGGCCTCGGCGGAGGCCGGGTCGGCATGCCAGGCGACCTTACCCAGGCGCCTCGCGTCGCAGAACCAGACCGTCCGACCATCCCCTTGCAGTTTGAACGTGACGCGGACGTGCTCCGGGCGATCGGGCGGGATCAGCCAAAATCCTCCCGTCATCCGGGGCTGGATGACGATGATTCCCCTATCTCCCACCGTCTCGATCACCACCCACTTGCCACGCCGGCCCACGAGCCGCACCAAGGCCCCACGCAATCGGCGCTCGAACTCCTCCGAGGTCGCACCCTGGAGCATGGACGGGTCGTGCATCGTGACGGCGGCGATCGTTCGGCCGACGAGGGCCGGCCTGAGCCCTCGGACCATCGTCTCAACCTCGGGCAGTTCGGGCATCGGTCGCTCCAATGATGGGTGTGCGTCCATATTAATCGAAAGCCGGGCATTCCGCGTCGCCGACCAGCGATTTCACGAACGGTCACCGAAGTTCGAGAAGATTTGGCGTAATTGCATTCAAATTCCGCCGGGGACTTGACAGGAGCTGACGAGCAAGGAAAGCTATTGACGGGTCGTGCGTAACTTCCGCACAAAAGGCTGACATGCTCGCCGAGCCGAGACGCCGGATGCTCCTGGATCTAGTCTCCCGACAGGGGTTCGCCACCCTCGACGAATTGGTGAAGTCGCTCGGCGTTTCCGAGAGCACGGTCCGCCGTGACTTGGAAGCCCTCGACCTTGCCGGCGTCGTGAAGCGGACTCACGGCGGTGCGATTTCGCTCGCCGGAGAGCCCCGCTCCCTCCCAGCCTTTGACGAGCGGACCGGCAGCGCCACGCTGGAGAAGCGGGCCATCGGCCAGGCGGCCGCCGCGCTGATCGAGGATGGAGATACGGTCTTGCTCGACGGCGGTACGACCACGCTCGAAGTCGCCCGGGCCCTGCTCGGCCGGCCCGTCCAGGTGGTGACCAACAGCCTGCCGATCGCCCAACTCGCCGCGTCGTCCAAGGAGACCGACCTGATCCTGATCGGCGGCTCGGTCTACCCGAGGACCGGCGTGGCGCTCGGGCCCCTGGCGATCGCCATGATGCAGGGAATTCGGGTCCGCAAGGCGATCCTGGGCGCGGGGGGCATCGTGGGCGAGGGGGTCTACAACTCGAACCTCCTTTTGGTCGAGACCGAGCGGCAGATGATGTCCTGCGGGCAGGAGGTGATGATCGTGGCCGACCACACCAAATTCGGCCGCCTCTCGCTGGCCTTCCTCTGCGGGCTCGACGCGATCGATGACCTCGTGGTCGACCTCGCCTTGCAGGAATCCGACCGCCTGATGCTCGAAGCCGCCGGGGTCCGGGTCCACACGGCCCCGCTCCCCGCCGAAGCGAATGGATCGACGCGAATGAATGGATCGAGGACCGAATCATGAGCACGCTCGCCGGCCCCGACCGCTCCCAGATCGAGCGCATGGTCCGATCGATCCTGGAGCAACAGATCAGCTCGAACGGCCAGGCCAAGGGCCCCCTGGTGAACGGCCACAAGCCGAACCTGGTGGTCAACATCTCGGCCAGGCATGCCCACCTCACGCAGGCGGACGTCGACGTCCTGTTCGGCCCGGGGTATCAGCTCACCCAGATGAAGCGGCTTTACCAGGACACCGACTTCGCCTCGAACGAGACGATCGCGGTGGTCGGCCCCCGGCAGCGGATGATCCCGGGAGTGCGGATCCTGGGGCCTTGCCGGGCCTTCAGCCAGGTCGAGCTGTCGATCACCGACGCGATCAGCCTGGGGCTCGAGATCCCCGTCAAGCTCTCGGGAGACATCGAGGGGACGCCCGGCTGCCTCCTGATCGGCCCGGCCGGGAGTTTGGTGTTGCCCCAAGGGGTCATCAAGGCCGAGAGGCACGTCCATATGGGGCCGAAAGACGCCGACTATTACGGCGTGAAGGCCAAGGATCGGATGAACCTGAAGGTGGACGGGCCCTGCCCGACCACGCTCGAAGGCCTGCTGGTGCGGACCCACCCGGACTGGAAGCTGGAGGTCCACATCGACACCGACGAGGCGAACTGCTGCGACCTGACGCACGCGACCAAGGTCACGCTCGTCAAGGCCTGAACCGACCGGACCGTCTGAGCGGCAATCGTTGATTTCGACCGAGTGACCGAACGAAGGGGGCCCCTGATGGCCAGTTCGACCGTGGAAGCGCTGGGGATGATCGAGTGCAAGGGCTTCGTGGCCCTGGTCGAGGCGTGCGACGCCATGCTCAAGGCGGCCAACGTCGACCTCGTCGGCTGGGACAAGATCGGCAGCGGCCTGGTCACCGCCTTCGTCTCCGGCGACGTGGCGGCGGTCAAGGCGGCGGTCGACGCCGGTGCCGCGGCGGCCAGCCGGATCGGCGAGGTTGTCAGCGTCCAGGTGATCCCCCGGCCCCACGAAGACCTCTCCGGCGTGCTCACCTTCACCAAGCCGGCGGGCGCCGCCGTCCCCGCCAAGACCTCTGGAAACGGAGCCTGACCCATGGCCATCGCGACGCAACGCGGCTCGAAGGGCGGGCCGGCCCTGAACATGAACGGCGACGCCCTCGGGTTGATCGAGACCAAGGGACTGGTCGGCATGATCGAGGCGACCGACGCCATGCTCAAGGCGGCCAACGTCTCGCTGGTCGGCCGGATCGGCATCGGAGCGGCCTTCATCACCACGATGGTCCGGGGCGACGTCGGCAGCGTCCGCGCCGCCGTCGAGTCCGGCGCCGAGGCCGCCAGCAGGGTCGGCGAACTGGTCAGCGCCCATGTCATCCCCCGCCCCGACGAGGCGGTCCTCCGCACGTTCATCGGCTGAGCCGGCCGCCATCGGTCAGCGGTCAGCAGTCAGCAGTCAGCAGTCAGCAGTCAGCAGTCAGCTTGATATCAAGATATGAGGTCGTCATCGGTCCTGCGTTTCGCCGAATTCTCCGGCTGATCGCTGAAAGCTGACCGCTGAAAGCTCCGTTCCGAACGAGGTCACGACATGAACAGCGCCATAGGTTTAATCGAGACGCAGGGTCTCGTCGGCTTGATTTACGCCATCGACGCCATGCTCAAGGCGGCGAGCGTCGAGCTGGCCAGCTCGATCATCAAGCTCGACGGCGGGCTCGTCAGCGTGATGATCCGGGGCGATGTCAGCAGCGTCCGCGCCGCCGTCGAAGCCGGGGCCGAGGCCGCCGGCCGGGTCGGCGAGCTGAAGGCCGCACACGTCATCGCGAGACCGGGTGATGTGGTGGTCGAATTATTCGGTGGGGCCCGCTGATGAAGGTCCTCGTCGCCAACCTCGGCAGCACCAGCTTCAAGTATCGGCTCTACGACCTCGAAGCCGGCGAGCACCTCCTCGCCCGAGGCGGGATCGAGCGGATCGGCTCGGAGCAGGCCAAGGTCACGGTCAAGCTGCCCGGCGGCGACCTGGAATCCATCCGCCCGGTCCTCGACCACGGCGACGCCGTCCAGCTCTGCCTGGACCAGCTCACCGACCCGGCGACTGGTATCCTCAAGGACGCCTCGGAGGTCTCCGCGATCGGCTTCAAGTCGGTCCACGCCAAGGACGTCTCCGGCGTCCAACTCGTGACCGAGGAAGTCCTCGCGGCGATGGAAGCCTTCGCCGACGTCGCCCCGGCCCACAATCCTCCGTATTCGAAGGCCATGCGGATGCTCGGGGCGCGTTTCCCCGGCCTGCCGCTGGTCGCCGCCTTCGAAACCGGCTTCCACCGGACCATCCCCGAGGCCAACCAGCGCTACGCCGTCCCCGACGAGTGGGCGACGAAGCACGGGATCCGCCGCTGGGGATTCCACGGCGCCAGCCATCGCTACATCGCCGGCCGGATGGCCGAGCTGACGGGCCGGGATGACCTCAAGGTCATCTCCTGCCACCTCGGCGGGTCGTCGTCGATCTGCGCCATCAAGGCCGGGAAGTCGGTCGCGACGAGCATGGGGATGAGCCCGCAGAGCGGACTCCCCCAGAACAACCGCGTGGGCGACTTCGACGTCTTCGCCCTGCCCGCCGTCATGAAGTCGACCGGACTCACCCTGGAGCAGGTCCTCGACACTCTGGCCAATAAGTCGGGGCTGGAAGGGGTCGGCGGCTCGGGCCGCGACCTCCGCGACATCGAGGCGGCGGGGAAGGCCGGGAACGACAAGGCCCGGCTCGCCCTCGACGTTTTCATCGCCTCGGCCAGGCACTTCCTCGGGGCCTACCTGGTCGACCTGGGCGGGGCCGACACGATCGTCTTCACGGGTGGGATCGGCGAGAACTCGACCCTGATCCGCGAAGGCGTTTGCCGCGACCTCGGCTGGTTCGGGATCGAGCTGGAACCCGAGGCGAACGCCGGGGGCGAGGCGGAGCGGGTCGTTTCAACGCCCGGCTCGCGCGTTCAGGTCTGGACCGTGCCGACCAACGAGGAGATCGTCGTCGCCCGCCAGACGCGGGACCTGCTCGTCGGGAAATGACCGATCAGAAATTGCGGATGTGAGATCTCGAATCCGGGATCGGCCAGGAGTCTCGCCCGATGTTCGTCGCCCGAGTGACCGGAAGCCTGGTGGCCACCCAGAAGGTGGCCTCGATGACCGGGCACAAGCTCCTGATCGTCGAGCCTTACCGCGTCGACGAGAAGGACCGCGACCGGCTCGTGCCGACGGGCCGGACCTTCGTGGCGGTCGACGCCCTCGGCGCGGGGCTCGGCGAGATGGTCCTGATCTGCCAGGGGTCCAGCGCCCGACTCACGCCCGAGACCGAGAAATTGCCGATCGACGCGGTGGTGATCGGCCTGATCGACACGGTGGACGTAGACGGAAGAACAATTTTTCTCAACGGATCCAATTGGCAAGTGGAGCAGGAGAAATGACGCAAGATCAGCAACTCAAATTGCTTCTAGGCACTGTCGAGGTCGTCAAGGCCCTCGCTGAGTCAGAGCAAAAGGGCAGTGTAGTCATTATGGAGCAGAGGGAAACTATTCAAGGATTACTCAATACAGGCCAACGAACAACCCAAATTCTCAACATGCTTTTAAACTTGATCGAGGAACAACGGACAGCAATCAACGACCTGAGACGGCGGATAGACGAGGATGAATTGCCGCCGTTCGATCGAACTCGGTTTTCGATCAATTAGTAGAAAACCGTTGATTAATACGGGGGCTTTCCGGTGGAAATGACCGAAGACCTGATCCGCAACGTCATCCAGCAGGTCCTGTCCCAGATGGGCACGGGCGGGACGCCCTCGAACGGCTCGGCCTCGAAGCCCAACGGCAAGGACGGGGTCTACCCGACGGCCGACGCCGCCGTGCAGGCGGCCGAGGCGGCCTTCGCCAAGTATCGCAAGCGGCCCTTGGCCTGCCGACGCAAGGCGGTCCAGTGCATCCGCGATATCTGCGTCGGGCAGGCCGAGGAACTCGGCAAGATGGAGCTGGACGAAACGAAGATTGGCCGGCTCGACCACAAGGTCGCCAAGCTCCGCGACGCGATCCCCCGGGCCCCCGGCGTCGAGTACCTGCGGACGGACAACTGGTCGGGCGACGACGGGATCACCCTGACCGACTACTCCCCCTTCGGCGTCATCGGCGCGATCACCCCCGTCACGCACAGCCTGCCGACCCTGGCGGGCAACGCGATCAACATGCTCGCCGCCGGGAACACCGTGGTCGTGAACGCCCACCCGTCCGGGGCGAGAGTCGCCGCCGAGGGGGTCCGCCGGTTCAACCGGGCGATCCGCCAGGCGATCGGGCTGGACGACCTCATCACGATCATCGAGACGCCCACCCTCGAATCGGCCGCCGCCCTGTTCGACCACCGGGGGGTGAAGCTCCTGGTGGTGACCGGCGGCCCTGCCGTGGCGCGGGCGGCCCTCGGGAGCAAGCGGCGGGCGGTCGTCGCCGGGCCGGGGAACCCTCCGGTCGTGGTCGACGCCACGGCCGACATCGAGAACGCGGCGAAGTCGATCGTCGCCGGCGCGGCGTTCGACAACAACCTGCTCTGCATCGGCGAAAAGCAGGTCTTCGCCGTCTCCGACGTCTTCGACAAGCTGATGGAAGCCGTCGGCCGGCACGGCGGGTACCGCCTGAATGCCTCGCAGATCGAGACCTTGACGAAGAAGGCGTTCGTCCTCGGCGACGACAAGCACTACCACGTCAACAAGGACCTCGTCGGTCAGGACGCCGCCGTGCTCGCCAGGCACGCGGGGGTCGAGGCCCCGAAGGGGACCGAGATCGTCTACGGCGAGACTGGCCCCGACCACCTGTTCGTCGAGCACGAGCAGATGATGCCGTTCATCCCCTTCGTCCGCGTCCCGGACGTGGATCGGGCGATCGAACTGGCCTATGCGAGCGAGCACGGGTACGGCCACACGGCGATCCTCCACTCGCGCGACACGTCGGTGATGTCGAGGATGGGCAAGCTGATGGATTGCACGGTCTTCGTCGTCAACGGGCCGAGCACGGCGGGGCTGGGGCTCGGGGGTGAGGGGGTCCTTTCGTTCTCGATCGCCGGCCCGACAGGCGAGGGGGTGACGACTCCCCTGACCTTCACCAGGCAGCGGCGGACGGCGGTCGTCGGCTCGATGCGGTTCGTCTGACCGAAAGGGCGGTGGGTCCATGCAGCTCGGCCGGGTCCTCGGGACGGCGACGACGACGGTGAAGCACCCCTCGTTCCAGGGGGAGCGGCTCCTTATCGTCCAGCTCGAAGGGCCCGACGAGCGGCCGGACGGCGAGCCGGTGCTGGCTTTTGACCGGATGGGGGCGGGCCGGGGGGATGTCGTTCTATTGACGAGCGACGGTCACATCCTTCAAGAGCAGGTCGGCAAGAACACGCCGGGACGCTGGAGCGTGATGGGGTTGCCCGACCGATGACGCCGAGCTGGACCGAGGTCAACGCGGCCGTCCTGGCCGTCCTGGGCGAGTTTGGCCGAGCGAGTCGCTCGAACGGTCGCCGCGCGACTGCGGCCCAGGTCCAGGACGTCCACGCCGAGCGGCTGTTCTCGCTCCGGCATGCGGAACTCGTCGGCGAGGTTCGCGAGGTTCTCGTGCTCGCCGGCACGGTCGTCACGCCGCTGGCGAGGGACCTGCTCCGCCGCCGGGGAATCGGCCTCCGCGTCGTCTCGGGACGCGAGGCGAGCCGGGCGAGGGGGCGTCAGCAGGGCGAGTGGGGCTTCGCGATCGAGTCGCGGGCGGGGTCGGTCGAGGCGACTCGCCGGCTCTTGCTGGGCGACTGGCTCGAAGTCGGGCCGGACGCGGTCGAGGCGGCCCGATGGGTGGTCGAGGGGGAGTCGCGCGGGGCTCTGGTCCTGGCGGACGAGGCTTCGGTGGCGACCTGGCTGGCGGGCCGAGTCGAGGGGGTCCGGGCGGCGACGGTCGGCGAGCCGGAGGCGGTCTCTCGGTCGATCCGCCACCTCGGGGCCAACTTGATCGTGGTCGAGCCGGCGGGAAAGTCGATCTATCTCCTGAAGCAGATCGGCGAGCGGTTCCGCAACGGCGGTGCGCCGGTGGTCCCCGAGTGGCTCGAAGCGGAGGCGGCACGATGAGGATTGCCGAGGTGATCGGCCGGGTCACGCTGTCGAGGGTCCACCCGAGCCTGAAGGCCGGCCGCTACGTCATCGCCCTGCCGATGCCCCGCGAGGCCCTGACCGAGGGTTCTGTCCGGCGAGGCGAGGAGGTCGTCGTCTACGACGACCTCGGCGCGGGGCCCGGGGCCCTGATCGGCCTGAGCGAGGGGGGCGAGGCGGCCAATCCTTTCCGCCCGGTGAAGAAGCCGATCGACGCCTATTGCGCGTGCCTGATCGATCAGATCAACGTCTGAATCATGCGGTCCGAGATGCGAAGCCTTTTCCCGAGGGAACTCCGGCCATGTCGAGCAACGGCAACCTGATGAGCGAATGGAAGCTCCGCGAGGAGATGTGCGAGATCGGCCGGCGGGTCTACAACAAGGGGTTCGCGGCGGCCAACGACGGCAACATCAGCTACCGGATGAGCGAGGACCGCGTGCTCTGCACCCCGACCCGCGTCTCCAAAGGGTTCATGAAGCCGGACGACCTTTGCATCGTCGACATGGACGGCAAGCAGGTCTCGGGCAAGCGGAAGCGGTCGAGCGAGATCCTCCTGCACCTGACGATCATGAAGACCCGGCCCGACATCAAGTCGTGCGTCCACTGCCACCCGCCCCACGCCACGGCCTTCGCCGTCGCCCACGAGCCGATCCCCAAGTGCACGATGCCCGAGTTCGAGGTCTTCCTCGGCGAGGTCGCCATCGCGCCTTACGAGACGCCGGGCACCCAGGCCTTCGCCGACACGGTGATCCCCTACGTCAAGGACACCGACGTCATCCTCCTGGCCAATCACGGGACGATCACCTGCGGCCCCGACCTGATGGACGCCTACTTCAAGACCGAGATCATCGACGCCTACTGCCGGATCCTGATCCTGACCAAGCAGATCGGCCGGGTGAACTATTACGACGACGCCAAGGCCGCCGAGCTGATCAAGATCAAGCCGAACCTGGGGATCCGCGACGTCCGCCTCGAAAGGGGTTTGGAGAACTGTGACCTCTGCGGGAACAGCCTTTTCCGCGAGGGGTACACCGACTTCAAGCCCGAGCCCCAGGCCTTCATCCCCGCGAAGTTCCAGCAGGCCGCGACGCCGACCGGGCCGAAGGCCGTCGCCGCGCCTGTCGAGTCGAAGTACGTCACCCCGCCGACCGGAGGCGACCCGATGGACGCGATCGTCAAGACGATCACCGATCAGGTCATGAAGTTCATGAACGGCTCGGCCAATGGCTCGACGGCGGTGAAGGACGGCGGCTACGCCTCGGGCGTCTCGGGCGGGGTCTGACTCGGGAGGCTTCGCGATGATCCTGATCGTCACCGGCATCGTCTTCCTGTTGATCGGCACCGGCAACCTGGCCGTCGGCCGGAAACTGGCCGACCGCCCCAATGCGAGCCTGACGCGCGGCCTCGGGTACGTCGGAATCGGGATCGGCCTGCTGACGCTGCTGGGCGGCATCGCCCAGGTCTCCGGGCTCGTGCCCGCCCTGCCGCCCCAGCCTTGAATGATCCAAACGAATCAACCGAAGCGATTTGCTCGAAGGGGACAGCCATGAAGGTGAGCATCATCGGCGGCGGCGGACTGGTCGGCTCGTGCGCCGGGTTCGCCTTGCAATGCGGCGGGATCGTCAGCGGCCTCGACCTGATCGACGTCAACGGCGATCTCTGCCGGGGGCAGGCGCTTGACCTGCTCCACGGGTCGTCGATCGCGGCCGACCAGCGGATCCGGGCGACCGGGTACGAAGCGATCCCCGAAAGCGACCTGATCTGCATCACGGCGGGCCTCCGCCGGAAGCCGGACGAGAGCCGCCTCGACCTGATCAATCGCAACGTCGAGCTGTTCCTCAACATCCTGTCTCAGGTGAAAGCCGCCGGGCCGAAGAAGTCGGCCATCGTGCTGGTGGTCTCGAACCCGGTCGACGTGCTGACCTACCTGGCGACGATGCAGCTTGGCCTCCCCTCGACTCAGGTGATCGGCCTCGGGACCGAGCTGGATTCGGCCCGTTTCCGGAGCCTGATCGCCGAGTCGCTGAAGCTCCCGCCGACCCAGGTGACGGCGACGATCCTCGGCGAGCACGGCGATAGCATGGTGCCGATCTGGTCGGCCGCGCAGGCCGCCGGCCTGCCGCTGGAGAAGTTCCCCGGCTGGACCTCCGTCACGGCCGACGCCCTCTTCGCCAAGACCAAGGGGAGCGGGGCCGAGGTGATCAAGCTCAAGGGCGGCGCCGGCTTCGCCGTCGGCCTGGCGATCCGCGACGTGATCCACGCCATCGCCCTGGACAGCAAGCGGATCTTGCCGGTCGCCTCGCTCGTCAACGGCACCTACGGGATGCGCGACGTCTGCATCTCGGTGCCGACGGTCCTCGGCCGCTCGGGCGTCGGGGCGCAGCTGGAAATCGAACTCTGGCCGAAGGAGGTCTCGGCCTTGCAGCAATCCGGCCAGGTCCTCCGGGGGACGATCGACCTGGTCCTCAAGACGAATCCGAACGCGGCGAAGGGGGCCACCGCGCCGAAGCCGGCCCCGGCATCGAACGGCAACGGCCCCGGCGTCAAGGTGACGATGGGCTCGGGCGTCGGGAACGGCGGCGGCCGGTCGCGGGTGACGATCTCGGGCCAGGGGGGAGGCGGACGTGCTTAAGTCGCTCGACCGCAAGCTCGAAGCGATCCACGCGAGCCCGTCGTCCTGCCGCGAGTTCATCCTCGCCGACGCCAAGGACGCCGACATGGCCTTCGGCATCGGCGCGCCTGGGCAGTCGCCCGAGGTCCACGCGGGCGAGGTCCGGTTCAAGACATTGGAGGAGTACCGCCAGCAGATCCGCGCGATCGTCCAGCAAGGGGTCGTCGACATCATGCTGATGTCGGCCAGCACCAACCACGCCCTGACGATCCGCGAGCGGATCTTCGAAGGCTCGGCGATCACCCCCGCCGCTCGGGCGAACGACACGACCGACGTCCACATCGCCCGGGGCTCGCATTACGCCCAGGAGCCCGCCCGGCCGTTCCGCTCGGCCAACCTCGACCACATCCAGTGCGGGCACCTCGACTGTGCCCCCGAGGAGCGGGCCCTCGGCGCGGACCTCGGCCTCTACAGCGTGACGTTCAATAACGACCTGACGCTCGACCTGGCCACGCTCGAACGGTTCCACCAGTTCCGCGAGGAGGCCGAGCGGAAGCGGTTCCGCTACTTCCTCGAAGTCTTCGACCCCAACATGCCGGGCGTGATCGACCCGGCCGTGCTCCCCTCCTACCTCAACGACATGATCGCCCGGATGCTCGCGGGCGTCGCCCAGGCTGGCCGGCCGGTCTTCCTCAAGATCGTCTACCACGGGCCGAGGGCGATGGAGGAACTCATCCGGTACGACCCGCACCTCGTCGTCGGCATCCTCGGCGGCTCGGCGGGGACGACCCTCGACGCTTTCCAGATGCTGGCGGACGCCCAGAAATACGGGGCGAAAGTTGCGCTCTACGGCCGGAAGATCAACAGCGCCGAGAACCAACTGGCCTTCATCCAGTTCCTCAGGCTGATCGTCGACGGGGTGATCGGCCCGGTCGAGGCGGTCAAGGCCTACCACGCCGTCCTCGGCAAGCTCGGGATCGCCCCGAAGCGGAGCCTCCAGGAGGACCTGACCCTCCAGTCGGCGGCCATGAGCTACGGTGGCTCGAAAACCTCCGTCGTCGTCCCGGCCCTCCCCGAGCCCGCCAAGGCCGAGGGGTGCGGCTGCCATGCCGTCGCGGCGAAGCCCGCCGCAGCGTCGGCCTGTGCTTGCCACGATCGCGAGCCGGTCGCCGTCAACGGCACGATCGCCAAACCCGCTTCCAGGAACGGCTTCCCCAGCACGCTCGCCGGCCGGCCGGATTTCGCGAAGATGGACGTCGCCCAGCGCCTGGCTTACCATCGGGATCGGCTCGGCCTGGGTCGCTGAGCCTTCGAGCGGGGAGATTCGCCTTGGGCCGACTGGAGCTTCGGGGGGTCGGCAAGGTCTTCCCCGGCGGGGTCGTGACGGCCGAGGGCGTCGACCTCGACGTCGAGGCCGGCGAGTTGTTCGTGATCCTCGGCCCATCGGGCTCGGGCAAGAGCACCCTCCTCAGGCTGGTCGCCGGGCTGGAAAGCCTCGACACCGGGAGCATCCTCCTGGACGGCCGGCCAATCGACGGCCTGTCGCCGGTCGACCGCGGCGTGGCGATGGTTTTCCAGGATCAGGTCCTCTACCCGCACCTCGACGCCTTCGAGAACGTCGCGTTCGGGCTCAGGTCCCGTAGACTGGCGAAGGCCGAGGTCGCCGGGCGCGTCGAGGTCGCGGCGGCGGCCTTGGGCCTTTCCGACTGCCTCGGTCGCCGACCGGAGACGCTTTCGGGCGGGCAGCGGCGACGGGTTGCCCTGGCGCGAGCCCTGGTCCTCCGCCCCGCTGTCTATCTCCTGGACGAGCCGTTCTCGGGCCTCGACGCTCCCCTCCGGGCCTCGACCCGGGCCCAGCTAGCTGAGCTGAACCGCAAGCTCGGGGCAACGATGATCCTCGTCACCCACGACCAGGGCGAGGCCCTCGCGCTGGGCGACCGGATGGCGGTGATGAATCGCGGCCGAATCATCCAGGTCGGCAAGCCCCTGGCGCTCTACGATCGGCCCGGCGGGCGATTCGTCGCCCGGTTCCTCGGACATCCCCCGATGAACCTGCTCCCCGGGCTGGCGGGCAAGGAGGGGGCGGGCGTCTCGATCCGCCTGGTCCACCTGGACGAGGTCCCACCCTGGTCCTTCCCCGCCGACGCCGCCTGGACGCAGGCCCTGGCCCGGCTCGAGTCGCCCCGGGTCGAGTTGGGACTTCGGCCGGAACACCTGAAGGTCCGCGACCCCGGTCAGGGCGACCAGCGATATTCCCTGCCCGAGGTGCCGGGGATGATCCGCCGGGTCGAGCCCCAGGGGCACGAGACCCTCGCTTACCTCTCGCTCGGGCCATACGAAGTGGCGGCCCGGCTCTCCGCGACCTCGCGTCTCCGCGAGGGCGACCGGGTGGTCGTCGGGTTTGACCTGGCCCGGGCCTCCTGGTTCGACGCCTCGACGGGCGATCGGCTCGGCTGACCCGGGCACCCGCCCGGTTTCCGGGGTCGGTCCTGGGTTTCGCGACTCCAATCCGCTACGCTCGGGCTTCGTCGAGAACGGACCGTTCACCTGGGAAGGGAGGTCGGGACATTGAGGCCAGATTTCAATCGCCGTGAGATCTTGCGAGGTGCCGCCGCCCTCGGCCTGGCATCGACCCTGGGGGCTCGCGCGAAGGCCGGGCCCAACGAGAAGCTGAACATCGGGATCGTCGGCACCTCGGGCCGGGCCCTGGGGAATATCGAAGGCGTCGAGGGAGAGAACATCGTCGCGGTCTGCGACATCGACGAGCGACTCCTCGGCGAGGCCAAGGGCAAGTTCACCAAGGCTGAGGCGTTCGACGACTTCCGCCGCCTGATCGAGCGGAAGGGGGTCGACGCCGTCGTCATCTCGACGGCCGATCACACCCACGCCCCGGCCGCCGCAATGGCCCTGCGGATGGGCAAGCCGGTCTATTGCGAGAAGCCGCTGACCCACTCGGTCTACGAGGCCCGGGTCGTCGCCGGGCTCGCCGCCGAGGCGAAGGTGGCCACCCAGATGGGCACCCAGATCCACGCGACCGACAACTACCGGCGGGTCGTCGAGCTCGTCCGCTCGGGGGCGATCGGCCCGGTCAAGGACGTCCACGTCTGGTGTACCGGCAAGACCTGGTCCGGCGGCAGCCGCCCGACCGACTCCCCGCCGGTCCCGAGCTATTTGAAGTGGGACCTCTGGCTCGGCCCGGCCCCCGAACGGCCGTACAACCCGACCTACCTCCCGGCCAACTGGCGGCGGTGGTGGGACTTCGGCAACGGCACGCTCGGCGACATGGCCTGCCACGTCATGGACCTCCCCTTCTGGGCCCTCGGCCTCCGCCACCCGACCACGATCGAAGCCACCGGGCCGCCGGTTGACTCCGAGACGACCCCCGCCGGCCTCGAAGTGAAGTACGAATTTCCCGCCATCGGCGATCGAGGGCCGGTCAGCCTGACCTGGTACGACGGCGACCGGAAGCCGGCGATCCTCGCCGAGAATAAGCTGCCGGCCTGGGGGCTCGGCGTCCTCTTCGTCGGCGAGAAGGGGATGCTCCAGGCCGATTACGGTCGGAGGCTCCTCTTCCCCGAGGCCCAGTTCAAGGACTTCGAGCCGCCGGCCCCGTCCATCCCCGCCTCCATCGGCCACCATGCCGAGTGGATCGCCGCCTGCAAGGACGGCCGGCCGACGACCTGCAACTTCGACTACTCCGGCGCGCTCACCGAGTGCGTCCTGCTCGGCAACGTCGCCTACCGGGCCGGTCGCAAGCTGGAGTGGGACGCCGTCAACCTGAAGGCCACCAATTGCCCCGAGGCCGAAGCCTTCCTCCGCCGCGACTACCGCAAGGGTTGGACGCTCTGACCGACCGGCCGTTCGCCCTGGATTGTATCCCAGCCCTCGAAGGAATCTCATCATGCGATTGAAGACCACAACCTGGGCCCTCGCCCTGGCCTGCCTTCCCGGCTTCGCCTCGTCCTCGGAAGCCCAGCAGAAAGGAACGGCCCCGGAACCCCCTTCGGGATTCGTCGCCCTTTTCGACGGCGTCGACCTCGCTGGCTGGCACGGCATGCCGCACCAGGACCCTCGCCAGCTCGCCGCGATGCCCGAAGAGGCCCGCGCCGCCCAGATCGCGAAGTGGACCGCCGACGCGAAGAAGCACTGGAGCGTCCAGGACGGCGACCTCGTCAATGACGGGAATGGGGCCTACCTGACGACCGACAAGGAGTACGGCGACATCGAGCTGCGGATCGACTACAAGACCGTCGCCGGGGCCGACAGCGGGATCTACCTCCGGGCCAACCCCCAGGTCCAGATCTGGGATTACACCAAGGAAGGCGGCAAGCACAGCCTGGGTGCCGACAAGGGCTCGGGCGGCCTCTGGAACAACACCCTGGGCAAGCCGGGCAAGGACCCCCTGGTCTTCGCCGACAGGCCGTTCGGCGAGTGGAACTCGATGCGGATCATCCAGGTCGGCGCCAGGACGACGGTCTCCCTGAACGGCAAGCTCGTCGTCGACGGGGCGACGATGGAGAACTACTTCGACCGCAAGTCACCCCTCTTCGCCAGGGGGCCGATCCAGCTCCAGACCCACGGCGGCGAGATCCGCTGGAAGAGCATCTACCTCCGCGAAATCGCCCCGGCCGAGGCCAACACGGTCCTCGCCTCCTCGGGCGCCGAGGGGTTCAAGTCGGTCTTCGACGGGAAGTCCGCCGAAGGCTGGAAGGGGGCGGTCGAAAATTACGAAGTCGTCGACGGGGCCCTCCGCTGCAAGGAAGGCAAGGGCGGGGTGATCTACCACGGCCAGGAACTCGGCGACTTCGTCGCCAGGGTCGAATTCCTCCTCCCCCCCGGGGGAAACAACGGCCTGGCGATCCGCTACTCGGGGGAAGGCGATGCCGCCTACGCCGGGATGTGCGAGCTTCAGGTGCTCGACAACACGTCGCCGAAGTACGGGAAGCTCGACCCTCGCCAGTACCACGGCTCGGCCTACGGGATGGCCGCCGCCGCAAAGGGCTACCTCCGGCCGGTCGGCGAGTGGAATTTCCAGGAAGTCACGGTCAAAGGCTCGACGATCAAGGTCGAGCTCAACGGGACCGTGATCCTCGACACCGACCTCTCTAAGGTCACCGACTTCATGGCCAACTCGCCCCACCCCGGCAAGGATCGGACCACCGGCTTCTTCGGCTTCGCCGGCCACACCGACCCGGTCGAGTTCCGCAAGATGGCGATCAAGCCGCTGCCCTGACCCCTCCGGGACCTCACCGGGCGGGCCGCGACCTCAAGCCGTCCACTTCCTTCAAGAGGGAGTGGATGGCCGGGTCGTCGGCGAATTGTTCGAAAGAACGGCGAAGTTTCCTCCGCCAGTTCGGCCGCTCGGTGTAAGTATTCGGGGTATTTTGCGACTCGACCTCCAGCCAGAGGTCTTCCAGGTTCAACAGCAGGACGCCCGAAGGCGAGGCCGCCAGCCAACGCCAGATGGCCCGGAGGACCGTCCCGGCTTCGTCGGGAGCGACGTGGGCGTCGAGGTCGCCGGACGATTCGAGGAAAGCGAGCAAGGCCGATCGCTGGTCGGCCCGGACGGACCGCTCGCGGTCCAACCCCTCGCCGGTGAGTAAGCCGAGGTCCTTGCGGTCGTCGAGGTCGATCCCCCCCCAGAAGGCGGCGAAGGGCGGCATGTCGTGGGTGTTGACGCTCGCCACGGTCGCCTCGGGGACCGGGCGGAGCGGGTCCTCGGGGTCGGGCCTTGCCTCGTACTGGATGACGTACATCCCCCGGACTTCGTGCCGTTTCATCGCCCCGTCGACCTCCGGCGGGACGGTGCCGAGGTCCTCGCCGACGAGCCAGGCCGAGTGCCGGTGCGACTCGACCGAGAGGATCGCATAGATCTCCTCGGCCGGCGTGGTGACGAAGGCCCCGTCCTTCGCCTCGGACCCCTGGGGGATCCAGAAGAGGCGATGCAGGCCCATCACGTGGTCGATCCGCAGGGCGTTGGCATACTTCAGGTGGGCCCGAAGCGAGGCGATCAGGTAGGCATAGCCGGACCGCCGGTGGAGATCGGGGTGGAGCGGCGGGAAGCCCCAATTTTGCCCTCGGGTGAAGACCGGATCAGGCGGGCAGCCGACGCTCGCGCCCGTGGCGAAACTCTCGCGATGGGCCCAGATGTCGTAGCTGTTGAAGTCGACTCCGATGGGGAAATCGAGATACCAGACCAACCCCTTGGCCCTCGCCCTGGCCGCCAGAGCCTGGAGTTGCTCGTCGGCCTGCCACTGGGCGAAGAGGTGATAGCGCCTGGCCGGCGCGTCCGCGTCGTTCGAACCCGCGAAGTGGGCCGTATGCTCGGGCCAGGTCCGCCAGTCGCGCCCGAGCCGCTCTCCGGCGGCCTGGAAGGCGGCGTAAGCCTCGACATCGGGGTTCTCCGCCACGAAGGCGCGGAACGCCTCGCCCCGCCCGCCTTGCGAGGGGTCGAATTCGTCGGCGAGGATCTCCAGCAGGGCCCGCCTCAGCCGCATCTGCCGCCCGTAGTCCACCAGGCCCGAGTCTCGCAGGGCGGCGACCTCCGATGCGAACCCCACCGAGTCCATCAGGGCCCTCGCAGCCTCCGATCGCCCCAGTTCGGAGATTCGCGAGAGGTCCAGATAGAATTCGTTCCAGAAAATTCGAGAGGTCGGGGAATAAGGGCTGATGATCGGGTCCGGCCCGTCGAAGTTCGACGCGAGCATCGGCAGGGTCGCCACAAGGCCCCCGCCGAGCCCGGCCGTCCAGTCGATCAGGGCCTCCAGGTCGGAGAAGTCTCCCGCCCCCCACGACGAGCCGCGATGCAAGGCGTAAAGCG
>JAABUK010001595.1_pt1 | contig 42706 bp, 51 predicted proteins | sample 5559141 | NCBI WGS metagenome assembly JAABUK01 (sample SAMN10711869, study PRJNA513367) | rock metagenome | isolation source: Antarctica rocks | place: Antarctica: Victoria Land, Pudding Butte nord | collected 2016-01-03 | reverse complement strand
GCGTCATGGCAGGTGTGGTAGCAGCTGGTGTCAGGCCAATTCCTGGAGTTCTCAGTAAGCTGGCGCCTGGGGTGCCAAAGCCAGCTGGAGTTGCTCCTACAGGTGTCCTGATGCCAGCTCGGCGCTGAGCTATGTTTAGCTGAGCTTGCTGCAACTGAGAAGGATCTCCACTCCTGACCGCCTGCAAGCGCCAGGCCCGCACTAAGACCTGACAGGCGCTTTCCAAACAAGTGATCTTGCACAGCTATGCAAGCTGATGCACCTCTTCTACTGCAATGGCTGCATTCAGTCTATGCTGAGGCTCTGCGCCTACCTGAAGCCACTCAAGCTTATTCTGCAGTTTAGGAAGATCTGGGAAAAAGTCTCTCTGTATGATAGCTTCGATCCTATCTGTCCACTCGTCTTCTTCCAGCAGCTTCTGCTCACGCTGTCTCTTTTGGCCACTGCTTCTTGCTGGAGGAGGCATGTTGCTGACAATACCAGTAGACATCTTGCTAAGGGCAGCTACGCAGCAAGGTCAGCCACCGGCTTCTTCAGTCCTGAGAGCCAAGCATGTCTCAAAGCTGTCTCTTAGTTACTTTTCACGGACGCAGCTTGGTCTCAGTTCCTAGTGCAGCAAGTGCTCTCAGTTCAACACCTGGCTCAAGTGCAAACCCTAGCTAATTGAGAAACGAATTCGACGAGTGTTAACAGCTTCTCGCATTGTAATGTAATTACGCCAGGTGGCGGTGGACGTCATGATTATTACACTTTCGATTCCGAAAGCCAGGTGAAGTTGCATCGTACTGCTCTCTCTCTCCTAAGCATTGCGCACCTCCGACCTATTCACCTGTTCGCGTCGGGTGTTTGTGACATTTCCGAGTCATGCTGAAAGTCAACGCGAAACACTGCCTGTCTGTCGCTCTGCTCATAGGCTTCTGCTGCAGTGCTCAGGCCGCGACCAGTCTTGGATCTTTGACAGACTCAGCAGGGACCCCGCTGGTGCAATTGTCAAACTGCACCACCAGTCCCTGCTTGCAGGGCGTCGCGTACGCCGCCGGCTACCTGGCGGGTTGTCAGGTAAGGAAAATCCGCATGTTCACGCTCTGCCGCCTCGTTGCTACTGTGGCCAACTCCGTGCTTGCGCCACCTTCTGCTGTGTACACGTGCACTTCGTTGAAGAAGTCTGTAATCATACTTGCTGGGTGACTGGGCTCGTCTGCGTGCTGAATTGTGCATCCTTGCAGCCAAATAGGTTTAGTTCTTGCCCAGCTGCAACTTCTTGCAATATGTGCATGTGGGTTTGTCACACCATGCTAGCTTGGCTTGTATCTTGCGTTTTCAAGGAGTTGCTATGGCATATTGCCTTTTCCCAAGTACTCTGGGGTTTGCTGGCTGTTGCGACTTGTTTGATCACAACACTGTTGTAATGTCTCACGTGTCCAGAGACGCGCAGCATTTTTACACAAGTCTCAGTGTTGCTGCTGTGTCCAATCCAGGTGGTCCTTTCATCTCAAGATGGCACCAACAGCAGCACCACGACAGCCAGCAACGGAAGCTTCTCGTTTCCAGTGGATTCTACAAAGCTTGTCAATGCTAGCATCACTATCCCCATGAATCAGACCAGCTCCAGCCGCCTGATTGTGACAAATGGCACTGTCTACAAACTGCTCAGATACTGCAACCAACCAGCCACCACCATTTACTCTATCTGCTCAGGTCCCTTCAAATGGTATGTACACTTGTCTTTCTGCTCAGGCATTTGGGTGTCTTTGCCACAGTTGCTGGTTTGCTACAGCACTTGCTTGACAGCCCCTGACGAGTTTGTCACCAGCATACTCTTCACAAATGCATTGAGTCAACCGCAAGGAATGGGTCTGTCATGTGAAGCTACTCTCTGTGCCTCTGTCCCCACCTCAGGACCTGCAACGTGTGTTCTGCCACGTTTGTTCTTTACACACATGGTTTTGTGCGTTATAAGTGCAGGTTATGCTGCAGCGTGCCTTTGCATTGCATGCATGTTTCTGACACGTATTCTTTGTGACACATATCTCATGAGTCATACTGTGTGCTGTGAGTTCAAATACATCAATTTGGCGCTTTGCATCACTGCGTGGCATGAATTCAAGCCAATTGAAAAAGTTGGCTGATGTTCTTGTTGATTCCATGCAAGTACAGAAAATATGCTTGACTCATCAAGGTAATGATTGATTGCCTGCAGGATCTGCTGTCATGGTCATCAATGCCATCACCAGTGCTGAATCTCAAGCAGTAGCAAAGGTGGATACGCTTCCATCACTCATACAGACCGTGCTGTCAGCCTCGGGCGCCAGCACACCAGACAACCTCTTCAGCTTGTTGTCAGAGAGTGTCAAGACCCCGGCTGGACTTGCAGCTGCACCATACTTCAATGCTCTCACCAACCTTTCGGTGTGTCTCACCTTTGATATGATACATCAATGTGACATGATATACAGCGCATTTGCATGTATGCATGCATTCATTGAAAATGGAGTCTCATGGAAATGAGGTTAAGTATTGACAGGCCTGGGTAGCTCCCTGGATGAGTTTCTGTTTCTCGTGGGCATGCAACATATGGGAGCTGTGTGACTTGCAGCAGTTGTTACTGCAGGCATGTGTTCTGACAAGAGCATATGTACTGCCTGGCAGCTGTGTTGCTTTGGCTGTAAAGCTTGTTGCAGTTGTCATCATGTGTTTCTGTGTTTTTTTTGTAGATACAGGTATTGTAACTGCCTGGCTTTTCAGGCTATCTACTTCCCTTGTGCTACAGTAGTATGCTGGGTACTGTGCTTAGGAAGAACTAATTAGTGGCGAGCGTTTTTATTACCATGTCAATGTCCGTTGTTAAGTCAATGTCTGTTACTAGGACAATGTCTGTTACTAGGACAATGTCTGTCACTAGGTCAATGCTAATGACCTGTGTGTCATTCAGTTCCTGCCAAGCTCTGCCATATGACTAGTGCTCATTGTCATGCAGGACCCCACCCGTGCACAGTTCCAGGTGCTGAATGCCCAGGTCTTCAACTCCTTGACCCTGGCTGCACAGAGGGTAGCTTCAGTGGCAAACAGCACAAACTCTTCGGTGTCGGCAATTGACCAGGTATGCAAACTGACCAACTATCATCTCCCCTACCGTATCAGACACTCATACTGTATCGTACATGCCTCTACCGTATCATACACACTCCTATTGAATCACACGCACCTCTATCGCATCATACCGTATCATACACAACCCAATTGCACCCATGCGCATGCTGTGGCGCGACGTGGCGCTCAGAGCAGCATCTGTGATGCACAGTGACAAGCTTGTGCTGCAAGCCTTTAGGCTACACCACAGCATGGCCTGCTGTCAACTGGATATCGCCAATTCTGCTGAGCATTCTGTCCCATGCTGTCTGATGGTCTTCAGAAGCAGGATGTGTAGCCAAATATAGCCACATCGCTGTGTTCCTGGCACAATGTAGCCTGTGACAATTCACGTCAAGTTACATGCACTGGTTCTGGCAGTCAGCTTGGTTCAGGCAATCAATGCATTTCTGGCATGTCCTGATGCTAAACGAATACATGTTGGTCACTGGCAAAGCTGCTAGCCGTGCGGCTGTCAACAGTGTATGCAATGAGACACCGCCAAATGGATGCATGTTAGTCATTGGCAAAGCTGCTAATAGTGTGACTGGCAAAGCTGCTAATAGTGTGGCTGTCAACAGTGTATCCAATGAGACACCAAAATGTACTGGCAAACTTCCTAACCATACTGCTATCTGCTACACAGGGTGTATCACAGGTCTTCCAAGTGCTGGTGCCTTCAGTAGCAACCACAGTTGCATCTCTATCCGGCAGCAGTGCGTCTAGCGCAAGCAACCTGAGTCTGACAGATGCAACAACCATTGCCAATACACTGGACTCAGCTGTGCAAGGCGTTGCATCTTCATCAGCCAGCAGTGCCAGCCAAGTTGCTGATGAAGCAGCGAGCGGCGTGCTGAGTGCAGTCTCCTCTCTGACCAATATCTTTGGCAGGCGGCTGCTGCAAGATAGGAGGCAGCTGTTGCAAGCAGCCAACAGCACAAGCACGGTATGCTCATGTCTCCATGCTCATGAGTGTCAGGTCAAACCTGTCTTCTGTGTCAGACTAGTTGTAACTGCACTCTCATGCACACTGTAGCCTTTTTATTTTACCAGTATGAGTTGTGATCTGTTGCATGTGCATGTTGCCCACTGCCATCTATTGTCATGATTGTGTCATGCTTCAGTTTTCCCTGTTTGGCCAATGATTCATGATGCATGTCGTGGACTTGTCCATCACATACCTAGCGCATTAACAGGAAAGCATTCTTGTTGTTACCGCTGTCATCCTCATTGTCAACATCACTGTCCTTACCATTGTCCTTGTTCTTATCCTTATCCCTATCCTTACCCCTATCCTTGTCCCTATCCTTGTCCCTATCCTTGTCCCTATCCTTACCCCTATCCTTGTCCCTATCCTTACCCCTATCCTTGTCCCTATCCTTACCCCTATCCTTACCCCTATCCTTGTCCCTACCCTTGTCCTTATGCTTATCATCATCATCATATGTTGCTGCAGGATCCGGTGTCAACAGCAGTGGGAACAGTCATTGCTGCCATCAACACTGAGCTGGCAGCTTTGGTGCCCAGCAGTGGCACAATCAATGGCACACAGGTGCAGGAGAACATTGCAAGCCTGCTGTATCTGGCTCAGACATCCATCTTCAATGCAGTGCCTGCGGTATCCAACGGAACACAGACTGCGGCAAACTTCACTTCAGCATACACTGGGGTCAACTTGACCAACACTGCTGATGCGGCCTTGCAATACCTGACCAAGGAGGCTCCTGCCTTCAACATGTTGTGATGAATCTACAGCAGATGCTCTGCTTGGTTTATGTGCCAGCTGAACGAATTTTCTTGGGAACGTTATTGAGTGCAAACGAATGGTTGTTTATGTCTGCAGCTTGCCCAATTTTATGATTCAGCAACTTTTAATTGCTTGCTAGTATATTTGCATGTGTGTGTCAGAGGCTTTGAACAATTGTTACACAATTGTACAGTAAGAGGTATCAAATATCCACAAGAGTGCAGATTGTGTGTAATTTTGACGAGTGTAAAGTATTCCGTTTGCTGCAAGCACGAGCTGTTTCCAACAAAGGTGTGATTAGGGTCAGCATCATAACACCGAGAAAGTATATAGGGTTGTTGTCTGCTCTGCTGCAATTGTTGTCGTTAATTGCGGCGTCACATGACTTCCTCTCAGGCGACAACTCATTATGCCGCAGCATCACGTGTGCTGCGTGTCATCACTGCATCATGTTGCATCCTGCAACCCATTCGCAGACTGAGCTATGAACGATGACAATGACCAGGAAGCATATGTTGGGTGCAATGACCAAGAATCCTCCAATAGCAAGCATACCAACCACCCCAGTCACTGAGCCAGCAGCTCCAATAGACAGGTATGCACCTAAACTTCATCACACCATTCGCTGCCTCATTCTGAGCCATGGCGTTCGGTCAGTTCTTGCTCTCTTCAGAAGGAAACCAAGCAGCAGCAAAATTGTCACAGGCAGGAGATACAACCAACTGAATCCTGGCATGTCACTGGCATGTAACATCTGACTCTTCAGGACATTCTCATGCACAGATCCATCCAGATCATAATGTTCTGAGGCCGATTCCTTGATATCGCCAGCCAACTGCAACATGGCATCATTTCTCCCTCCGTGTACAGCATCATCATGCGCTTGTGTGTCTTTCCCGCCAACAGCCAATGCAGGGTCAGATTCCCTCTCCTCAGCACCAAGCTTTGATGCTGTCACAGCCATAGCTGCTGTCTTGTTTGAGCCGGTCGCCGGCACCTTTGCAACCGGTGTCAAATTCATGGCTGCAATATCAGGGTGATTTGGCAGCAATTCGACTAGGCTCAGAATGGCTGCTGCCCAATTCGCTACAGTGGCCTCAACCGTCGCCTGATCTATAGGATTAAACATTTTGAAACAGTCAGAGAAGTCTGCCTTCAAGTCACCAAAGATCTCCCATGTGAATGACATAGGCACCCCGGCAACATCATACATGTAGTCTGTAGCAGTGCCATGAGCCAAGTACCCCACTGACTTGCCCCCAGACCCAACCGCACACCGGCCCCCACAATGCAGCCTGCATATTCAAACGACCTGTTTCATCCTGTGTTAGCCCAGACAGCTGGCCAAATGCACTGTTAACTAGCTCACTCTGCAAGAGCCCAGAGATGGTATTGCTGGTTGGATACGAATGCAAGGCAGTGCAATAATGCCACTCACGATGCTGACAGGATTTGAACTTTGCATGTCCAGGTGTTACATCACTAACTGCTACTGTGTGTTGAAATGGGCATGTGAGCCTGTGCCTCCATTTTCCCTGCCCCATGAGACTGCACTTGCAGGCATGGGGGAAGCTGCACCATGCATGCAGTTGCTGCTGGTATCCTTTTGAGCACCAAGTATCCCACAATCACATAGCAAAACAACCACCTTTTGCATAGAATTGAACATAGACGTGCAACAAAAGACTACATGGTGCGCAGCAGGGAGCAGCAACACAGGCTCACGTGTTGAGTTGCTGCAGGATGTGCAAGCTGGCCTGTGCCCCAGGGCCTTCAGGGATCTCTGCCAGGTGATCGTAGGGCATGAACAGGGCTTCCATGCCAGAGTGCATGTTCAGCCACACATGCTGCCGGAAGGCATTTGTGAGGGCCAGCAGCAGAGCAGTCTCTGGTTCACTGCATGAAAGTCACAAGCCTCGGAGTTCACTTTTTGCCAGCATGAACTGACACCTGGCAGCTGTCTGCCATGGCAGAATGCACCGAATCATCCACTGAGTACGCTGCTGTGGCAAAGCAGTCCTGTGCTCACTGCATAGAGTTAGTGCCTGCCAGCACTCTGGGGCATCATGACTCAGGACTGCTGTCAGCTCAGAGCCCTCATCTGAGATGATAACAGTCCTGAATCATGATGCCCCAGACGCCCAGACAACTGGACAGAAAGACAGATGGGCAGACAGACAGATATGATGTGACAGACATACAAACAGACAGACAGACAGACAGACAGACAGACAGACACTGTTACAGGTATACAGGACAGATGACTAACCTGAAGGGGGCAGCACCAGGGTACTCTTCAGCAGGGTCATAGTCTGACTCCTTGAACCCCCAATGGGCATCCCAGTTCCTGTTGGGGTCCACCCCCCTACCGTTTTTGCGCTCACAAAGCTGCCCTGACTCAACCAATTTCCTCCCATTTGCATTCTCCAAGGGCAAAATCTGCGTAGTACAGTCTGATATTGCAGCCTATGAAACAGTTGATACACAATATGTAGTACGCTGCGTGCCAGACAATTCGCATTGCAGAAGAGTACAGTGGCAGCACAACTGTTGATCAAGACTCATCAAACTTCACAAATCTGTCACCCCTACAGGAGTGCGCACAGGCAGGGTAACAGTTATGGCTTGTACTCTTCCTCTTCCACTGTCTAAGAGCTACATTTGGGATATATCCCATTTCAAACCCACTCAAAGCTGGATTTAGGAATTGCATGCTGGACATGTCTTTGGTGATGCACAGTATGTTGCTACCCTGTTACTGACAGCCATCTACTCCTGTTACCTTCTATCACTACTGTTATGGTGTAAAGTGAGTATTGACAGGTGGCGATTTGACCAAGAACACGGAGTGTTTGTAAAGTTGAAGTGCTCGGCAAGCACATCAGCGTATGCGCACAACCATTGTGGACAGATCTTGCGCAGAGTTTACCTTGAGTTGTGCATGCCCATAGAACAGGTTGAAACACCGACGCAAAGCATTTTTCGTCATTATTTGTTCCTAATGAAGCTACTTTCGCGTCACGTCATGGTGCAGAGTACCTTGAAGACAGTGCGTTGCAGCAGCTGCTGCTGTGGTGTAGCAGCTTGCACACCATGTTCCATTTCAGATCCTAGATCACCCAGCATCTCCAGCAGCCGCAATCCCACTTCTGGAGTAATCAGCTCCCTACCATGCTCGCCAAAGCTCTGTAGCAAGGTTAGACATTAGACAACACAGAAAAAACACACACATAGCAAATTCCCAATTTGCAATTGCAAAGAAGTGTTTGATGAGGGGGAATTCCAAAGCAGCTGGCATGCCACATGTGAAAGAAAGAGCAGCTGGATGTCAGGCAGGCAGCATATTAGCGCTGAGTCATAATACATTGACAGCATGTGCTAGGTTGCAATGCATGCTCACGATGAGCAGCCTGATCTTGTCATCATGGTCCCTGGATAGCCCCCCTGGCTCAACTGTGACCACCTGTTACACAAGAATGTTGCTCGTGTCAACACCTCAACAGCAAGCTGCTGTTGCATGTCCTACTCAACATCCATGTATGTCAATGAGCCTACCGTCAGTGTTGCAGCGTATTCGTCAACAGCAAGTGGAATCTCATCAACCTGCAGCAAGTTTTCATGTCAAACAGCAGCATGATATTTAGCTGCGCACGTGAAATGGAAGCGTATAGAGGTACCTCCATAAAAAGAGGATGCTTGTCCACAATGTCAAACACCTTGTGAAATAATTGGTCTCTGCAACAGGGGCATGAGGCATTGCTTATCTGGCCCTGCTGCGTTGGCCAAATGAATTGCTGGCAAAATAGCATACATGGGGCAAGTGACCGCAGCAAAGCTTACTTTGTATTATACACCGTGTAGTCAGGCTGTGTAAGTGCAGGGGCCTCTTGGTCCTGGACTTGTGTCCAAGCCTGACAAACAAGGCAAGAGAGGGAGAGCGCCAGGGTCCACATGTCTTCGTTTAAAGTTTGTGCGTTTCACTGAAGCTTGTCGACACTTCGGCGCAACAGCTAGGTCCTGGGCACGCTCAGGACCCCGGCTTGCGCAGCATCGGTGGCAAGTCTGATTGTCAGCAGTTTTACTGCCGTAACAAAGTTTAGCCGCGCATAAGTGGGACGAGGGGCAGCGCCACTTGGGCTGCTGATCGTGTTAACCGGCCATGTAGACGAACAGATCGGGAGCGCGGGTTCGATACAAGCTGACTGCTGGTTGCCTTGTGCACACTCTCGAATATGCCTTTCTCGATCTCTGATACACCCAGATCAACCCACAACAACAACAACATGCGCTGCTCATGCCGCGAGCAAGTCAAGGTGCGAGGCACGGAGCACAAGGCGCCAGGCGTAAGCGTTCCTTGCTCCGTGAACGCTAGACAGCATTCCCTGTTTACAGCCGCTGCGACAGCTTACTTTTGCCGTAATTTGGAGTGACAACAAACTGCCAATTGGACAATGCGACGAAAGAAGCACAAGCACACTCGACGGGCAGTCAAGTTTTACAAAATACACCACGGGTTCCGAGAGCCTTACAAGGTGCGCTTCTGCGTTTCTGTTTGCGAAATTTCTGCAACACGCTGGGCCAATTGGCCAGTTTCCTTACATAAGCTGCAGTTGACAGCCTAAGTGTGTGCAGGTGGTGCTGGACAGCAGCTTTGTGCACGCACTGCTGCAAGCCAAGTGAGTAAAATGTACTGCTTCAGCAACTCAGCCCGGCTGTTCGGCCGCATGATGCTGTGTCAGCGTCTCTTTTAATCTCGAAATGCAACATCTGCCGCTGCTGCAGTCTGAAGGAGGCTACAGACCTTATTGCAGGACTGCTTGGTGGACAAGTCCGTTTGTTCACAACTCGATGTGCAATGCATGAGCTCAAAACATTAGGAAAAGACTATGCAGGTGTGCTGGATTTGCCTTGCATCACCTGGTCATCTCTGCTCGAAGCCTGATAGAACTGCACTGACATTGCTTTGCCGGATGCAGACACATACAAAGCATGCAAAAAGATACAGCTGTACAAGTGTGGTCATGACGACAAAGCTGAGCCGACTGCAGACTGCTTGCGGTCCCTTGTTGGTAAAGCTTTGTAAATGCTCAGTTTTTGTGCTCTCAACACCTTTGACATGTTAATGTGGTTTTCTTCACAGGTGAAGAGAATGCTGGGCATTTCTTTGTTGGCACTCAAGACAAGCAGCTTCGCACAGCCCTTTCAAAAGTTCCTGCAGGCGCCTCCATGTTTGTTTCGGTGAATGGCTTGCACCTAGAACAGCCATCTGCAAAACAAGAAAAGGTGATCAAACAGGTAAGAAAGCAAGCATGGCTTTGCCACTCATGATTGACTGCTGATGCAACCACCTTTCACACTTGCATGCCACCGTACTGTCTGCTGCAGAAGCACATTTGTGCAAAGCCACCTTTCCTGTGGAGATGTTGGGCTATGTGCCTGGCTGTTGTGACACTGCATGCTCGCATACTTCAGGTGCATCAGAAAGCAGCACTTGCAACTGAGCAGCTGTCCTGCATTTGCATGCAGGCTGCTGAAGACCAACAGGGTCTGCAAGCCTCAGACCTGAAGGCTAAGGTGCTGAAGGAAGTTGTGGCTGCCAAGCGGCACGCAAAGCCAGATATCAACACCTCAATCTACAGACACAACCAAGCAAAGGGACCCAACCCAATGACGTTTAAGAAGAAGAAGCGAAAAGAAGGCCAGTGCAAACCAGCTGAGAAAGCGGTGGTCAGTGAACCCAAGGAGAAAAGGGCTAGAAAGCGGCGGAAAGTATCCCAGAACGAGGATGCCACAAAAGCAGACTAGTCCTTGAACGAACTGCTCCTGCCATGTGTTTGTAGAGTTGTACAATAGTATAGCCTTGTCATGTTTTGGTGATATGTGTGGCTCATGTATCAGATGTGACTTCAGATGCGTGAGTACAATGTGCATTCCCAGCCAAGCCATACTATTAGGTAGTTGAAGTAAACATTTTATGCATATGCCCAGGCCAACATTATATAGCAGCAATCAGCAATTCATAGATGATGTTGTCAACAAGTCCAGGGCAGAAATGTTTTCAAACACTAGCAGACTATTGTCATGTCATAGATCTCATGCAAGGCAAGCCTGTTGGCCAGTCATCGACATGTTCTGCCAAAATTACAGCTAGCTAGCTAGCATGGCTATAGCATGGCGCTCCTGCATCAAGAACTAATTTGGCCTCCATCATTTAGGCCTGTGCCAAGCTGCATTGCTTCCACGGACTCAACAAGGTCATTGAAATCTCGCTCTGCCTGCAAACCACATTGCGGTACAGCACATGCAGTGATGGCTAAAGTTCTGCATGTGCATGCAAGCCCGCATAGAGAAATCAGGCAAGTGCCAGATACAAGCAAAGTACCTGACACTCTAGTGACTGAATCTCCACTAAGACTACTAATGTCATTTGCATGATCACATGCAGGATGCACAGCAGCGTCATATTGCATAACACACCCGCTGCCTGTTGGCTTTCTCCTGCTCCAGTTGGCTCTGGAGCTCTGCAACAATGGTGCTGTCACTGTCTTGCCCAAAGGCCTTGTACAGGCTCTTCCCAGGGGACAAACTCTTGGCAGGTATTGTCTTTGGGCCAGAACCTTGGGCACGCTGCAGCTGTGCCTTCTCCAGGTCTAGCTTGGCAATCAGGTCCATAGCATGCTGGTTCTCCTGCACAAAACATGTCTGTTGTTGCCTGCACAATAGGCAACATGCAAGCAGCACCTGAGGCAGTTTTGATCAACACAGCTTGTCACCTTGTGCAGCAACATTTGCCAAGGTTAGACTTGGCTTGCAAGAAGCGCTGCACCTGTCATACGGTATCAAGCATAGAGAGCAATTGATAGCAAGTTGCACATGGAAGTCTGCTGATTAGACATTGGCAACGGCAATGTTGATTTAGATGCATACACAGAATGTTTGTATTGAGCAACACTAAATATTGGCGGTTGCTCAATGAGTGTCCCAGTGCAAGTGGCTTTACCTCACGCAGGTCATGCAGCTCCCTGTTGGCCTCGTCTAGCTCTGCAGTCACCCTCTGCAGTGCCTCCTGCACCTCACCTGTGCTTGATGCGCTCATCTCCAGCAAGCTAATGCCAGGCATCGGCCTGCATCATACCCAGTTCCTTGTTTGTGTGAGATCTGGAGGTGGGCAGAAGACACATCAGCGTGACACACTATAGCAGAGAGACCTGAATTGGGCAAAATGCATTTGGCAAGATCATGCAGCATCTTTCCACACAGCAAAAGAACAAAGCTGGGCGTGGTCTTGCATGTATGGGCAGCACTGGAGCGCAAAAGCAAGAGTGGAAAATGTACTCTTGCCAATTGTTTCTGTTACATTTGCCACACCATCCCTTTGGCAAGGGTTCATGGTGCGCTGATACAATGCGCAGCAGCAGGCAGGTTTGACACTGGGCAAGTGCATGGCAAATCAACCAAGCTCACCCAGCAAAACCACGTAGCGTCTGTATTTCTGCATGTGCCCCTTGGAGCGCCTGCTCCAGCTGCTGCCTCTCTGTCTCCAGGCTTGACACTTGCAGCTGCATGTCTGCTGCTGCCCTGTGTGACTGGCTCAGCTGAGACTGTAATGAGGCCATTTGCCCTTGCAAGTGGAATCTACAAGAGAAACAAGGGTCTTATGGGGCAGGCAGCTGCACCAGGTATTGGTATCAGACATGCTTGTGTACCCGTTAGTCAAGCTTGTTGTACATGTTGGCCATTGACTCTCATCATGCTGGGTGCTCTTGTGCTGCTTGGACCGATGGTATTGGCCTGGCTGGTATTATCACAGTTGCTTGGTGTAGTGCAGAAAGTTGATGCTGCGCATGTTGAAGTGTATATGAATGCCTGATTCAGGCACAGCAGACGCACAGCCTTTGCCACCTGTCATTGTATTTTCCTCCATTCGTGTTTCATATTTTCACATTTTCTCAGTAGCACTTCAATCTGCGACTACCTGCATGCCTTTGCAATGTTACTGTTACCTCTGCTGTTCCATGCTCTGCAGGTTGCCAGCAGTGGCCTGGGTGTCCTGTCTAAGAGCAGCCTGCTCTTGTGCTGAAGCATTGCCCAAGGCTAGGGCTTCCTGGTTCACCTTCTCTAGTTGGGCCTGTTGAGTGAAGGCTGTGTGCTGCAGCCCTGTCACCTGGCTCTGCAGGCTTGCCACCTGTACCCACAAGCTTTGATCCTAGCTCCTTCATTCAGCAGGAGCAAATGAAGCAGCATAGAAACAGTTTCAGCCCAATACGAGCACTGGACAAATCAAGAAATGCAAGTTCCCCAGGTCTGCGGGGTTGGCGTCTCTCCTGGCCAGTTCCATAAGGAGTTCCATAAGGAACTCTGCTTTTTCAGCTACATATTGTCATTTGCTGCTTTCACAAGCATTATGCATCGGCAACAAAGATGGGACTCAAAGGCAACAACAGATGTAGGAGCAGGCATGCTGTGCGGTGCACAGCACAGGGCACGAGGACTTGGTCAGGAGGGTTGTGCATGATTGGGGTGCCAGGCATACCTATTATGTAAGTAGGGCCTTACATGCGTACCTGTTGCGTGAGTAGGGTGTTAAGTACGTACCTGTTGTGTCAGCAGGGTGTTGCGTGCTTGCAGGCTGCCAGCCTTGTCTGCAGTGTGCTGCTCGGTGAACGTGCTCTTGAACTGGTTGGTGCGCATGCCTGACAGCAGCCCTTCCAGCTCGCCCACTCTGTTGGCCTCCAAGGCCAGCTTGTGCTGCACTGCCTGATGACAAGCAAGAGCCGTTGATCATCCACCAAGACGCAATCACTTTTTGGTGTGCTGGGATGTAGTTGATCATCCGCCAAGATGCATTCACTTTTTGGTGTGCTGGGATGTAATGCAGCTCATGAATGACAGTCCTCTATACTGACCTTGAAAGCCAGCTTGAGGTGCAATACCTGCTGAAATTTCTTACCATCAAATTGTTGAGCAGACAGTCTGATCAGAATGCTGCTGATCACACATGTGCGCAATGCAGTCAGCTGTGTTGATGATTGTAATGACTCAGTGATGTCCATCAAGGCTACTGCTGATGGCAACCCTAAACTGACACCAGTACATAGAGCTGTGTACAGGCTGTAGCAATATGGCACCCAGCTGCATATCAACAGCCATGCGCCAAAGCATGCCAGATCGAGATACAAGACAACAGTGGAGACACGAGTCACTGAGGACACAGTGATATGCAGACTGGCATCACCAAAAGCAAATTTTCACCACATGCATCTACCACCGTTATTATTATTATTATTATTATATTTATCATCCAGCAAGCTCATGCACTGCAGCACACTCACTTGCTGCTCAGCTTGGGAGTCCTCCAATCGGGCTTGCAGGATGTGCATCATCAAAAGCAAATTTCACCACATGCAAGCACATGCATCCAGCAAGCACATGCACTGCAGCGCACTCACTTGCTGCTCAGCTTGTGAGTCCTCCAATCGGGCTTGCAGGATGTGCATCTGTCCGTCTGTAGCTGCCAGCTGGCGCTGCAGCCCTTCCCTTGTCTGCTCCAGCTGGAAGCGCACCTGCAGTACCAGACTATCAGAAAGCAAAGAAAAGACTACACCTTTTGACGTCAATTCAATGAAAAGCCAAGTGTTATACCGGGCTGCCCAGGCACCAGAACATCATGATGCCTGGTCTGCAGACAAATCTCACATGAGATAAGCTGCAAACACAGCTTGATCACGCAGATTTACTTAGTGAGTATGTTCAAGGCATGACACATGAATGTGTCATAGTGACTATCAAGGTGGCGCAGCATGATGAAGTTGAGGCGGGCTGTTGGTGCCCCCTATCAAGCTGATGCTATGTGCCAACTTGACATATTGGCAGGAGCTGTAATTATCTGCAATAATTGACAACGGCAATAGCAGCAGAACCAGTAACAGCAGCTCACAAGTCAAGGCAACAGCTAGAAGGAAGTCAAATTTTGAGAGCAGGTTGACATCAGATTGGTGGTGAGACTTGGCAAAGCGCTGCATGGCACTATGACTCACATACAGAGCATGTTTGCTCAACACAAACTGCAGGCATGCATGGCATGGCTCCGGGCTGACGCCTTGGGAGGCTCCTGTCATGATCGCTGAAAAGCGTCAAGTTTTCTTTTCATGCATGGCATGAATAGAGATTCCCAGCTTTGACAAGATGTGCAGGCACAGGCGCACCTGCTCAGCTGCGCGCAGCTTATCAAGCAGGAGCTCCCGCTCCCTGGCAAGGTCCTGGCTCTCTGTGCTGCTCTTGCTGACTTGCCGGCTCAGCACATCTGCCTGCCTCTCCCCTGCCTGCAGACACACACATGCACACATACCTCAGTGCATGCATGGCAAGTTGACCACATGCTTGGCTGTAACAGTTTCACTGCACCATTGAAACAGCCATCGTGAAGTACTGTGTCAAAGTGGCTGCATGTTTTGACGCTCTGCATAGTTGGTTGCGTAAAGGATTGAAGGCACACTTTGTTGCTCTGTGATCACAAGTGTTTGTGCAGAGCACAGTTGCTCTTGTTCCCGGTGTAGACAGTGTAGAAAGGGATGACAAGCAGGTAAGACCCCTGAATGAGTCAGGTGTAACAGCTGATTCAGCTTCTGCATTTAGGCAAACATGTGTGTGCGCAAGCAACAAACAACTGCTATGATTCAGGTTGACTGGCGTATCAGGAAAACGCAGTTTGGTAAGAGCTGATTTGGTTTGTCGTTTGCAGGCACGCAAGTGGGAGCGTCTGCAACCAGCTGCTATGATCTAAATGAACTAGTGTATCAGTATATGGCAAGTCACAACACCTGCATATCACCTGCATGTTCCCGTCCACAACATATTATCCGATGAGGAGATGCATCAGTACGCTGTGGATGGGATGGGAACATGCAGGCGATATGCAGGTGTCACGACTTGCCATATACTCAGCACTATCATCATGACACCACAATTCCATCTAAGCCTGCAGAGCTGTAACAGTGCAGGAATTAGCCTCCTGACACGCTAGCACTGCGCCTTTTACCTCAGCCCTTCAACAAGAGCCAAGCTAGGTACAAACGTACAGCTTCAGCTGGTCCTTACCTGGAGGTCCATGACATACTGATTCATCTGGGCATGCGCATCCCTTTGGGCTTCCTGAAGGGCAGCCAGCTCCCCAGCCTGGCCAGACAGCTGCCCTTCCCTGCCCACCAACTCCCTTTCCAGCTGAGCCACTCCACTCTGCAGCCGCCGCTTCTCGCCTGCCAAGCTCTGCAATGCAGACACGACTTTCAGGTGTGACAACCCACAGGCTGGATGTCGTCAAGGTGCTGTTGCTGACAAGAGCAGCAGTCAGGTGTGACAGGGGCAGCAGATACAATTCCCTGCTTTGAGCAATGCCCTGTATGTAGACGCTGCGCCTTGTCTGACGAGATCTGCAAGAGGTATCAGCACAATGTTGGTTGTTTGCAAGGCATTGTCAGCCTGTGAACCAACCGCCTCTGCTATCCATATAGCACAGCACAGGCTCTGAATGTTCTTAGAGCATTATCAAAAGTAACAAGCAGATTGGCAGTTCTGCTGCCTATGCCTGCGGGTAATGACTGTAATGCAGCCTCAAAGGGCACTTGGCAAAGAGCAGGCTTTGAGTCAGTCAATTCCAGGCAACACAAAGCTGTTGACCAATCAATGAGACCAGCAATGAGAAACATGCTGTTTGGTGGTGATGGTCTGGCAGTACCTCATAAGCCTTCCGCAGATCCTCCACTTCACTCTCTTTTGCCCTTGCCAGCTGCTCTGCTTGAGCCAGCTTGCTCCTGGTGGACCTTAGGTCAGCATGCCAGTCATCCCTGCACAGGGCAAGCACACTCACATTTAAGTAAAGTACAAAAGAGAATTTATTATGCTCTACAAAGCAAAAAGAGAAACTTTGTTTTTTGGTTAAAAGCACAAGCGTCCAGGCTCTGCACATCAGTGTATCTAGGGATTGCTTTGTTAAACAAGTAATTCATTGGCAACGGCTGATAAAGCAAGGTGACCATTGCAGTCTATTGCCTTCGAAAGGTTGTGTGGCTAAACCAAAGCCTCTGGAGTGTTCAGATTACAGCTTGAAAGGTCTTATACCTGCAGGCTGACATGTGAGAGTGCAATCTGAGTGCAAGGTCATACAGCTGCCAAAGTAATGCAGTCTGCCTGCTACTAGCACACACAGGTACATCATTCCCAGCATCCCACTAGCTGCAACATTCAGAATACTGCCTTACACCACAGAATCATACGCTGGCCAATCACACAGTCAACCTCCAGGTCCACGTGTGGAATGTGCTTTGTTGAAACACCATGCGTGTTGTAAACCAGAAGCAAAACCCTCTGGTCCGCTGCATACCTTTCAGTGACAGCAGTGGTGAGCTGATGGTTGACGACTTGGTTCTCCTTGACCAGCACCTCTAGGTCTTCAGATATGGCACGGCACTCATCCCTCAGTGCATTGCATTCCCCTTCACATGCCTGTGTGGTACACTTTCTCAGTACATATCAATCATTCAATCAGTTACATTTCTTGTCTTTAGGACTCATCAGGGGAATCAACAGACAATAACTGGGAAAACAATATACACTCAGCACTAAATGTTCAAAACGTTTTACAATAGAGCACCACAGAAATTGCTGGAGCGATGCTGTAATGAAGGAGGGCATAACATGGTGCACAAGCGTTGGCCAAGTGGGCTCGTTATGGTGTGCACATTCATCACATACTGCATGTATGTGTTGTGCTGTTAGCAGAGGTGACCGCAGGAGCATGATGCAGATCTGTGGAGCTTCACCTGCAGATGCTGCTTACTGTCATCTGCCTGTGCAACCAGGTCTCTGTTGACGTTTTGGTACTCGGCAATCTGTTCTCTGGCTCGCTGCAGCTCTCCCTCGGCAACAGCCAGGGACCTGCATGTCATGCATTTAGCTTTCACACATAACTGCAACTTAGGGAACACACATGAACTTCCAGTAAGAAGTCAATATGTGACTTGTGACTCATGCATGGGCGTACAATGTGCTGCAGCATTTTTGTGGCAGTCACTGGTTGATAGTTCACCAAAAGAGCAAAACACACTGCTACAGTGCACTTATCCATCTTATTAGCGCATTGCATGCTTGGTAGAGGCAAGAGCCGCTGTGCAATCTATGCAATGAGGCACTGCAAGTATAGTTGATGTACAGCTTGAAAGATATTTGCAGCTACTGTTCTTAGTAGCCTCATCCCCTGTTCTTCGAAATGCATTAGACAGGTGCAGCAGCATGATTTGAGGCTGGATCACTCCGCACAATCAGTGCCAAAAGCATGCAGGCACTCCCTGCATGACCCTGGTGCATGCTTCCAGATGTGGGCGTAGTGTACAAAGCAGGAGTGGTTCCTGTACCTTGCATTCGTCATGCAGCCGAAACAGTATCATGAAAAGAAGCCTAAGTGCAACCAACAGGTGACACACACTGGGATGTACACAACCTGGTGGCAAGCAAGTAAGGAGGCAGCGCTCAGACCTAGCTGCCGGACTCAGCTAACATTGTTCATATCATATCATATCATATCATATCATATCATATCATATCATATCATATCATATCATATCATATCATATCATATCATATCATATCATATCATATCATATCATATCATATCAACACAGCACAGCACAGACAGACCTCACAGCTCGGCCGTGGGTCCACGCTTCGCGCGTCAAGGCTCACGTCTGGGGACAAAAGCATTCATTCATTCATTCATTCATTCATTCATTCATTCATTCATTCAGTCAGTCATTCATTGGATTCTAAGGTCTTGGGGCCAACCATGACCATTGGACCAAGCAAGTGAGGAGGCTGTACCTGTTGGCATCATCAGCTTGTTGGTGGCCAAGCTCAAGCTCCTCGGTCAGGTTGGCAACCACTTCTGCCTTGCTGTCCAAGTCAGCTTGCAGGATGTCCCTCTCTGAATCTATTGCCTCCACTGTCTGAAACAACACAAACAGACAAGTCAAGTCAGGTACCATTTCTGCCTTGCTGTCTTACTCAGCTTGCAGGATGTCCGTCTCTGAGTCTATTGCCTCCACTGTCTGAACCATCACAAGCAGACAAGTTTAGTCATTTACCAGAGGGTCCACCACTTATTGTGTTGTATGAGATGACATCAGCAGGTTTTGTTTCAGCTATGGCTCCTGTAAATCAGCATGTCAGGTAGGAACTATGCAACCAGTAACAGGTCCATCGCGCATGTGAAGCTGAACAGTGTGAACTATACCTTCTGAAGCCGTCTCATTTCGGCATCCTTCTCTTCCGAACCCTCCTGCTGATGGCGCAGCTCGGCTTGGAGGTCTGAAGAGTGCAGATCTGCGGCCTTGGCCTCAGAGGAGACTCTCTGCATGAATTTGCACAGTCAGAGGAGACTCTCTGCATGAATTTGCACAGTCAGAGGAGACTCTCTGCATGAATTTGCACAGTCAGAGGAGACTCTCTGCATGAATTTGCACAGTCAGAGGAGACTCTCTGCATGAATTTGCAGTCAGAGGAGACTCTCTGCATAAAGGTGCACAGTCAGAGCTGCAGCTGGTTGTGACATTCTGAAATGGCCCTCTCAAAAGAAGCCTGCCAGCCAAATATGTGTGGCAGGACGCATGGCAAGTAAGGACTGTCGTGCTATACCTAAATCAATAAAATGACGCGCAACCACTTCCTGGTCTGACTGCAGTTGCCAGCTCTGGCTGATTTCTGGTTCACTGAATCATCCTTGCATGCAACTTATAGTTATGGCAGACCTTGGAGGCACTCAGATGCCTTGCAGCATGCTACACACTTGCCATGTATCACAAGCTGACAGACTATTCCAAGAAAGAGTGCTCCAGCTGATTTGTTCCCCTGAGATAGGGGTAGTGATTGCGCATTGACTCAGGCATCAATGATCAATGTACTGACCGTGAGCTGAGCCATGTACTCTTGCAGGGTGGCATCTCCTTTGAGTGACAGGGTGGTCAACTGTTCCACCTCCCTGGAGCGATCATCCAGCTGGCGACTCAGCCCTGTCACATGATCCTCAGCTTGTCGTGCCCTGTGCTTCAGCCTCTCCTGCTCATTCCTGAATACAGTAGTAATAATAATAATAATAACAACAACAACAATAACAACAATAATAATAATGATAATGATAACGATGACAATAACAATAATAGTGCCTTTAAGAAGAATGCTTTGTTATCCTGAATCATACCATGTCATCAGCTTGACATGCCATTCCAGGTTTTCAAGGCTCAAGTGGGTACATATCTGCTGATGCCATCACTCAAGGAAATGCAAAAGACAGCCCTGCTGTGCTCAGGCCACTCACTTTGATGCCCAGGGCTGTGTGGACCAAACAGCAATGAGACATGCTGCTCATGCAAGCATCATGCAAGCATGTTCTATTGCTGAGATGCCAGACCAACACTTATGGGAAAGGTATTAAGGCATAGGCCAGTGTTTGGAGCGCTGTAAGAGCTCAAAACACTTAAGGCATTCTGCAGGGAGGGCTTTTGATGTGTGGGTTTACGAGCTGTTATACACCAAAGCAGCTCTGGATCTGCTGCAAGACTACAAGGCTGCTCATCGTGCAAATCTTCACCTGGTCCATACCAACGTTGTTTGACAAGCCTTTGCTGCCAAGCAGGAAAGCGCTTCTGCAGTCAAACACCAAGTACCTGAGGCTAGCCAGATCAGCACTGTGCTCTTGGTTGAGAGTCTCTGCCCTTCGTGCACGCTCGCCGTACTCCTGTGCTTGTGCCCTAGCCTCCACCCCTGAGCCACGCAGCGCCTCAGCTGTCTGCTGACTCTCGGCCAGCTGCTGCCTCAGCACTTCCAAGTCCTCATCCTGGCAGACACAGCATGCACCCATGTAACAGCAGAGACAGGTTGAGTTGCTGCTACTGCGTCTTACCTTGTCTTGCTGACCAAACACTTTGTAGCTTGAGGACCTAAGGCACATCCATTGGCGAAATACATGTTTTACCTTTATGAAGGATGCAAGAATTGGATACTTTGCTTTTCTTTGACAAAAGACACCTGTTATCTTTGTTTAAGACGCTCAGTTCACATGGTGATACTGAACAATGGGTTTTGCTGCCAGGAAGAACTGGGCTTACACAGCTTGAAGGGTCGCCTTCCAGCAACGGCACTGTGCATGAATGATGGAGTGCGTGCGTGACCACATGAGGTTCATATGGCAGACAAAGCTGCAGCAACACACCTTGACCCTCATCTGGCGCTGCAGTGCCGCTGTGCGCTGCTCAATGGCTCTGATGGCTTGGCTGGACTGCTGTGCACTGCTGCCTTGGGCATCCAGGCGCTCCTGCAGCTCTGACACCTGCTTGAGAGCTGTCTCCCTGTCATTGGAGGCGTGCTTGGCCTTGGATTCCCATGTCTGCAAGACAGTGCATGTGGCATTCTAAGCTATCCTTGGATGTGTTTATCACCAGACAGCACCAGCATGTGTGCCATGGTCTCAGTTGGTCTGTACCAATCATGACTGACTGACCAACAGTATCGCTACTGAGTGCTTTGAGATGGCCTTAAGCCTCCAAGCAAGTCCAGACTTTGTTGTGTGGGGCATAATGCATGTCAGCGCTGGTATATGCAACATCTGTCATAATACCATCATCTTTTGAGCTGTGTGACAGGCACAAGCACAGATCAAGCTGAGCAGGTCTGCAACCAGCAAACCAGCAAAGAGCTGTGTTCTGGAGGGTGTTCAAGCAGTAGTTTGCAAGCATCACCTCAAGACTGGACTTGAGGTGCAAGATCTCATGCTGAGCATCCAGCAGCTTCTCGCTGACCTTGCTCTTGTCCACCTCTGCCTGATCCAGGGATCGCCTGCAGCCATTCAAATGCACCTTCTCCACCTGTAACCTGACTTGACTAGAAGGCACGTTAACACCATGTATTTTCAATGTATATGTGACGTTTCCACCTGTAACCTGACTTGACTTGAAGGCCCGTCAACACAATGTATCCTAAGTGCATATGGGATTTTCTGGCACTGATCTGCAACCCTAGCTGCATCTCAGCTCGTGAGACCCAGTGTTGGTCTTGAGAATGCTTGACAGATGCCTTGTAACAGTCACTTGCAGCCCTGCAAGATGTGAGAACCAACAAGCAAACAGCATCTTTCCTGTGATGCATTGCACATCATTACCACACTGATGCCCATTGCTGGTTTTATCACCTGAGGGCATCGACATCATTCTCAAGCTGCCTGAGAGCCTTCTGCGCTTTATTGGCGTCTGCTTGAGCCTTGCTGGCATCACCGTCTGCCTTCACCATGCGGTCCATGTACTCACGCACCTGCATCACCTCAGCGCTGTTTTACGCTGTTTTATGGTGGCTTCGGATCCTCGCGGTGAGTGTTTCTGCTATTCTGGTGTTGCAACCAGAAAGGAATGCATGATGTCACCACAGGCTGCTTGTAATGCATCATCACCACGGCATGTGGTACCTGCCAGTGCTTGACTTTGTCATAAGCAATGTCCTCAGCATGGTTTGGTTCGGCAACTAGTGCAAGCCAAAACAGTGCTGATGTTCACATTGGATGCAGTCTGGTATCTGCGCATGCCAACCCTGCTGCAGTGGAGAGTTTGATATGCTGCAAGCTTCCACGATCAACAGCAATGAAGAACAAGACAGCCAGATGTAGCAGGGTATAATGAATTGAGGGGCATCTGATGCGCAATATGAAATGTTCACATTGCACATTACATTTTGCCTGCAATACCAGATGTCCGGCTTTCTGATTCTCCAGGAGTGCATACCTGCTCTTGCATGTCCTGCAGCCTGGGTGGTAAGTACTGCAGCTGACCCAGCTGCTTGGTCTGAGCAGCCAATGCCTCTCTGTTCTCCTGCATCCTGGAGGTTGCGTTGGCGGCTGCCTCCTCCAACACCTCTTTCTCGCTGTGCAGCACCTCCACCTACATCAGTCATCAGAGAGGTGGTGAGATTGCAACATGCAGAGGTGCACCGTGGAGAGATGGTGGTTGATAGCTCTTGAAGTAAGCCATTAGCCTAGCGCGTAAACACTGGCAGGCTGATCATATATCCCAGTATGGTCATCTGCTTAGCGCATTGGACATGGCAAGTAGGACATCTTGGAGAGCAACACAGCACAAGCAGTCAGAGCAGACACTACTGTATTGGTCCAAACAATCCTGATGTGCAAACATCTGAGTCAATGGGGCCTTGAAGAATAGACAGCTGCTGCTTGAGCACAAGCTCTATAGTGGGTCAGGCACAACATGCCAAGGGTGAAAGGTTGCTGCTGTCACACCAACCACTGGGTTGTGGCATTTGCTGTTTGCCTGTGGCTTGGTGCATCAAACACTTTGGCTTGTTTGTGTTTGCAGCAAGACAACAGGCCAACATAGATAGATACTGCAAGGGAAGCTCAGGCCCAATTCAGGGTTGCATCAAGCTTCTCCGTATGGAATGCTCAACAGCGACGTCTTTTTTCGTCTTTTTGGGTACTGCAGGCAGCTACAACAGAGCATCATCCACAAGCTGCATAGGTGTGAATTTACGGCGTGTCCAATACTGGCGCCTTGTTTCATCACAGCATTGCGTGCAAACGTTGTGAGAGAGTCTGACCTGAGTCTTGTAGCGAGCCAATTCTGTCTGCAAATTGTCCACGTCTGCAGACAATGCAGCCTCCTGCTGCCTCTCCTCTGCCAGCTGCTTGCTGAGCAAGGCCAGATGCTCGCTGGACTGGACCTGCTGCTGCTGGGCTTGCTGCAGTGCTGCTGAGGCTCGCCCCTTTGCTTGAACCGCACCCTGTGGTGAAAGCCAGCTTGCTGTCAGAGAAACAGAGAAGAAAAGACTACACCTTTGGACATCAACTCAATGAGAAGCCAAGTATTATCTCGGGCTGCCCAGGCATTTGCTGTCAAACATTGCCATGGGCATGACAATATTCTTTGCACATTCAGGTCAGGGAAACACACCAGCAGAGCCAACATTACAGAGAAGGAACTGAAGTCATGGGTGAAGCTGAGAAGCTTGCTGTTGAGTGTTGCATGTCTTATTAAAGCTGCTGCTTGCATGCTGCAGAGACAGTGCAGCTGACTTTTTCAGACAGCCTGGTAATCACACCAGTGGTAGCAAGTGCCCATGATCCAGCAAGCTCTGAAGTATCATACCACAATGCATGCAGCAACTAGATCCAATGACAGGCATCTAAGCCTGCCATGAACATACATCTTGCACAAGCAGGCATGCAGCTTCTTGCCTCAAGGCTTGATTACTGCAGGGCTCCCTGTCAGGCCTGCAGACAGACAAAGGAACAGACGGAAGGCAGACAGACAGACAGACAGACAAACAGACAGACGGGCAGGCTGGGATGCAGCTTGCCTTGAGCTGGTGACTGAGAGACTCCCTGTCAGCTTCAACAGCAGCCAGGCGCTTCTCCAGACGAGAGCTGTCCCCATGCAAGCGATGCTGCCTGCTCTCCAGGTCCACCTTGGCCAGGTGATCAGCAGAGGCAGTGGAATGTAGCTCCTCCAGCTTCTTCCTCAGCTCTGCCAACTGCAAGCACAGCACCTTTTGCCAGAGTAACTTCCATATTGTAAGCTTTGCTGGGAAGAGGTGCACAAGATGATGCTGGTATACTTTTGTGCTGCGGCCTGTGCCAGCTGAAGACACTCCCATATGTGCATGCATGATGGCCTCAGCCCTTGTTTTGCAAAGCAGGCAATTGTCAAATTGACACACAAGCCCTGAACAGGAGAGGGACATTTGTGGATGAATGAGCTCAGCTGAGATAGCACAGCACTGAGCAAGCATACAGCTGTGGACAGTATAGGTTACTGTCGACAGCTGTATGCTTCAAGACAGAGCAGCCTGATGCTTGCTGATACTCATGCAGAGGCCAAGGGTAGCTGCCTTGAACTGATGGCAGCACTGACAGTGGACTCCAGGCAGGACAGTTTACTCATACTCCGCATTGCTAATAGTCACATGCTTATGATGCAGTGCTCAATGCTGTGCATCTCATAGCTGCTTTTTGCGTAGCTCTTCGCAGTACGTCTGTCTTCGAATTGCGTTTGAGTGTCACTTTGGTGTCATCTCTTGCTCAATGCTGGGATCATTTGCTCACCTCGGTCTGAGTCAACTCACGCTCAGCCTGCATGTCCTGGAAGCTCGCCGATTGGATACGCAGCTCAGCCTTCACGCGGTCCAGGTCTTGCTCAGAAGCTGCCAGCTGCTGCCTGCTGGAGGTAAAGCTGCCACGCAAGCTTTCCAGCTCATTGGTCTGGTCTGTGACTTGCCTCTGCAGGCTGTCATGCTGGCTGCGAGCTCTGTCAAGCAGGCTCTGGAGTTGCCTCACATCGTCCTGACAGGCAGCACTGGTGTTTTGCACAGAAGCAAGCACATCGCAACCTGTGTGCAAGCTCAGAGAGAGAGCAGCTGCAGTGCTGCGCCATTTGCGCCCTGCTGCAAACTTGCAAGACACTGGCGCTGGAAGCAACACCTTGTGTTACAAGTACTCCATGGTTTTGGGGAACAGGTTGTTGCAGATGTATTTGGGTCAAGAAAGGTTGTATAGCACGGCATGACTGTTTTTTGCACAGTTTGACGTTTTGTGCAGACAGTAAACAGCAACATGTACCTTGAGGGACTTTTCCCTTGCAACACTGGCTGCATGCTCCTTTGCAGCAGCATCCACTGCCTGTTTGATGGCGGCTTGACCAGCCTTGCTATTGGCCAGTTCTCCCTTCAGATCAATCACCTGCATGTAGTGACATCAAGTGTGATGCATGGGCCGACGCAAGGCTGACACGTGGTGGAGACAGCGAGGTCTATGATGGTGTGATTGGTGTTGTGCTTTGAAGAAGATGACATGGTTAAGCAGCAGCTGTCTACGCACTTACAGCTGATACTCATGTCTGCTTCTTAGGCAGTGATGTGCACAGGCTTACTAGGTCTGTCTGAGTTCTGTTCTGCACAGTGATGAAGTGTGGCAGAAATGTTTGACACAAGTGATGCATGAGTGTGAGGTGGTGTTAGCATGTAAAAAACTGTCTGCCTAGCAGGAGCTGTCTCTGCAATGTTACCTTGGCCAAGGCAGCATCGACTTCATGAGCAGCCCTGCCACCAGCTTTCACTCTCTCAGTCTGCAGCTTCATGAGGGTGACCTTCATGCCAGCTATCTCCTGAGTGATGCTGTTGTTTTCTTCCACAGCTCCTCTTAGCTTCATGTCAGCCTACGGCAGATGTAAGCCTTGCCAATGGATGGGTTCAAGACATATATGACTGTGATATGCATGTGAGTCTTGAAATTATGGCACAGCAAACATGATTTCAATATCATAAACAAGCACCTCTTGACAGACGCTATATCCTGTAATGCTTAACAAGGAGTCATGATGTTTTGGTGGTGCATTCCACAGGACGTGCAGAAAGCTAGTTGTGACAGCGCAAATCACACCTCTTTGCGTGCTTGCTCTGCCTTCTTCAGTGCAGCTTCTATCTTCAGCTTGTCATCCACCTCACGCTGCATCTCTGTCATCTGGCTGGTCATGAAATCCACCTGTGAGTGTGCATAAGTCAGCTTATGCTGCAACAGATGCTTGGCTTCTGCACTGTTTTGACCTTGCATGAGTCTTATCGCACAACAAAATTGCAAGAATGATGCAAACCAGCAAAGATAGGCAGCAACCCGGTACAGGCTGTTGATAGCTAGGGCTCGAAATGGCTTACCTGTGAGTTGAGCTGCAGAATGATGCTCTCATTTGTCTCATTCTTGTAGCGCAAGTTCATCTGATTTGCGTCAGGACCTTTCTCTGCCTTTGCAGCCAGGCGCTGAATCTCACCATCACGTCGCTTGACCACCGCCTGCATGCATGACAGTAAAAATGCTTTGCCTCAGGCAGGATTATTTCTGACCTGCCCATCTTGCTGCTGGCACTGGATTGCTGATATGCATCAGTGCAAAGCTTTGACGGCGCAAAATTTCAAAGCCACTTACCTGCAGTGTATCAAGCTGCTCATGCACTTGGTTCAGCTCTTGCTGCTTCTGCTTCAGCCCAGTTTCCAGAGTGGCAACCCTATAAATGCCACAATGCTTGCTTGTTCAAGTTGCACCAGCTCTGTGAGGCCTTGACAGATGGCACTGAGAGACATGACAGGGCATTGCAGCATAACAAGCAGTGCTTATGAGGATTGACGGTGATCTAGGGTATGATTAATTGGTTACACAACAGTATGATGTTATGCGAGGGTACAAGTTTCAGCAAGGCATGCAAGCAAAGCAAGCAAGCTGAGCTGAGCTGACAACACACCTGTCATCAGCTGTCTTCAGCAAGTTGACATGTGGCAGGGCGGCTGAAGCAGTGCTTGCAGGCTTCGGCTCTACACACATGGCCAGAGTTACAGAGACACAGCAATCTGGTGTCTGAACCCACAGATGTGCAGAAATCCTTACCTATGGTGTGAGATATAGCAATGCGAGAGGAGGCCTCGATGAGTCTTGCGTCCGCTGCAGGCATACAATGACCTGAGTTCTGCTTCTCTCCATGACATAATCAAATGCTGGAACAAGCTAGACATTGCTGCTGTCTGCAGCAAAACCAGGTGGACGTGACCTCACGTCTGGGATGCTTCTCTCCCAATCTGAGAATGTCTTCGACCTTGGCGCGAAGGCCAGCATTTTCTTGCTCAAGGCTGTGGAATCGGCCAGCTGTCTGGTGCTTCCAGCAAGCTAGCTCAGTCAGTTGAGCCTCCAGCTTCTTGACTTGCTGGTAATGATCCCTATCTGCCTTGTCAGCAACATCTGCAGCTTTGAGCAGCTGCAAGTGCAGCTGGTTGTTCTCGTTAGCCAAACGGCCTGCATCTCTCGTCAGCCCTTCCACCTGCACAAGATTGATGGCACTCTTTGTGCCTGAGACATATGGTCAGACACCAGAGTGATATTGTGTGTGCTGGCTGCCAACCTTGTTGCGGCCATCCTCAAGTTCTTGCGCTTTGTTGGCCACTTGCAGCTTCAAATCACGATAGCTGTCAGTCGTATGAAGCAGGTCTGTGACCAGCTTCTCCACGAGAGGGGCACTGCTGTCATCGAGACCCTCCTTGTACTGTAGAGCCTGAAGCTTTTTCCGCAGTTGACTGAGGCTGTGGCTCTCCATCGCTGATCACGCAACTCAGCTCTGCCCTGACCGGAGTTGACACAGCCGCATGAATGCGTGCTTCATTGTAGATGATTGTCCCTCGCAGATCGCAGCAGCGATCGGCCAGCGACAGAGCTGCACAAGCTGTTGCAGGTGGCGGGAATGGGTGAACGAAACCGAAATTTGCTACAGCTGGCGTTTCAGCAAGATTTATATTACTTTACTTTACTTTACTTTACTTATACTTACTACTATCAATTTGTTTGCAGTGCATAGCTAGGCTGTCAGACTCGGTTAAGTACACAAACGAACTCAGGGGGTAGTCAAGTTCCTTGATAGGTTGGATCTCAAATACACTTTGCCAAGTATACACTAACTTGCAGAGCTTGGTAAAATGCCTGGATTGCATCAGAGACAGTATGCAGTCGAGGATAGTCAAGTTTGAGAGAACCCCGTTGCACCCTCTTTCAAGTGGAATGAGTCAGTATTGCTTGACCTCCGACTGCATTTGTGTGTAGTGACAATCATGAACCGAATGTCGTTATTTCGAATTAGCAAGACTTCAGTGCAAGCTTATCTTTAAGGACATTTCTTGTGACCAGTGCAGTCGTTACAGCGAGGCCTTAATGTAGTGAGAAGCGGTGATCCGCTCAATTCAGTCAATCGCAACCCTGAGGCGCGACCGTTTATGGTTGCACCTCTTCTCGTTTAACGTCTATATGATTGATTGATCAGTGACAACAGTTTGCCCAACATACATGGTTCATGATTCATCGGGTTCATGATGTCACGTGGCCGTGCGGTGCACCTCATGTATGCTACTGTAGCAACCTCTCGCATGCCACTTACTTATTCATAAATAGACTGCATCTATTGATCATGAGATGAAGTGTACTTGAGCATGACAGAGCCCTATTGTCAAGTATGCGAAGCAGAAGTACACTTTGGTCAAATGGGCTATAGCTGCTGTAAAATATTTTGATTGATTGATCAACGACCAAATTCCCTGACTGAACGCGCATCTTTGACCAAAACAGCACGAGATCGACGGTCAACTTCTCGAGCTGACCTCGCCAGTTCTATCAACTCGGTGTTCATTCGCATAGCACTGCATGCAACCTCCTCAGAACCGAGATTGACAGATCTGGTTGACCGAGGCCGGCACCCTCAACACATAGCAGAGCAGCTCTTCTAAGATTTAGTACAATACTTTGGGGCTTTGAGACTCCGAGCATCTTCAACGACAGAGCACCGGCAGCACCGGCCTTTTCCTGGCAGTGAAGCTGTCGTGCATGTCATAGTACCACCACGATAGGAGCATGGTGGTATGCTAACAGAGATAATTTATCTACCTGTGATGTAGCAAGTGATGCAAGTGCATGTACATCGAAGCTTTGTCTTGGCTGCATCCAGCTTTTGTACTGGCTTGCTGCAAGATTTGCAGTACAGTTGTGCAACAAAACGCTTGCCATGCAGGGAGGCAGCGCAGCATTGCCGCCATTACCAGCTTCTGCCAATGGCCGTACGGTGTCTCCTATCTTCACCAGCCATCCACCACGGGTCAGCCTGCAGCAACATCCTTGCAGTGCAAGCCTGACATGCATACTGTCACATGCATAGCAGTGTTGCTCATTCTGTATGCTCATTTTTCGTAGGGAAAGACATCTTTGGCATATTCCCAGCCGCTTGAGCAGGCAGCACAAAGCCAAAATCGTGTGTGGAAGATATGGCTTGTGTGTGGAGACTGTGTCCTGATAGGTACAGCAAGCAAAATAGCAGTAGCACCTGTCTTGTCCATTGTGTATCATATTATCTTTGTTCATTCGCTCTGAAGAATGTAATGCACCATGTCTTGAAGTCAGCAACCACAATGTGCTGACTGCCCAGTATGCATACATACATTGGCTGCTTACTTTCCCTGCTACAGTCTCTCATTCCGCTGCTATTTTGAAACTATTGCAGCAGTGAGTTGCTGCATTGCACCTGTAGTCACAGCATCCTTGACATAAACGTTATACACTTACATGGTGTATCTCAGGTCTGCAGCCGGTGCTTGTACACATGAGCAAAAATGCAGAAGGGAAATTCAGCTTTAATCCCGTCAGCATCAACTTCATGGTGGAGGTGGTCAAGACCACCTTTGCCATTGCAATGTTGCTCTTCTATGTAAGCTGCTCAGTTTCTGCTTCCTTACAACCTTGACCAAGTCTCTTTTCACAATTCACTTCCATGCTCTTCTATGTAAGCTGCTATGTGTCTGCTTCCTTGCGACCATGACCAAGTCTTTTTCACAATGCACTTCCATGCCAAACTGATCATCTGCATACTTGCGCATCATGTCAGGTGTCAAAATCATGCCAGTGACAATTGCTCGCATGACATGCTGGCGTAACTCAATGCATCACACTGGAAGCTAAACCTTGATGCTGATTGTGCCAGCTGTCTTGATGTCCTGTTCTGTCTGACTGCAGGGTAAGGGCAAAGCAGGGTTTCCAGGTTTCAAGTCATTGCGCATGTTCCTGCGCCAGTGTCATCATAACAGGCTGCTAGCAGTCCCTGCTGGGCTGTATTCTGTGAATAACTATCTGAAGTTTGCCATGCAACTGTACTTCAAGCCAACAACTGCCAAGATGCTCAGCAACCTCAAGGTACACTACAGCTCTTCCCAATCCCAACACGTCTATTTTACTTCAGAAACATCATCCCTACGCTGGAATCTACACTTAGTAACGTCTGGGGACAGTTAAAATACGTTTCTACATTGTGGAGATGTTTTAGTCCTCTGGCAGCACATAGGAGTCTCTGGCAGTGGTTGTATGCCAGCTATAGCCAAATGAATATCAGTCAATGGCCAAGCATGCAGCTGTCTCCATGCAATGCAGTACATAGACCAGGCCTTGCAAAGCACATGCTGTGCCTGCTGTGCTGTGCCCTGTGCTGCTGAGCCATGCTGTGCTCTGCCTTGTTGTGCTGCTGAGCCATCCTGTTCTGTGCTGCTGAAGACTCAAATGTATGATGCAAATCCTCATCTCTGTGCACATGTTGTCATGAGGAGTTGTGCACTATCTCTCAGATGAAAGGATCCACCATGGCTGATGAGGCTTGTCTCCAGATGGCATGTCAAAGCACTGACATGCAAAGGCGCTGTGCTGTGCTGCTGAGCACTCAGATGTTTGACACAAACCCTCATCTTTCTGCACATGTTTTCTCTCTTTAAGATGACAGAATTCACCTTTGCTGATGGAGTTTGATTCCAGACGGCATGTCAAAGCACTGACTTGCAAAGCTGCAATGCAGATTTTGGTGATTGCGCTTCTGATGAGGTTCATCTTGAAGCGGCACTTCACAGTTTGGCAGTGGGAGGCTCTGGTGTTGCTTATGGCCGGCATCACTGTCAACCAGCTCAGCAGTTGCGGGTGAAGTATGCTTTGTACCTCATGTCACTGCCCCCTTTGCCTGCTTGATGCACACATCAACATTCAGCAGTTGCGGGTGAAGTATGCTTTGTACCTCATGTCAATGCCCCTTGCCTGCTTGATGCAGACGACAACATTCAGCAGTTGCGGGTGAAGTATGCTTCGCACCTCATGTCAATGCCCTTTGCCTGCTTGATGCACACATCAACATTCAGCAGTTGCGGGTGAAGTATGCTTCTTTTCATCATGTCACTGCTCTTTGCCTGCTTGATGCACACATCAACAAATTCTTTGCAAGTCGATGTCTGTGTAGCCTTTGCCTGCCATTGCTTCATGGCAGAGCATTTGTTGCATCAAGAACGTTGCTCCATGTAGCTGTTGTACGCCAAGCTTGCTTGCATGAAAAGCCTCTTATAATTTGATGCTCTCCTTGCTGCTATGATGCGCCACAGTCCTCACGCCAAACCATCCATGTTGTTGTTATATGTATGGATGTGTTCATGCATATGCGCTGCATGCTCTTTTGCAAGCATGTGATAATGTATAAATCCATGTGATTTCATATAAATCCATGGGGTCATATGTATATGCATGAATTTACGTATATGTGCTGCATGTTCTTTTACAAGCAAAGCACATGCAATTGTGCCTTGCACCCATGATGGCAGCACCTTGTAAAACTGCCTGCAAGCACACCTGTACCTGCACCCTATACCCTCTGTACCGAGTCATGCAGACTTGGCACGCACCACACAGTTTCCCACAGCTTCTGCTTGGTAGTATGCATATTGACAGGAGGCTTGCATGCTGTCAGGTCAACAAACAGCCTGCCCAGCAACGTCCTGGGCGCTGCCATTGTGTACACAGTAGGCAGCATCACCATCCCCAGTCTGGCCTCAGTCTACAACGAGATGGCCCTGAAGAAGAATATGGACACCAGCGTGCACATACAGAACTTCTACTTGTACTTTTTTGGGTTGCTGTTCAACACTGTTGGGCTGGCCCTGCTTGTGGTGCTCGGGCACCAATCTGTTTCAGAGCTGTTCAAAGGTCACTCAAAGGTGTGTTGGCTGTGTATGAATTATTGCCCATGTGCCATCTGAAGAAAGGCAAGCTGTGCATCATGCAGGATCTGTATGCAACTTGAACCCCTTGAATGCTTGCATTCTTACATGCTTGCATCAAGGCAGCTGATATCAGCGGGTTGAGCATCTGTGCTCTTTACACTGAACTGATGCTGCACATTGAATGGATGCATGACCTGCATTGCATTGTGCAGAGCATGATGGGTCAAACAAGCAGACAAAGAATGGCAGTATCTGCAACAGCACTTGCACCTGCACGGTGCCAGTGCATCTACTTATTTAGTCTGTTACAGAAGTCTGAAAAGACTAACTGTGCTCTGAGAACAACATGCATGGCGTCACATCTTGTGCACATCGGCAGGTGACCATGCTTCTGGTAGTCAACAATGCCTTGCAAGGCATTCTGTCATCCTTCTTCTTCAAGTATGCTGACACCATACTGAAGAAGTATTCCTCCACGATGGCCACCATCTTCACAGGGCTCATGTCAGCTGCCCTGTTTGGGCATGCCCTCACCATCAATTTCTGCATTGGAGTCACCATTGTTTTCATCTCCATGCACATCTTCTTCTCACAAGGTAGGCCATACACGATATGTGTAACTCCATATGGAATGTCATGCATGTGTTTTGCCTGAGACTTGTTTGGCTGCCTTTCATGTGTTCTTTGGCAGCCTTTCACAGCGCATGTTGCTTTCTTCAAATAATTAGGGCATCAACAAGCTGCGTTGTGTGGACAATGTGCAGTGACTTGCCACACTTGTATCCATTACAACTTCTTTGAAGTTCTGCTGAGGCTCCAGCACTAGTCAACATAGCAGCTGACCTGTCTGCTGTCACCAGTGTTGTGTTGTGACTGTCAGTTACAGTATCTTATTGACTTGCCTCCAAAGAATGCTGCTGCAGTTCTGACATACGTCAACAGACTGTTGACGGCAGGGTATGCCACATCATCATGTCGATTGTATGTTGTGCACACTTTATTGTGTGCTACATCAGCATGTTATTTCCATGTTATGCAGGGTCCATGGCAAAAGCAGCTATGAAATCTGCAAAAGGGGAATCAGCTGGAGGAATGCGCTTGACCGCATCACCATCCATGGATCACATCCATGTCAGATCTGATAGTGCTGACAGCCTTGCTAGCTTAGATGCAATGCATGAGACTGATAGTTTGATACCCAGACGTCCCATGACCCTGCCACACTGAAGGGTCGGACAATTTTGAACATGTCCATGGCTTGAGCAAAGTCCTTTCTTCATTGTCTGTTGCTGTGATGTATAGAGTGCAGAGTGGTAGTTCGCAACTGTTGGTCTGCCAGGTGATGTGTTTTGACCCAGCTTGAGTTGTTATGCTTGGTCAGGATCAAAAACTTGCATTTGGGCGTACACTGCAAACAAACAGCTTCTGCACAATGTGTCATCATCAAGACATCTGGCACTAGCAGGCGGAAGCATGACCAAAGGTTGTATGGCCTGTCAACTTTTCACTGTCAGATTGGCAAACAAATTTTGCTTGGGCTGCAATTATACCACCAAACACACATTATTGTAAGCATTCTTTACAAACTCATCAGGGTTGGGTGCATCATCAATTACGCATACGGCACCTTTATTCAATGCTCAGCTTGACCTAAACGTTTCTTCTCATGCAACGATGACTTCGCAAGCAACCTGCTGCATTGAATGCTGATCCATCACTGTCAATTGAACAAGCTCAAGCCTGAACTGACTCAAATTTGCATGCATGCATATGCCTGAAAGTTGCTAATCTGAGGTCTGCAAGCTTGGCTACAATCATTTTCCAGAGCTGCTTGATGAGGCAGTAGACACAGCAGTTGCACTGGCTCCACTTTGGCCTGAGCAGGTGCTACCACCATAGGCTGATGCAATTGCCTGGGCAGCTGCTGTACCAGCGGCTGAGCTGACTGCTTGAGCTGCAGCTTGTGCAGCGCACACCTGGCTGGCTCCAACATTGGATGACTTGGCCTGCACAAGACATTTGGTCATCTGATAAGTTATGCAACCAAGAGGACTGCAGCCTTAAGCAATCTGAAAGCCTTTAGACTGTCATTGCATACAGTATGACCTGTTGTTGGTCATGGTCTATTGTGACAAGCAACTACTCACCAAAACCCTGATAGTATTAGGTAAGTCACTGATGCACAAGTGCATTAACCTACTGAAAACCCAACTGCTTGAGAATCTCATATGATGTATTGCTCTGTGTTTAGCATGGGCAAGCATGCATGGTCCCATGCATAGTCAAACCTGGTCTTCCTATACAACATACAGAATACCATTTGTGCCTGAACCATAATATGTATTCTGTATATTATCACCCATATGCCTATGGGTGTGTACTGTTTACTCAACAGTGGGTGGTGTAGATTACCTGAGAGAAGGCTTGTGACACTGCACTAGCTTGGTCTGAGGAAAGTGCTGCAGCAATAGCGGTGGCGGATGCTTGAGCATTGCCTGAGCCCAAGGTTTGCGCAATGGCCTGAGCGAAGGCGGAAGACTGGACAGGGACAGGCACGCTAGCTTGACTCACAGCCTGTGCCACTGCAGATGCTGTGCTGCCGGCATCGCCACTGTTAGACGAGGTGCCTGCCTGTGCAATGGCCTGAGCAACGGCATTTGTATTGCCTGCATGACACACGTATTGTCCCTGGTTGACATGACATGAGTCAGACACAACACAAGGCCATTGTGTTTGGTGCAGCATCAAGTGCAGCAGCTGCATTGCAGTGCAGCAGTAAGGCGTGACTGCGAGCCATGCTGCAAGTAACCTACAGTCATTGTGGTCATGACACACGCACAAGTCGTCATGAGGCGCTGCTGCAGCAACCGCCTATACTTACTGCTGCACCAACGCCTTACGGCAACACAATTTGCATAGCATGCATGTTTTGCGTCATTGCTGCTGCAGCAATGACACAAGGCAAATTGTGTTGCCGTAAGGCTGCTAGATGCACAAGGCAGAAGTTCGAACTTTATAAAGTTAGCTAACCTGATGATCCTGCTAGTGCCTGAGCTGCAGCGTTGGCGTTACCACTGGTGACAGCCTGTGCAACAGCCTGTGCTGAAGCTGGAGAGGCAGGTCGTGGAGATGCTGCGATGGAGCCGTAGGAACTAGCGGCGGCAGATGCTGCTGCTGTTGCAGCCTCGCCGTTGGATTGTCCGGCAAGAGCAATTGCTTGAGCCACAGCTGATGCTGAAGCACCTGAAGATTTGGCCTGCACAGGAAGCACCGATAAACACGGCATCTTGTACGGGCCGCAGAAAGCCGTGTGTACGATGATCAGCTTACTTGGGCAAAAGCTGCAGCGTACGCACTGGACTGTCCAGCAGATTGTGCAGCCGCGATAGCGGTGGCTGCAGCCTGCGTGTTGCCACTGCTCAAAGCTGTAGCGATAGCCGAAGCGAACGCAGCGGATCCCCCGGGTGTCGGTGAAGGTGTAGACTCAGATGTGGCGGTCACCCCAGCAGCTGCACTGCTTTGCGCCAATGCGCCGTGAGACAGAAGCTGAAGGCACAGAAGTACGGTGGCGAACTTCATAGCTGACATGGCCGAAAATTCCAACAAAGCTTCGATTTCTCAAAGATTGTAGGCTGCTGAGTGTGATGCCTGCAACATTGGAATGGCAGGTTGCGATGCTGCTTTGCCGTATTTAATCTCTTGGCACGTTCCACCAGATTCCACGTGAATGTGCACATTGGACAACGTGGCTGACGCTAAGTTGGGCGGTCCCAGATGAACACCTGTCAGGTGACACGGAAACGAAACCAGGCTATCAAGCTGACATATGGCAAGCACATCCAGACGTGCATATCAGCAAAGGCTGAAGCCAGGACTGAAGCTCCAATATCGAGCTTCTTACGCGTCACTTGTACTCCCAGTTGCGGCATTCATTGTTCCACATGGCAGCCCGCTGCCGTCTGGTGCAACGTTGCCTGGAATACATGCTATGCTTTTCGGGCAGCACAATGTCATCGTGAAGTGCTTCTTGGCATACATTCATGCATGCATGCACATGCATGCTCGCCGTTTACATAAGCTCATGTCAAAATTCTGAAGCTGCTTGGGCATGCATGCTCATAATTTTCAGATGTATGCACATACCTGACTGCGGACCCTAGTGTACCAAATTACCTGACCCTGGGCTTTACCTATGTTTCATCAGATGCATGTGTGACAAGCAGTCAGAAATGATTACTCAACTCGTTTTTCCAGTAATGGAGGATTAGATCATGATCAGCGCCTGTCTTCCTTGAAGACCAGGCTAGCACGAACCCAGACTGCCTCGTGCATGTGGGAGGCATCACGCAGCATAGACGCTGCAAGAGGTGTCGCTCGCTCACATTCAAATCTTCAGGTACATGTACGCAGCAACAGTTACTGCAAAACTCTTCAGCTAACCAGCTCATTCACGTATCAACTGCTTTGTCTGTTTCTCAGCTTGTTTAAGGCAACTCTATCATAGCATGTACCAGATCTGTACAAACTACTCATGCTCTTCAGCAACTGGGGCCATGCCAAAGATGAATGCATTGCTGTAGCTTGGCAGGTTGTTATCTCTGCCTTGACAGCTGAGTGGCTTCCTGAATGGGTTGAGAGTGATAGGCATCCACTGCATAGGCCCTTGTGCTACAGCGTGCATCACCCGCATGCCCTGAAATGCTGCTTCCTCGCAGAAATCGGTGAAAATGGACGCAGGGGCACCTGGGTGACTCAGCAGCTGCAAGGTTGGTACCCAGGAAGGATAGGCAGCAAGACCTGCACAAACCAAACATTGTCTGATCCAGAGGTCTTATGCTGATCAGCATTGCCTCCTCATATAAGCATCAGGAGTGAAGGTACTACGTGAAGAACCATCTGCACAAACACAAGCGATTCTATAATAAGGCAGGCTTGACACCCATCACAGCACTTGTGTACACAGTAAGCAAATGCAGTGGCAGGCATAATCTGACAGAGACCAGCAGCATAGACCTCATAGGTCACGTATAGCTGTGGATGCGCATGTACACAGCTTGCTCAGGTTTTGCTAACACACCAGCATTGGCCCCAAACACCAGGTCAGGTCTGCCAGCCTCCTGCTGAATATCATTAGCCACATCATGATAGCAGCCTGTGTGAAAGCTGAGCTGCAGGGTCTGAGAAATGGACTCTGCTGAGTTTGCAGGCTGAGCCATCTGAGCAACATGTGTTGCAGCAGGGCATTGGCTTTCTGCTGACCAAACAACAGGATGCATCCCATTTGTATCATCTCTTGGACTGTAAACCTTACTGCTGAATTGCTTCTGTTCACCATGACTGAGATAACAGCTGCTGTTCAGCATAGCTGCGTCAGATGCAAGGACAGCCTCACAGTCTGAGCTCGTACAGGCTGTCTGTACAACATCAGTCAATTTGTTGCTTCCTTGCTGTTTTGTGAAGATCTTACGTTTGCCGTCTAGCTTGCTTGGCACGTCTGGGCTGATGAAGTAGATCTGCAGGGATGTGCATGGCATCAAATGCAGCAGCTCTAAGAAGACTGGCCACTGATCAAGTTCCCTCTGTGCACCTGTGAATGCCAGGCCAGCATGCATGAGGTCCAAGAAATGTCTGTGGAAGGTCATCATGTGACACCAGCAGCTGAGTGCATGTTGCAAAATCTCAACACTGCATTGGCATGAGACGCTGGATTGCATTTGTCAGCAAAAAGCAAAGTCGTTTGCGAGACAGTACCAGACTTTGAATGCTCATACAGACTTTGATCTTACCCAAGTAGTGTATGATTATGTCATGGTGGTGTTTGCTGCTTGAGACTGGGAGCCATATGGGTAGTTGCTGCCAAGCCCATGACAATGTCATTGGGGCGTCCAATATGATGGCTGCACATCAAGGACTGATGTCAGACTGTGCTCTGCAATGTGACATTCAAGCAGATAGTAAAGCAATATGGCAAACAGTATGTATGCTACAGTTGTGCTATATACATGAACATACCCGTAGGATCAGAGAGTGACCATCTTTGAAACATATAATAGTCCTTCCAACTTTCAAATGCTGATGGAGTTGAGCCCTGAAAATCATTCGGCAGCTTGAGTTCTATCCAAGCACAGTTGGACTTAAGGCCTCAGAAACAGAAAGGCAGACCTGATTTGAGCTACATATTGGTGCTACCAATACTGACATTGCGTTTTCGCCCCATCTCTTATCACAACAAGAGCACTCAGCCTTCCAGAGACCTTGCAAATGCAGCTGCCTCTGTGCCAAAAATTGACAGGCAGTACTTTGCCCAGAGTCCACCTATCAGGCAGCAAGGGGACAGCTTTTGAGGCTACAAAATGAAGACAACTGCACAGCGCTCAATGATAACAACGTTGAGTTTACCATGTCGGCGGTCTGCTCCATAAATTCGAAAGGCAAGTCTCTGAGCTCCTGCGTTTATGCTCAAAGTCAGAAACTTCGTGAACGGCTGACTCTGGAAACGAAGTCTGCCCAGCAATTGACTCGCCTGGCAGCGCAACATGTGCTGTTGCATTCGATGGCACTCATCATGGTGATCAGCGCGCCAGTGGGCCTGCCTGTGTACTTGACTGCAGTAATTGATCGCGTGACATCCGGGGCAATCTATGCGCTGGGATGTCAGTCGACCGCATGCCTGACATTCAACATACTGAACCATCAAAGCCAGCAGGGCTGGGCGAGATTGCTGAAGATTTTAAGGAGGAAAGCCTTGAAGTTCAGTTAGCTTGTGAGCGTTACCTTTGGCCTAGGTTTTCTGTGGAAACCTAGATCACAGATAAAGCCTGGCGACCATGCAAAGTCAACACGTCCGTTTTCAAGTGGCGTATGCAGGTGTAGAAAGTGCATGAACTACGTGTGATGAATCCTGCTGCATTATCCACCGTGTCCTGCTCAAGTACCGACGTGCCCACCACTCGTAGCAGAGCACACAGCACACAACACCTTCAGCCAATTCGACAGTTTGGCTGCGGTTGTCTACGGCTGAATACAAGGCAATTGCAGCGAAGCCGCAAGCACAAGTTTGATACCTGCTTCGTTGCTGCTGTTGAAGCACCGTCCGCGGCCAGTAGCAGCGGGGAATTGGATGCCAGCCAGGAACTGAACACTCAGGACCTTTACAAGCGCTTTGAGCAACTACTCGGGCAATATTCCTACAGTTACAAGCAAGGGGACAAAGTCAAAGGCATTGTTTTCAGAGTAGATCAGCGTGGTGCATATGTGGACGTGGGAGCCAAAGCTGCAGCTACTTGTCCTTCTGAAGAATGCAGCTTAGTAGGAGTACAGCGGGTACAGTCATCCCCATATCATTGCATGTACATGACACCAATTTCAATCTGCCTTTCTGGAGACAGAAATGCTTTGCAGGCTACGCAAGTGCTTAAGGTGGATGATGAGAGAGAGTTCATCGTTGTTAGGGACGAATACAAGGGTGGCGAAATCAGACTGTCGTTGCGCAAAATAGAGGTGCGCAGCCACACAACTTTGGCAGCAAGTCAGTTTGCATAATTGCATGCTGTCAGGTTGTTTTTAAGCCTGGCTTTACAGGCATGCAATTCAGAACTGGTCAGCGCTGGGCATGGCTGTAGCAAGCACGCAGTCAAGGCTGACATGGGATCTCTGTCTTGTAGGAGGAGGTTTGCTGGAAGCGTGTTGCACAGCTACAAGAGGAGAATGTGACAGTTATTGGAAAGGTGGTTTCCATCAACAAGGGAGGTTTGATGGTTGAGGTGGAGAACCTGAGAGGCTTTGTGCCCATGAGTCAAATCCCAAATGTACGTTGCCTCACCGTACCTTTGACCTGTTCCTCTATGGAATGGTGCTGCACGCACACAGTCTTGCTCTACTCTCTGGCAATACTGGTTCCTGACTGTAATGTCTGCTGCATGTTACATGCAGCCTTCATGCTCCATTATCAGCCTGCTCAGACATACAGAGATGACCTGACGCATTTGTTGACATACAGAGATGACCTGACGCATTTGTTGCTTGTCAAAAGCAGGATAAACAAACATTTCATCAGTCTGCGTGTAGTTTCAATCATTGCCTTCAGAGCATTTATGCAAGTGTCATGCCAGCCTAAGACCAACTTTGTGCACCTTCTGGGCAGGTTGAGAATGTTGATGATCTCATGGATAAAAACATGCCTGTCAAATTCTTGGAGATTGATCAAGAAAGGGAGCGTCTTGTGTTCAGTGCTCGCAAGGCAGCAGACAGCAAGCAACTCAAAACGTACAATGTAAGTCTTCTGTCAGGGCATAAGCCAATGAGATATGCCTTGCAGGTTGCATACATGCCAATCATTGTTCTGTTGCTTGTGCATTGTGCACATGGGGTAGCATGCAATGCATCGTAGCTGCATAGAACACCGGATTGTCGGTTGCTTCCAGCAAATGTCAGCTTTCTGCCAACGCCAAAGTGACATTTGGACTTGGCCCTGCAAACAAAATTTATGTTGCTGTCAGGCCAGCATTGCTGAATATTTGGGTACGTGCAGATTGGTGATGTGGCTGAGGGTGTCATTCAGTCAATCAAACCCTATGGAGCCTTTGTGGACCTAGGCAAGGGCATGAGCGGTCTGCTACATATCAGCCAAATCAGTTTTGACCGAATAACCAATGTTGGCTCCATTCTGAGTGAAGGCGACAAGCTCAAGGTATGCCTCAGATAGCATCCTGTCACATACAGCAGTTTTGAATGTCATCCTTGCTGCATGACCTGTGCTGTTGAGTGCCAAGCGGATTTGCTTAGATAGAATTTTCATCTGACATAGTCAGGCATGGTTTCAGAAAGCATCCTTGACGCATGCTAGAGGCGCCTCCCAAAGGTCTGTATGGCAAAAGTCAAACTCTTTTTGCCCTGTGTTGCACTGACACACAACATTGTTGCACATTCGCAGGTCATGATTTTGAGTCAGGACAAGGACCGTGGCAGGATGTCATTGTCCACCAAGAAGCTAGAGCCAACCCCTGGTGACATGCTGAGGGATCCTCAAAAGGTGTATGAAAGGGCAGATGAGATGGCAAAAGCCTTCCAGGAGAGGCTAGCTCAAGCAGAGGCGACAGCACGAGCAGAGGGAGTACAATTTTGATCTGCATTGATGTGCAGCCTTAACCACCGATGCAGCCGGCCTGCACAAGCCAGACTGCTTGTAATGTGGCTTAGTGCCTTCTGGTTCTGATTTGCTAGGGGAGAAAGTACCGAGATACGACTGGAGAGACTCCATGTGTGCTAAACAGGCTACTGCAGTTATTGTATGGCTTGCATTTTTACTCTCATGCAATCTGCTGACTTCATCATCATCATATAGACTGATACAACAACATGGGGTGATTTGGACATCGTACGCCAACAAGTGCGGCTGTAAAGTGAACATGCAGGCATCCAGCTGTCAAACTCGAACAATGATATGAGCAGACCCAGCGTGACTCCTGGACCACTGACCTCTTAGTCCTTCATCACTGTAAGGGCAGTCTATGAGCTCAGGCTTTCCAGTTACAATTGCAGGGCTACATTTGTAAGCCTTAGACCACAAGCCTGCTGTCAACCAAGTGCAATTTGCATCTGCACGGATTTGGTGCGTCAGCAGGCGTTTGATCGATTGGCCAGAGGGCAGCTGTCAGACACCGTTTTCTTTGTTTTGAATGTCAATGTAGCACACATAGCAGGCTTGGGCATCAGGTAGCAAGATTGCAAAACCCCTTGCGCACCATTGGACATGTCTCTAACTGCAGACATGGACAACACTCTTTTGTCGAAAGTTTCTGAGCCACATTGTCACTGTGCATCCAAATCGCACCTGAATTTCCATCTGTGATCACAGACTGTGCAAGTCACAAATGTTGTCATGGGCTGCAAAATCAGCACATGAGCTTGTCAGGCACAATGGACGGCTGCTGCATGAGCATGCGATTATTACTAGAATAATAAGTACCTCATCTGCTGATCTTGTTTGCATTTGCTGCAGCACAAATATGTGGTCAGTTCTGCCTGCTTATTCATGGAGTGCTCAGGCAGCAAATCCAAGCGCTTACGTAGTACACACACTTCTTTTGTTTGCACTTTCCACATCTGCATACAACAATGTAAGATGTAAAAAGAGTGGGAAGGAATGAGCAGAAGGGCAGGAGGTTGTGAGTGCACTTACTGGAAAGC
>JAABUK010001594.1_pt1 | contig 42707 bp, 70 predicted proteins | sample 5559141 | NCBI WGS metagenome assembly JAABUK01 (sample SAMN10711869, study PRJNA513367) | rock metagenome | isolation source: Antarctica rocks | place: Antarctica: Victoria Land, Pudding Butte nord | collected 2016-01-03 | reverse complement strand
AGTTGGCAGTTCTGACCTCCGTGCCTCCGTGCAATCCACCGCCACCTGCAGTTCCGGCGGTCACATCATGAGTAATTCCGGTCAAGGTGGCTGGAATCTAGTCAAAGTGGCTGTGTAGCAATTCCCTCGGAACGCTGAACCGAGAATGTTAGTCAACGCAGCCTTGGACAACATTCTGAACCTTTCGTAATTTGCGCATATGGTATGTGAGCAGAGCCTGTGGATGCGCTACAGTATTCTGTTGCACGCCAGCATGTTCACATGATCCTCACACATGAAGCGTGACAGGAGCTGTCAAAAACACCAGGACATACCTAACGATATCAATCCTGACACTATTCAAAATTGTAAGCAATGACTGCTTACTGACATGTTGTACCAGGTGCCCGATTATGGCACAAGTGAAAGGCCAGCAAAGAATCTACAAGTAAATATAACAATAGCATTCTGGGCTGTGTGCTCCCACTGCACCTCCAATGGAACAACAGCCATCTGTAGGAGACTGAAGCTGGCACAAGCAGAGCAAAGTAAAGCTAACTCAAACCAATGATATGGGCTCTAGCCCAGGGTCAACTACTCAATGCTACCCTACCCACCAACACCTATACCAGGCATATAGGATGTTGAAGTATCTTTGGGCCTAACTAAACCATACTTGTAACAGACCCTGTACACATCACTACCACACTGAAACAAAGTCTCAAGACCCGCTCTTTGTGACCCTCAATGCCAGCAGCAATCTCAGCTTCCATCACCGTACCCTCCCAAGAAGCACAATCTGCTTCAGGGCCTGGTGCCGACCAGGCTTTTCACCTCCTGTATCAAGTTCTCCTGAAACTGCTGATCCAGCAGATATCCGCCGTGACCAGCAGTGGGATGCACAATGACCTTGACTGGCAGGGGTGATGCTTCCAGCTGTGCCACCACAAGGTCTTTAGGCACCAGATCATCGTTGGCCGAAAGCGAGATTGTGGTAGCCTTGGGCATGTCTTCAGGCCACAGCATGAGGGAATGCCAGCAGAACTTGCGGCAGAATGTCTGCACAGTCACAAAAGTCACAGTCACAGTCACAAAAATCACAGTCACGAAAGTCAGAAAAGTCACAGTCACAAAAGACACCAGTGAGAACGCGCAGTGCCTGTGTACAGGGCTGAGCTCCCTGGGCAGCCCAGTATGATACTTGGCTTCTCATTAAACTGACGCCGAAAGGCGTAGTCTTTTCTCCTTCTTTTCTACAGGGCTGAGTTGCTGATAACAGCTGTGCTGGCACCAACAGTCTGAAAAGGCATAGCGCAGGGCAGTAATGATCAGCTCTCAGCTTGAATATAGCCAGCTTGCAGCCTTGCATGTCAGAATGTATAGACCTATGCAGCACGGGACTGAGATTGACATGGTCTGATTGAGCACAGTGCAGGCAAGGTCTGGTTCTGCCTGAGAGACCAAATAGAGCAGGAATGCTTCCCCCCCTCCCCCCCGCCCCAGGCGTCTCTTCTTGTCAAGCAGGAATCTACATCCCTCTGGCCCCCCAGAACCCACCCCGCTCATCAAGCAACAATCAGTCAACAGACTTTCATGCAAAGCACAGACAAGGCAGGAGATGCATCCCACGCAAGTTGAGATGTGTACAGTAGACACACATGGTAGACAGAGACAGGTGCATGGGACATGCTGTTCAGAGACAAAGATGCAGAAGAAGATGAGGCTCACCTCGGCGATGATGAGATCTCGGGAGCAGACAAATCTGGCGAGGTCCATGAGACCCAGGGGGGTCAGCAGGCTGAGCCCCCACACCGGCACCTTGTACACGAAGGAGTGAAGAAGCTGGGGACAGCATGTCAGCATGCACACCGGGTCAATGATCAGCTACAGCACACACACAAAGTAGGTCAGTTGACGTACTGGCTGGTGTACATCTGGCATGCAGAGAAGCCTGCAGCCATGCATCTCGCGTCAGCAGGCACATCCTATCAGGCTTGGATGCAGCAAGAGCATGATGAGCGGATGCTGTTTGTCAGCATGCAGCAGACTTCCAACACAGGAGTGCCCTGATGGTTGCACCCTACGCGTACAACAGTCAACCATTGACACAGCATGATTCAACAAAGCCAAAGCTTTGCTGGCATGCCTCTTCAGCTGTAAAACATACTTGTCAACGAGTCACTCACAGGGAGCTGCGTAACCAAAGGCAACAGCATAGGCAGGGGATATTGCTGTGAGATCTGCGATGAGCGTGAGGTGGAAGGCAATGAGTGTGAAATGAAAGGCAATGAGTGTGAGATGAAAGGCTACCAGTGTGAGATGAAAGGCTACGAGTGTGAGATGAAAGGCAATGTGTGTGCAATCGAAGGGCAATGACTATGAGATGAAAGGCAAGCTGGCTCACCAGGGACTGCACTAAGGAAGGATGCAGCTGACACAGTCTGGAGGCCACAAAGGTGCCAAAGGAGTGAAAGGCAATGAGTGTGCAATTAAAGGGCAATGAGTACGAGGTGAAAGGCAAAGAGTGTGAGAATGAAAGGCAAGGTGGCTCACTAGGGACTGCACTGAGGAAGGGTGCAGCTGACACAGTCTGGAGGCCACAAAGGTGCCAAAGGAGTGAAAGGCAATGAGTGTGCAATTGAAGGGCAATGCGTATGAGATGAAAGGCAAAGAGTGTGAGACTGAAAGGCAAGTTGGCTCACCAGGGACTGCACTAAGGAAGGGTGCAGCTGACAGAGTCTGGAGGCCACAAAGGTGCCAAAGGAGTGACCCACAACACAGGCCTCCTTGAAACCCTGCTGCCGCACGATTGCAGCCACAGCATGCGCAGCGTGGTCTACCTCGCCGGCACGGAAGCACAGACGCATGGACACATGGCGGAACTCCAGCACAATCATAGGATGGGAGCTGGTGGCGGCAAACAGCATCCTCATGAAGTGGATGTACGGCGTCTGCAGTCAGCACCATGAGGACAGTCAGGCGCACCATGTAGGCAAATGTGAGTGTGTGTGTGATTGTGTACTTCACTGAAGGTAGCCAGAGACTCACATTGCTTCCAGCTCCCGAAAGTCACCTTGATGGACCGGTGCAGAACTGATACAGCAAGAGCAAAAGCAAGAAGCTTAGAAAAAGCAGACAACAACCGAACAGGTGCAGAGGAGACAGTGAACAGGAGGTTGGAAAAAGATAAGGAGATGAGTGGGGATGGCAACAGGCAGCAACTTGATCAGGCAGAGCGAGACAAACAGTCTTTGCACGCTTTGACTGATCACTTCACGGCACTGTACTGATGTGCAGCATCACACACGCAAAGCACAGACATGAGTCATGTGATTGACAGCAGTCCACTCAGCAAAGCATGCGATCACTATCAAGAGCAGGGCAGAGGCCAGAAGTCAAGGGCCTTACCAGTCCCAAACCCACACCATGCAGAAAGACAATTGGCCTTGTCAAAGACAGCTCCTGCTGTGATGACTCATCTGCTGACTCATGCATTAGGTTAGGGCTTGAGTCTGACCCTAAAGGCCCGGATGTTGGCAAGCGGACCCAATACGACATGCCCTGATGCACATCCAATCAACGGTCAGCAGTCAGGCAAAGACCAGTTTCCGGCTGTTCACATTGTGCACTCATTCACTCACTCAGTTAATCATGCGTTATCATTTTCACCTGGGGAAGGAGGAGGGGGGGGGGGGCAAGGGGAGAGGGAGGCAAGATCAGCCTTGATGCAAGCAACAGTTCGTCAAGCAGTTTGCTACATGCACGGCAGTCAACGTGTGCCTACACATTGGTCTTGATGCTGACCAAAGCGCTCAACTCTCTGCAGTGGCAGTACCAGGCCTAAAATGCAATTGCAAGAGAAGTTCAAGCTGGGCATCAACCAAGACAAAGGCTCTGAGCAGCAGTGCCTACCCCCATCAGAGCATGCTTGAAGCCTATGGCTCTGAGGTACATGTGCATTCCCACTCCCCACGTCTCGCTGATCATGTGCACAAGCAGAGGTTTATGGAACACCCTGTGCGCACGTGCAAACAGTCAATACATTGCCGGTGCTACGTTGCTGGGGGGGGGGCAGCAAATGTGCTTGTCTGTGGAGGGTAGGCTACAGTCAGTTGTCACATGACACTGCACCATGTGACTGATTTGCCAACAGATTCCTGAATGCATTTGACCTGTTTTCAGTCACAACAGGGTTGCATGCAAGCAGGCACAGACCTCAAATGATATATAAGAATAATAATAATAACAACAATAATAATGACAACAATAATGACATCGCTTTCCAGCTTAAACCTGATGTGGCAATATATCAGAAGGCAGTACTTGTGCATGATGGTAAACATGTTAAAGTAATACTTGAATCATTAATCTAATACAGGATTTAATTTTGCTGATGGTGACATCATGTTGATTGTTATGTACACTCACACACACACACACACACACACACACACACACACACGTATGTACTGAAGGTGGGTCACCTGAGGGGCTCCCACAAGTGTGCCATGAACTTGAGGTCTGGATTCCTGCCTTCTGGAAACTTGACTTCCCACCTTCTCTCAACCTCATTCACAAATCGCTCAGATGCTGCTTGAGTCTGCAACACAACACACATATTTGATTAGCGTATAGTACTGTCCGCTTCTTGTGACTCCTTTCACAACTCAATCAGGTGGTGCTTAAGTTGGCAGCGAAACACACAAAGCTCATTTGCGCACAAGACTAGACTGGTCAGCAGACTGTGCATTGTAGCTGCACACATGTGCAGCCCTGATTTGTGCATACACAAAAAAGGAGCAGTAAGTGAGCATACATGTCACACACATTAGAAGTGGGACACTTTTCTGTCTATTCGTACCTTGGGCGACAGATCCTGAGGCCGTTTGCTGTAGAAACCATATGCAACAAAGTCCAACACATTCCCTCGGTGTATCTGCTCGTATGGAGCACCATGGAACCAGCCGGTTATGAAGTCATGGATGGACAGTACGCCATGAAGCTCCAGGAAACGCTCTTTCACTTCTTGAACTCGGTCTACATCAACCTCTTCTATCCACTCTTCGTTCACGATTGTGTACCTGTTATTCAGACCAACATAATTTGAGTGCAGATGCTGTGCACCGATGGTCAATTGTGTGTCAGATCGACATGTTCAGCAATGAGTTCGCAATGCTGCTTTGTGAGCTTCTGGTGGCGAACACCTTTGGATCAACGGACTGAAGGGTCGTTGTACGCATCACAGGCATGCTGTGAGTGAAGCAAAATGTACAAGGCACAGCACAGCGCAATGTGCCCTAGTGGGAACAAACTGACATGCAATACAGGGGGGTAGCATAAACTCAGCAAAAGACAAATTGTAAGCAAAGGTCAATTCTGTGCTGGTGTCTGCAAAGATACTGAACATGATGCAGCATACCTCCATTTCTGGTACACGTAAAAAGCTGCTTCAGCGCAGCCCCACAATAACAGGATTTGCTTCAATGCGGAAGCTTCACCAACTGTGTTGCAGAACACCGACATGACTGTGCCATAACCCACTAGGGAAGCAGCTTCACGCTTTTTGAGATGCAGAGACTTGCTCTGCATCCAGCTAGCTGGAAGAAGGGGAGCAAGCCAGCTGCTGAGCGAATTGCTACCCTTTCTAGTTCTCATACGTTCGCTTTAGGGGTGCAACCCTGACAGCTTTGACTGGCACAAACGGTAGAGGCGTCCCGGCTGGCCCCGCTGGCCCCGATTGTTGCTGACACAAGCGCTGGCAGGTACGCGTCTGCGGTACAGGGATGCAAATTGTGCACTGCAGGCGCGTGCAATCCCAGTTTGACCACCCACCCCAAAACCGACTCCGGGCGACAACCTTGACGCAAAAGAGCAGCCAAGTAAGCCTCCCGGTCGTTGCTGGATTGCGCGCGCCCTCAGCAGCTTAGTCAAGGTCGGAAAGCCCACGGCGATGACTTCCGCCAGCTGACGTTCCCAGCAGGTGATGTTCGCATAATCTGAGTCACGCATCAGTTTGAGCACGTGGGTGCTGTGACGGCTTCCTGCTTGAACGGTGCCAAGCTGTCATACGAGCTATCCAGTAGTCGTTGGTGAGCTGTTGCTTGCTCTAGCATAGTCAACGTCATACGTCTCTGACGACAGCTGACGATGAAACTCACAATGTGCAAGTCTTGCGATATCTGATGACGTCCATAAGCCTGATGCCACAAGATAAGCACTCTGCGTGTCTTGTTTGAGGAATTAGCAACCGAAATGACCCAAGGATCGCTGATCAGGCACATCTTTGCAATTGTGCTTACTGATGAGCAGTGTGTACCACAGTGTGTCAGTGACGTCACATCATCATGATCATCACTCCAATCATTGCACGTCCTATTCGGCATGTATGCACGTCTGTATTAGTCCTTGCAGCTCAGCTGAAGATTAACAGTTTTGAATTGTCTGAGTGACATTGCTGCTAATGGTACAAAAGAGGCAGTGGACGAACTAAAGGTGTCCCTGGAACTAGTGAACATGCATCTTTCATACTGTATCTACAGACAGCCTCTCTAACTCAGCTTTGATGGCTGTGACTGCTTCTTTCACTGGTTTGTTGGTAGTCTTATCAGCTTTGGCCAGCCACTCCTGCATCTGCTGCTGAACCACTCCTTTCTTGAGCTGGAAATGCTGCCTGCACAGGTTGAAAAGCACTCTCGTCATGCTGTAATCATGACTACTCTCATGACGCTGTAATCCTGACTGCACATGCAAGCAAACAGTGCTAGGTCATGCACAGCTGACACTAACACAGCAGAATAGCGTTTCACTCAAAGTACCTGAATGCGTGTGCAACAAGGCAAAATGGTAGGCATGGGCAACATGGCCCTGCAAGTCAATCTTGCTTGGCCACAGGCTTGTCAAAGACATTCTTTTTTCATTTTATCTGTACACAGCTAGGCAGATGCCACAGCCCCGACCCATGCTGTTTTATAGTCATAAGAGTTGAAATGCGGGCTTGGCCAACAGACATCAGGCACGTGCAATGCAAGTCGATCCACACAGGCTTGTTCTCAGCATCACAGATGCATGCTTCCACGTCAGCTTGTTGATTGCCAGACAACTTTGGAGAGACAACACTTGTCCCGCATGTACCTAGCTCATCATGAGGTGGAAAGCGTGATGATGATGATGATGATGATGATGATGATGATGATGATGATGATGATGATGATGATGATGATGATGATGATGATGATGATGATGATGATGATGATGATGATCATTATTATTGTTGTTGTTATTTTTATCATGATTGTTATTATTTACATTTGTATTTATTAGACTGTGATGAGCTTGGCGCATGCATGCACAGGGCAGCTGCAAGTGTACGTACTTGATGACATCCACAAAGCACGGATCTGGGTGCTTTAGCGCCGGCAGAATGGCGTGACGCAGCGTGTTGTGCTGCTGCTGACGGTTGTACGCATCGTTGGCTGACTTGCCATGCGTACTTCCTCTGCTTGACTCGTAGCCAGGCTCATTGAAGTAGGGGTCATCCACCAGAATCATGCTCTGGATGCTGATCAGCACCTGCACAACAGACAGTAGAAAAGACTACACCTTTTGGCGTCAATGTAATGAGAAGCCAAGTATTATACCGGGCTGCCCAGGAAAATGGACAGTGCCTCACTCCCAAGAGGCTAATGCCCCTGATCTAAGTAGTACCTTAGCCTCAGCAGCTTGTAAAGCACTGCTGTAGACCATGAAGATGGGCATGCACCATAAAGGTCACCATGTAAGAACTTGCATAGTATCATCAACTCAAGGCACAGTCACTCCTAATGTCACTGCTCTGCATAAAACGCCGTGCATGTTTCAGAAGCTAAGTACAAACGCATGCCAGCTCCATGCTTTACTGCCGTACTGCATCCGACATTTGTGCGGTTGCATGAATGACACATGGTGATAGTATACAGTCTTCTGTTGCAAAAATTGCCGTTGTCACTGTTGCTTGGTGCTCTGCATCAGCGTTGAGGTTTGCAAATCTGTTGTACTTACTGATTGGTAGGCAGAGCAGACTCCTTCTGACATTGCAAAGCAAGTACAAGGAATATGGTCTACCTACGAATCAGTAACTACAAAAGATTTGCAAATCTTAACGGTGATACAGAGCACCAAGCATCAATGATGACAAAACAAGCCATGCAATCAGCAAATGTTGTTTAGATTCAGACTAGTTACAAACCAAGTCAGCAGCTCACCCAGCACTGATCATACCTGAAGAAGAGTTGAATGGGTTGGATCCCAAGAAGGTCCACTCCAGGTTCCCAGCAGACTCAGACACACCTTGCCACATTCATACAGGTTGGGGTTGAACCTGATACGCCCACCCCCGGTGGTCAGGAAGTGGACTGAGGGAGGAGCACTTGGGTAGTTGGAGGGAAGGAAGATGTCAAACAGGAAGCAGCCATTGGCATATGGAGTGTCTGCTGGCCCTATGATCAATGCCCTGCAAAACAACGCAGTTAGGCTGACAATCATGTCAAAACTGCATGGCAAAACATCCCTTTATCCATTCCTGCACAGTCATGTAATACGTGTTCTTCCCCTTAGAGTCAGGTATGTACAGGTTGACTGTAAACAGTTGAGCAGTGAAGGGAGGACTTTGCTGCTGAGATGCACACAGCTTAGTACAGAGCCATGACACCTGTCAGACTATGCACAAGGGAGTTTCAGAGACCAATACAGCAGCAACCAAGGGCAGGTGACCTGAAAGGATCTACTCCATGTATAAAGGAAACCATCTAAGCCACAGGCTGTCTGCTAAAAAATCTGGCTCAGAGGGCAACGCCACTCAAGCAAAAGGCAGCTTTGAAGGGGAAAGTGTTTCCATAGAAGGGCGGACCTGAGCAAGTCAAGGCGCGAGGGGTCTGCTGCCAGAAAGATTGAAGAAGTCCAAGCCACAGGTTTGCTCCTACAAAATATGGCTTAGAGGGCAATGCCACTCAAGCAAAAGGCAACCTTGAAGGGGAAAGTTGTTCCATAGAAGGGCAGACCTGAGCAGGTCAAGGCGCGAGGGGTCTGCTGCCAGAAAGATGGAAGAGGTCCAAACCGAAGGTTTGCTGCTACAAAACCTGGCCTAGAGGGCAACGCCACTCAAGCAAAAGGCAGCATTGAAGGGGAAAGTTTTTCCATAGAAGGGCAGACCTGAGCAAGTCAAGGCGCGAGGGGTCTGCTGCCAGAAAGATGGAAGAGGTCCAAGCAAGGGGCAGGCTGCCACTCAGACTTGCATGCTCCCCACTCACCCGCCTCAACCACTTTCGCATCACCTCACCACCAGCTGTGCCGAAAACAACACAACACAATCAGCAAGCTTATCCACATCAATGCATGCCTTCGATAATGATGCTAGGCACATTGATAGAAAGGCTGCTTGAGCCACTTCCACATAACCTCGCTGATCCCGGCATAATACAACACAGTCAGCATCCTTATCCATGTCATTGCATGCCTTCACATACAATGTTAGGCATGTTGAGCCTAACAGCAGATGCTTAAAATTTATGCGCATCACCTTGCCGTTAGCTGAGCCCAACACAACACAATCAGCATCCCTATCAACATATTTGCATGGTTTCAGCTGTAATTGCTAGCCATGGTGACGAAAAGATGTCTCAGCGGCATGTACAGCACCTCATGCTGTGTGCCCAATACGTCATCAGCATAACTGCTGTCATGATCATGTGCTTGAGTCTACATTAGAGTTGGACGGCGTCGCACAGGCGCACAGTCAGACATTGGTACTGACGCACATGCCCACAGAAGACGGCCAGGCAGCCAAGTAAAAAGGCAGACAGATGACCCACACAACCCTGTCTCGACGCTAAGCCATTGACCTCACAGTAGCATTTGAACAGCATCAAGCTTTGGCACAATATGATCTTGGTGCATGGTCAACAGGCAGGAACAACACCAATTTGCGACCTCAATTGACATGTACAACCGTGTACAACCGACTCAAGCCCAAACTTCCTCTGCTGCAATTTGTCCTAAACACGCCATGGCCCAAACAAAGCGCAATCTCGCTCAGAATGTGGAACATTACCTGATTTGCTGGCAATGGCTTTTTCCCTGAAATAGAACCTGGCTTGGGGGTCCATCAGATCATGCTCACTGAAGGATTTGGGGCGCAGAGCTTCTACATACCTGCATGCCCATGTCACCATCAAGTCTTCAACGACAGAGCCTTGCCAGAAGAGGCATTGTTCACAGATCTGAAACACCTTTTATGGTCACTGCCCAACCTGCTGAGGGGTACGTGCAACATCACTCCTGACATGCACCTGTTGAAACGCTACAATAGGCCTTGCTGTGCTTCCAGAGTAGCACAGGCTTCACTGGAAACACAAATGTGCTGAGTGTGAGCAAAAAGGCCACTTGATAGAGCTGAGACTAAGGGCGATAGGGCAACAGTCACCTGGTATAATCAGGGACCTGATGAGCTGCTGGATGACTGGGCATGTGAGTGGGGGTTGACAGAAACATCCTATCACTGCGTCCCGCTCCCCCCTGGTGTGAGGTAGAGGGAGGGCGCAGAGGCAAACCATTGAATGGCAACCACAGCTGCTTTGTGTTTTTCTACATGTCCTAAAACATCTCCACAATGTAGTAACGCGTTTTTCCTGTCCCCAGACGTTTCTGAGATTAGACTTCCAGTGTAGGCATGACGTTCCTGACTTTAAACAGGCGTTTCGGAATTGGAAAAAGCGACATGTGTCAAAGTTTTCTCACCTGGTCTGAAGGACCTGAAGGTCTCCAGCAGCTGCCGCAGCAGCTACTTGTTTACCTTTGATCTTCTTCCGGTCAGCTGCACCCCTGGTCCCACCTGCTGAGCTGGCTGTTGGGCCTGCACCAGATATTCATCCCACTTCCACCCTTTTCTCTATATTATCTATTTAGGGTTTAGGGTTTGCTGCACGTTATTTATTATTTATGATTGCCACTTGAAGTCATTGTGGCTACCGGAAGGCACAATCTGAGTTGACAAGGCATGATTATTATTATTATTATTATTATTATTATATTATTTATTATTGCCACCAGATATGTAGAAATGATGAGGTTCTCTAAACACAGCAGCAAGGTCACATTGATTGTGCTCTGTATGTGTGCAAGGGGCATGCTCATATGCCACATTCTGTATCCAAGGCATCGGTATGCAGATGCATCTTCACAGAGCATGGTTTTGCCTGGGACATGAATGTGAAGTGGTCCAGCAGCAGCTGACTTGCTGGGCATCAACATGCAATGCACAATGCTTCAAATGAGCAAACTTGCTCGCAGCGTGCTGCATGACAAGCAAACCTTGATCTGTGATTGCCGGGCCCTGGTCCTTAGCAGCAGCACCAGCAGCAGCAGCAGCAGCAGCAGCAGCAGCAGAGCTACTGGGCGTGAGCTTCTTGACATGTGCAACAGTCTGCTGCAGCTCCTGGGATGCATCAATGATCTGTAGGACCAGGGATAGTGCGCCAATGTCCTCTGTACTCCCGCACGCTGCAGGTAAGCCATATAATGTCAGGCTCTGTTTGTCTGAAACTGCGCTTTTAGGAGTTTTTGTATATTTTCTTTCCGAAAAGTCAAGGAAATCTTCGAAAATTCTTTTTTGTCAATAAAAAAAACCATACTTGAAACCACACAATGCACATGGCATCTAGATAGCTCCTGAACAACGCGCATTGAGGTCTGTACATGTGTCGACGCACTTCATGGTTGTGCTGCTGCTCGGCCAGCACACACAGCAGTCCATTTGTGTGTTGATGTGCATGCAGCAGTTCACGGGCTACTGCTGGACCATACAGGCGCAAGAATGTGTGAATGGCACCATGTTGTGCAATGTTAAGATGGAAGAGGATACAAAAGTCTTAGTGGCTGCCGATGACTGTGGGCATGCAGCAGGCATGAGTTGCAAGCACAATGTATCGTAATGAATGCAGTGCAGTGCAATCCAGTGCAGTGCAAGAACAGGTTTGTATTGCACATACTCACCCAGTGCCACGGTCAGATGCAATTGCGCAGCTCCCTGTAACTCATTAGACAGATCAAAAGCACATGCTCATGCAGCAGTGCACTGAAAAGCAGCACACCGTGAACAGAATCCATGCACACAAGCTGCAACCCATGTCATTCACTCATGCAACGCTGTACAAGCACACAGCAAAGAGAGCCGACCTAGCTGCTCGGCGCTCTTTTTGAAGACAATGCACTGTTGGCTGAGGCCATTAAAGGCGTCCAGCACACTGGGAGCAAGGCTCACAGGCATTTTGGAATCAGTGGATCCAGCAGAAGCTTCCTTAGGCTGTGCCTCAAAGTCTGCTGGCTCGTACAGCAACGCCACCAAGTCCATGCTGGAGCCTGCAGCATCAAAAGCATCATGCCAGAAAAGTATGGCACAAAAGCCTGATGTGTGTCAAACGACTGGAATTCAGCTGGAGTTGTAGGCATACAGAAAACTTGCTGATGACTTGCCTGTATGATACAGCGTAGTGGCCTGACGGCGTTGTTAGCTTGTGCTTTGTTCTGTTCTTGCCACCAGACCAAATTTGCAAGCAAGTTATATGACATACCAATGTTGATAATATAGCACTAATACTAACAATAATTAAAACACATTCCAGCTCATGATGAGCTAGGTACATGCAAGACATCACATGTTCGTCAGAGCTGTCGGCCGGGCCAGAAAACAAAGCATTGTGCATTGCATCAATACTCTGACTGACATTTGATGCTGTATCATGAAACACCTGCAACCCCAGTCTGACATTTCAGCACCATCAGCAAGATACCACCAAGTACAATGGATCATCAGAATGTTCCTGGGGCTGATGCCTGCAGATCAAGTTGCATCCAAGCACAGTTACCCCAACAATCATCATCATCATGGCATTACGAGCTGTACCACATTGGTAACATATCTTGGAGGGTAGCATTTCTTGTCAGTGTTTCAAAATTCAAACAGAAAAGGTAAATAAAAGTAGAAACACAACAATGAACATTACCTAACACATTCAGCAGCCTGAGAAGCTCTCCATAGATGCGGCCTTTGGAACCAATGTCCATGACGCTGTCATTCTGTAGCAGCAGCCTCAAGGAGGCAGCAAAGGGTCCACCATACAGCACTGCTGTCACCCACATTGGTGGACACTCTGGTATCAGCTTGCCTGTGTTCTGCCCTGCATACCATCTGCCTCCTGCACTGTCTGAATGGAGTGTTGATCAGGCACATGATGGTGTAGCTGTGACCAAGACTGTCAACAAAGAGCAAACAGGACATCGTAGCTGGCATAAAGATGGTTGCATGCCTGTTCAAAAAGTTCAGAATCTCACACTCACACTCACACACACACAGGCACGCTCGGGCACGCAAGCGCACAAGCAGACGCACACACACGCGCACACACGCAGACGCACACACACACACCCAGCCACCTGCACCCACAGCCTGTGAGGACCTGACACACAACACTGCCCTGATGCAGCCACAGACAGAGATCATGCCACACACCTATCATGCAGCAATGCTGACATCCAGATGCAAGCACTCACAGGTTCAATCACAGGTTCGATTACAGGTTGTGGCCTTTCAGGTATGAACTTGGCAACCACATGTCATATAACAGGAAGTATTACGTGCTATTTTGTGGCCAGCCACACACAGCTCAAGAGTTGCAGTGCTGGCTTGTCAGACTGAGCCGACAGGCAGAGCATGTAAGCTGCAACAGATGTGTCACGTTACGTCACGTCTTGGCATGTCACGTCACAGTCTCATCATGTCATGTCATGTCACGTCGTGCCATGTCACGTCATGCCATGTCACGTCATGCCATAACATGTGCAGAGTCAGGTGTGGGCACCTGTTGCTTGCTCAAGGCAGTTGCAGATGGCTGTGATGCCACGCTGTAGCTGCTCATCCACCACCTGCTGCCTCTGACCAGCAGCTTTCCTGGACTCCCGTTCCTCTTGATCCACCTGATGCTGCATGCCGTAGTAGGAGCCTGGACCCCCATACCCAGTACCCTTGGCCCAACCCCCATTGCTGCTGGGGTGCTGGCCATGCTGCAATACACAGGACACTTGTATCAACAGGCAGTGACATCTACTCGGCAGCTTCATGCACCTAGCCTGCTGTTGGATGATGTATGACATGCATGTTTGACACGCATCTCTGGACAGACTGGATAGTGACTGCGCAGAAGGACGGTGACTCATGTACAGGATCATGACTCATGATATGGTGGCGACTCATCGACAGGACCTGACAGAAGCTATTCAACCCAGCAGCCTCCAGACCACACCCTTGGGCCCTGAAGACTAGCAAGATTTCCTCTGGAAAACCTTCAGAAAACAGTAACATCCCTTTGGGATATCATGATTGCGGAAAGCGCAATAATAATCTCTGACAAAAACATTGTTTTTGCTAGAAGGAAGTTCGCCCCTGTGCCTGTCACTTCCAGCTGATGCTGATGCGTCTGATGCATACCAGCTGGTGAGTCTGATGCTTATCATCTGATGCATGGTACCTGTGACCTACGTCTTTTGTGCCTCCCAAGTCATGCGACATACCTCTCACATGGGCTATGTCAGGGCCATACCTGCAACATGGGCAGCCCGGTATACTACTTGGGGTCTCATTGAATTGACGCCAAAAAGCGTAGTCTTTCCTTTCTGTTCTTGTTCTTTTCTACCTGCAACATGGCTTCGTAGGCCAAGTAACTTTCTCCATCCATATTCTGCCATGGCTGCATGGATGCTGGGGGGCCTGACCCACGACCCCCTCCCCGTCCCCCGCCACCCCTACCTCTTCCCCTGCCAGCTACCCCACTTGCATCTGGCGGCGGCCCCGCTGCAGCTGCATGTACAAAGCTGTGTCATGTGTCGTGTGTCATGTGTCATGTATCATGTGTCATGTGTCATGCAAGCAAAAAGCACGAAGTGACCACCTAGAAGCACTTCAGAGGCAATCAAAGAAGCAAGCCCAAGAAGAGCAAGCATGGAGTATTTATAGGCAGAGCCAAGACTCTGACGTCTGTGACAACAATGAAAATAACAAGAATAGTAATAACAATAACAAACAGTAATCATAGTTATTGAAGGTACTCCAGCTCATGATGAGCTAGGTACGTGCAGGACAAGTCTGACGCCTATAGCAAAGGCTACATACAGAGAAGACAATCACCCACCAGTCACTCTGCTTCCAACACTTGCTGTAAGAAGGACTCAATATGTTTACCCCCTGCAAGGCCTTTGATAAAAAACCCTGACAGATCTTGCATATCAAAAACAGTCTGTACCTCCTAAACAAGCTATACGGTGTTGTTGTAAAAGACTCTGATGAAACCTTGGCAAAAACTCTCTTACCTAGGACAGGCTGTATCTCCTGAATCAGAAGTTTATACACCAGGTCTACACTACAGCACAGGTCCAGGCACTGCTGTACTGTCCCATCTGCCCAGCGTGCTTCTGCACCTGTTGACACACAACCACCTTCATTTCATGTCATACCTTACAGTCTGGGGTGGGAGCCAGTTGTGATTCATCAGACATCCTGGCTTGAAAGCACAGGTGTAGCACAAGCACCTGATGATCAAATAAGCCATGTTAGTGTTGGGATCCTGAGTGAGCATATGGGATAAGCCTGTGCATGGTTGAAAATTTTCATGACAGGTGTAAGTCTGATGATGACTGCATGTCTGTGCAATGTATGGACTGAAGAAGAGCAGTGCCGTTGACCAGGCGATGAGCTAAGATCAAGGCATGAAAGGGCAAAATGCTTGCAAGGCAAATGCGGTGTTGGTTGACAGCCTTTGCAGGAGCGCTGAAACAGAGAGTGTGCTGTCAGCCAACAAGCATGCATATAGTGCTTGCGCTTGCATGCAGCAGCGCAGGTACATTAAACAAACACTTCAGGAATCAAGCTGTTGCAGGAGCTGTGATTTATCTAGCATGCAATGTAGCTTTTGCACTCACCAAGAGTAGTGTTCATGTGCGTGACTAAAGCTTTCAAACAAAGCATGCAATGATCCAGCATGGACACACCATGCAAACCATACAAAGCTTCTCTATAAATCCATTGGATAAATCAAGTAATGGCTCTGAGTATCTGCCGCAGAAGGCTATATCGAATCACAAGAGCCGGTGCCCCCTCATGGGGTAGGGCCTTAGCTTCAGCAGGATTTGTAATTCATGCTGGCAACCATCGGGGTAGCCTTGTACACTAGGGCTATCATAACTAAATCACCATAAAGGTATATCAAATGAATGACGTACCTTCCAAAGTGTCACTGCTGCGTAGCACATCTCCTTTGAGGGAGATGCTGCCATGGCACAACGGGCAGACGTTACAAGGTATGTCAGATGAATGATGTACCTTCCACAGTGTCACTGCTGCGTAGCACATCTCCTTTGAGGGAGATGCTGCCATGGCACAACGGGCAGATGTTACACAGTCCCTGGCAGTTGGCTGTCAGCATGTCAACACATGCCTTGTGACCTTTGCCGGGAGTCAGCCCTCGATGCCTGCAGCAATGCTAATACGTTTTAATAATAGTTATAAGCATCATTAACATTACTATTATTATTGTTATTATTATTATTATTATTATTATTATTACCATTACAATTATCGCTATTATTATTATCATTGTTATTATTACGGTTATCATTATCATTATTATTATTATTATTGTTGTTGTTATTATTATTATTATTATTATTATTATTATTGTTATTACTATTGTTGTTATTATTATTAGCCCTCGATGCCTGCAGCAAAATGCCAACCTGACACTCATTCTCAAACTAGACGGTCTTGGGGACAGACTGCATGGCCCCTGCTGGAAAGCTTAAGCAGGTGGGATGATACTAATGAAGCTGGCCCTGGCAGTTATGCAAGACATTTGTGACAGCAATGCAGCCAGCGTCAATATCCTATCTGGAGGTAACTTGAGTTGCCACGTGCAATTCTAAACTGTATGCTCAGACGTGTTCCGAAAATGGGCTGCCGCTGCTTGTTCACTGACTAGGTCTGTAGATCCTGGCTTTCATCTCAGTCTGCAGCTGGAGCATCTAAACATGGTCCAGCAGACAGTGCGTCAACTGACTAGGTCTGTAGATCCTGGCTTACAACTCAGTCTGCAGCTGGAGCATCTAAACATGGTCCAGCAGACAGTGCGTCAACTGACTAGGTCTGTAGATCCTGGCTTACAACTCAGTCTGCAGCTGGGGAATCTAAACATGGTCCAGCAGACAGTGTGTGCATGCTACATCTGCAGACCAGCAGAGCTTGCCACTACTCACCCCATGATGAGCTTCAGCTCAGCAAATGACATGACATCCAGTTTGTCACATGCCAAGGTGGTGGCAGACAGGCACAGCGGGCAGGATTGCACTCTCTCCCTGCCCACGCGTTTCAAAACATGCTGGGCCTGCTTTGCCTGCTGTGCTGAGCCAAGCTCAGGTTGGGCAGCTCTCCTCTTGCCCTTGGACCCTCCTCTTGTAGGGCTGAGGGCAGTTTCCTGAATCAGCAACACAAGGAGTGGTCAGAAAAGAGGTAAGTGGATGATTCAATGATCCAAGGACTGAGTGAGGTAGTGAATGAGTGAGCTAAAGAATGAGGATGTGAGCAAGTGACTTGGTCAGTTGGATGGAGAGCAGGGCAGACAAGTGCAGCTGATTTTAGTAATTTTGCAAACTTGCCTCCATATCATTCCTTTTACGCCGGGCCCATTTTAAGTTTACACCGGCGTCAAGCTATCAGTAAATCAGCCAGGAAGCATTGTTTCTAGATCTTCACAATATGACCATTTTGATTGTACTCAAACAGGTACATGGCATGCTGGCTGTACCTGGTCAAGAGCACTGGAAGCAGCTCGTTTCCCTTTTCTTGCACCTCTACCCCCTCTGCCCACCCCACCTCCCCTGATTGCTGAGCCCAGCTGCTCTGCCGCTGGTTGCACATCTTCTTCAGCTGCAGACATGGCACAACCTGCATCTGCTATACATGTGAACAACATTCGTCTTAGGTAAAAATCACTGAGGTGAATGCAACAGAAGCTTTGGTGAAATAACAGAAACAACACTGCCTGTAACACGCTGCCCAACAATGTGTTTCAGTCAGTCTGATATTGACAACTCTGGCCATCACATCTCCTTTGAATTGAGTCTAGTGGAAATCATCTTAATCATGAAGGTGTGTACATGCGCGCACTCAGAAGAAGCTGTGGCCTTGATCAACATGAAAGCACTAAGCATGTTCAGCAACCTTGGTGGTCCATGCAATTAAGTCTGATCACACCTGCAGGCTGTGATGTCGAGGCCGCATCATGCACAGCAGGCTCAGCAGGCACAGCATCCTGCTTGATGCTTCCATCTGGATTCCTCTGGTGTTGAACAGCCCTGGATGCGGCATCATAGATGCTCCTTTCCATCTGCATGGCATGACTTTGTTCATTGGCAACCTGGCCTGTGCACACTGTCCCATTGCCAGTGTGATGCGCACATACACTGCTACTTGTCCATAGAGTGTGACCTGTAACTCCATAAACTTTGAACTGTAAAGTCCACATCCACTGAAGATGTAGCCACATTGACATTGCTTGCCATTTTGACTCTATCGCCACACTGAACAAACACAGGGAAAGCACCCTACCAACAGCCTGTGAGGCAGACGCGACTGACATTGCTTTGCCCTTCTTGCATGCGCTCTGCTGTCCATGCAGGTTCTGTGTACAGCCATGCGCTTGTACAGCTCCAAAGTGTCGCACTGCAAGTGGCAGACAACACCCATACATTGCTCACCTTGTTGACAGTACGGGCAGGCAGCAGCGCCAGCATGTCGCGTCTAGTGACAGGACCTTGCTCCTTGCCAGCATGGGCTGAGGATGAGGATGATGCAGCATGTGTCAGTTGCTGCAGCTGCTGTGGTAGGTTGCATGGCAGACCAGCTGCGGTTGTCTCAAGCCAGTGTCTGAGCTCTTCCCTACAGCAAGCGCAATCAAGCAGATGATAGTTTGGCTTACTATGCAGTCAACTAGCTGCCCTTGTAGGCTCTTCCCTACAGCAAGTCAAGCAGATGTAGTTCGGTGTACTATGCATCAGTCAACTAGATGCCCTGGTAGGATACGAGGCAGTCCAGCTACTATGACTGCAAGCCACATTTGCCTTGAATTATACCTTCAGGAAGTGCACATGCAGCGTGATCACAGGTCACGACTGAAGACTACTTTGTGCCTCACCAGATAGCATGGCAGCTTAGTAGGAAAAGTCCAAGAACCATGCATTCGGTTTCTATCAGAAAAGGCAAGCCGATCTCTGTCACAAAGACAGATCTTCTGTGGCTCCTTCACTCAGCTTATGTCAGCTAGAATGCTCTTGAATGAATTGCACTGAATGAAATGCTTGCAGTGAACACTGTCATGCCCAAGACACCGGCATGAGGCTGCTGCCTCAACGCCCAGATCTTTGAAGAAGAAGCAAGGTTCTCTGCACCAGCAGCTGATGATGCAGGGAGGTTCTGGAAATTTATTATACCTGTCAGCACCACCAGCGTCTCTTTGCATGGTAGCATGTGCCGCCTGCAGGGCCTGCTGTTGGGGAGACATAGAAATGCCCTTGCCCTTGTCCCTGGCTGGAGTGGACGGCCCTGTGCTTCACACACGGACTTTCACATTGCAAAGTGTCACATTTGATGATGAGTGCATTACTGATGCATTTGCAAACGTTCCTGGCACACATTGTCATGCACATGCTGATGCTACTGTATGATACGAGTTGATCACAGCAGTTGCATGTGGTGTTGCCAAGCATTTTCTGTAGGCTTCAAAGCCATTGACGCTGCATTCAATCATGCAAGTTGGTACTTTGTTGAGCCTGTGTAATTGCGCAGCAGACAGAGGAGCACAGAGCAGGATTCAGCTGACCATGCAATGATGCAGTCTCCACAGCAAGTGGGCGCAGCTGATGACATGTATAGCCTGAAGACGGTGCAACAATGTTCATGTCAAGGTCAAGTCAGAGTTGGGCAAGCAATGCACTGGTTTACTGCTGTGAAAGCATGTTCAAGCAATTGATGGCTTTGTGCGCATTTGACATTGAGTTTGACCTGCTTGACAGATCTTGTCAAGGTCAATGACATCAGCAGAGTCATTGCCCATGATGTCCACGCTGCTGTTGCGACTTGTGATGTCAACCACATCATCATCCCCAGTCATGTCCAGAAACATGGGGGATGTACTGGGAGATGTGCCTAGCAGGAAGCAACTCACATGTATGACACAAGTGCATTGACTGGCAGAGCATGAAGGTTGATGCAAAGTTTGGCCTGCAAGACTACTATTGCATGGTAAGTTGCCGATGAGCCGTGTAGGGATGCAGCAGTGCAGTTGCAATGTCCCAGGACATGCTGACACAAGGCAATGACACAACAGAAGTGCCTTATTCATACCAGCAGTGTGTTACAGCCAGGAGCAGAGAGGAAGGCAAGTTTTGATGGAAGTACCTGTCTTGAGGCGCTTAGATCTGCGGGGCTGGCTAGGTCCTTCATCATCATCAGATATCACAATGACTTCATCCAGGTAGCCCATCTGAGGATGTGATCGGACACTAGCTCACATAGATATCAGCTCTGCCACTATACAGAGATTGCTCTTAGGCCAGAAAATCCAGGACCGTTCCCGAATGACGTCCGCAGGCCTGGGCAGCGTTGGGGTGGCTCAAGTCGATCGCGGATGCACCGTTTGTGTCCTACGCTGCTCCTGCTATCTCACGGAGTAGTCCCTTACAGCGAAGATTGTCAAGATAAACGAAGAACTGACGTCACCAACAGTAAATGCTCACTCTGAAGAACAGGGGAACAGTTGAAGCGACGATCTGATGCTGTATCCTGAGTCAGGGCATACCAACATTGCGTGACCTTACCAGCTGGTAGATAAACTTTTTGTAGCATCAAGGCGCAGCACGACCCTTCCAAGCACGCAGCACGCTCAACGAGAATAACGCCGTTTCGGAGCCTTGCGTTATTTGCTGTCGTTCTGTTCGTCGTCGCATAGGACAACTGTCTGTTGTCGCACAGGACAACCTGAACAGGCGAGCTGTGCTGTGGCATGCACTTGGCGTGTCCGAGATCTGCAAGCATCCGACTGCTAACTCACCAACGCCTGACTTCCTCAGCTATCTGTTGGCGAGGCATATTGACATTTACTGAACGTCACGCACAGTCTTATTGCAAGTCCGTTGAGGCCGCTAGCGGCTGCGTGTCGACGTTTGCGAGCTCTGTGGGAAGAGTCAACATGGATGTGAGGGCTGTTGCTCAGACATACTTCAAGTTCCAGCTCCGGATCAAGTACTGTCCCTGACGACAGTGAATTTGCAGATAACCAGGGCAAACTTCAAAGACAGTCTTCCTATCATCCAGCAGGCTCTGCAGGACTGCCACTTCTTTTCTCTAGACTGTGAAATGACTGGCCTTGACTTGCAAGACACCAAACAGGAATACCTTGATGAAATCGAAGATCGTTATCATCAGGTGAACAGCTCGCTCAGCACTGGCAAACATCATGATGATTATGCTGACCTGCGACCAACTTCAGCTGGTGCTTGCAGACAGCAAGTGGCGGATCTCAATTTTCTCTCACGCAATTTGGCCTTTCAGCTTTTGTCTGGTCTGAGACAGAACACAAATACAGACCTCGTACTTTCAACTTTTATGTCTTCCCCCGGCCAACAAATGGGTATGACAGACGGTTCTTGTCTCAGGTAATGCCACAGCCTCTTCGCATCTGGCATTCCTGCCCATTCAGCATCGATACACTCTTCAAAACGCCAGGCCTCGGGTTTCATTCTAGCTGTACGGCGTGTTCCTGTTACCACACCTAGCGGCGTAGGATTTTCATCTCCCTTCAACATGCCAGGATCAATTTTGCAAAACAGCAGCAAGAAGATGACAAACAGCAAGCCTAGTGATGCAACAGGTCTTGCGCGTGAGAGTGTGCCTCAAAAGCTTTTCTTTCCCGACTTGTCGCTCATGTGTTGCACAGACACAGCATAAGATCAATTGTGCAGCTGGTAAGCTACAAGATGTTTTCTGTTGTCAGGTAGATTCAATTGTACTGGTTTATGCAGGCAGGGTCTCTTGAGTTCCTGGCTGGTCAAGGTTTTGATTTCAACAAATGGATATATCACGGTGTGCCATTCATGCCAGCTGAATGGCGTGACAAGTGAGTGGTGTTTGTCCTGTTTCTTTTGTGTTCACACATCTTGGAAAGCACAACTGACATGCCAGGGATCATCACATGCATTGCAGCCAATGCAGGTCACATCATGCTGCCATGGTGCTGTGCAACTAGCAGTTGCAGTTACCAACATTCATGAGATGTTCATGTTGTGCCTTATGAACTTGGGTGTGTCCATCACGTACAGCAAATGATCCATGTTTGTTGTATGTCATGGATGTGGACGTGGTCAGCGATGGCAAACGCGAGGGTGCTTTGCCTGGCAAAACACATTTCAAGCCCTCGCTTCACTTATACTGTAAATATTGTCATAAGTGTTTCGGTAATTGGGATGATCATCATTGTTCTTGTCATCATCACTGTTGCAGGCAGCTGGGATCATTAAACAAAGTGCAAGACCGGAGGGAAATCACAATCCAGAGAGCCGATGACAAAGGTTTTGTCAAAAGTCTGCAGGATCAAGTGCAGAACTGGATGCAGGTGAGATACTCTCGCACATGGCATCAGGCATGATAGACGAGATCTAATTAGACAGCTCTATATGCTGCAGCTTGTTACTGTACAACTGCCATGTCATTCCATTCTTACACACATGCACAGCGAACACAGCTTTGCCACCCCCAGGCATATCATTACTCCATGATATTTTGTTGACATACTTCAGGTGTGCAGAATGCAACGCAAAGCATGTGCCGGCAGGATGCACCTTTGCAGTGATGTGCACGCTGTGATGTGCACGCTGTGCTGTGCTGTGCTGTGCTGTGCTGTGCTGTGCTGTGCTGTGCTGTGCTGTGCCATGCCGTGACCTGCGGGGCCTACTATATGATGCAAACAGCCGAGCAAGTCGAAGCTTTTGCCCTAAATGTGTGCGGCAATGAACCATACTTTGGTTGCGCAATTTTGCAGAGTCAAGAGCAAACACTCTTGCTTGAGCCTTCAAATGCGTATCGGAGAGCTATTCAGTATCAGCAGCTGGAAAAGCTTCAGAAGGGTGACAGAGGCAACCAAGGCTTCTATGTGCAGGTATGCAACAGTACTACCATGGTACAGAAAGCATGCAGAGTGTCAAGTAGTGTCTGAAGCATTTGAGTATTGCCAGATGTGTCTGAGGAAGCAGACATGCCCACATACAAATATATTCTGTTGGCATGGCATGGTTGGTAGTCATGTCGTATGCAGTATGGTTCAAGCCTCACCCATCAGAACCATTACATTTCTTGTTTTGCAACCAGATATAGACTACATACTTGCCGGGAGGAAACCCATCAGTGCATAGTTTATAGCCAACATCTCAGCAGGCTCAGCTGAAGTTCTTTTCAGTCCCAAAACATGTATCTCAATTCAGAAATGTCAATTCAATAGTGGAAACCTGAACTCAGAGACGCCTGTGGACAGTTACAAAACGCGTTTCTACATTGTGGAGATGTTTGCGGTTTTTTCATGTGTGGCATTTTGAGAGACTCAGCCAGAGGTAGCCTGCAAGCACTGGCATGAGACATATTTGCTTCATTCAATGGCAAGGCTGGAAGCAGCTTCCCCTGTTCCTCATCACGACAGCGTTCAAGCAAAAGCCGCAGCCAGTGCTGATGCACTGACACAGATCTTGATGCAAGGACTGTATCAGTCAGCAAACAATTGGGATATTCAAAGAACGCATAGGCTATCAAAGGGCTCCTGCCATCATTGCTGAAGGGCACAGCCTTTCCTGTCAAAGGGCTCCTGCCATCAATGATGAAGGGCACAGCCTTTCCTGTCATGCCTGCAGAGGGTGTCCGGGGTATTGGGGGTACAGCTGCAGCTTGTGAGGGCCACCCCTGAAGAGGCCAAACAGCACGAGGAGGAAGAACGGCAAGCTCGCCTCCAGGCCATACATGATGCAGCAGGTAGGCCTTGTCTGATTCCTCACTCCAAACCAGACTTTAACCTCAAGAGGCGTATCATCCTTTGACCCCCTTGGGAACCCTAGCTTGCTCCAATGCACATGAGGCATTGTGCACAATGTTTTGCTGGCATAAAGTCAAGATTGCACTTCAACAATGTCTTCAGCACCTCATTAGGCCCTGACTGCATGACTTGAGACAACACACCAGTAAGCTTTACATTGGCAGCTTTTCTGCAGAGACAATCGCTGGAGCTCTGTTCAAATAACTTCTGCTGGGCACGCTGCAGGTTTCACCGCAGCCTACGCTACCCTGAGTTCCAGAGTTGCTGACTTGAAGCCAGAAAACTGACTCAAACCCACGTCTTCAGCACCCTGTCAGGCCCTGACTACATCTGTGACTCTGTGCCAACAACTACTGCTGGGGACGCTGCAGGTTTCACTGCAATATCTATGCTAAACTGAGTCCCAGAGTTGCTGACTTGAAGCCAAGATTTGACTCAAACCCACGCCTTCAGCACCTTGTCAGAGCCTGGCTGCATCTGTGGCTCTGTTCAAATAACCACTGCTGGGCACACTGCAGGTTTCACCGCAGTCTTTGAAATGATGCGAGACAGCAACAAGCTTTACGTGGGCAGCATTTATGCAGAGACAATCGTTGGAGCTCTGTTCAGACAACTACTGCTGGGCACACTGCAGGTTTCACCGCAGTTTTTGAGATGATGCGAGACAGCAACAAGCCTGCTGTGGGGCACAACCTGTCCTTTGATCTCACCTTCTGTCTGTCTTCTTTTGCCCAGAGCCTGCCTCCCAGCTGGCCAGCATATAAGCAGCTGGTGCAGCGGTGGTTCCCTGCTGGAGTATGGGACACCAAGCACCTTGCTCGCCAGCTGCAGGTTGGTCCTGTCATACTGTGATGTGATCCCTTTCTTGCTGTTGTGTCATACCTCTATGCTATGGGACTGTCTACCAGACTGTGCTGGGGCAGATAGCTGCACCTCCTTCCTTGCTGGAGAGTAGTTATTACATGTTTTTGTGCTGCCAGCAGGCAGTGTTGTCATCTGTGCACAGCAAAGCTCATCTGTATAAACATATATGTGTGTATAGATTCATGTATTCGTACATTCTTTGTGATTCAGATCTTACCATTGCTTTTGGACGGCACACAGGAATGTTCGTATCTGTAAGCACATATACATAGACACATGTGTATGTATAGATTAACACATTCTGGTCACATACAGATCTTGCTTCTGTTACATTGGCTTGAAAGCTGGGATGCACATGGCAGGACTGTGTCACATGAAATGCATACTTGCATGTGCAGCATGCTACTCCAGCAGGGATGCTGTCTACATTGAATTGCAAATATACATACATACTGCAAAAATGCTGCAAATGCGCTACAAACACTGTTGTATTGTCACAGTGTGCATACAGAAAGCCTGTCTGTAATCAAGAGGCCTGTGCAACATTGTGACAAGGTCTTGAGACCCATGTAATGGAAGGTACAGTGTCCCTGAATAGGTCACCAAGATCCACTAACTTGGCAGTTGCAGAGCTTTTGGAGGGAGTGAAGTGGGCAGTGGAGTGTCTTGTCAAGCAACAACAAGAAGCTGTGGCTGGGTCTGAGAGCACAATCTGAATGTCACCGGGTTGGGACTGAATTGCGGCATGGAGTGTAGCTGAATTGGGACACTGAGTGCAACTGAATTGGGACTGAATGAAGTTGTGACTGAATCCTGTGTATGGCAGGCCGTCTTTGAGGGAGGCACATCACTTGGCGATGTATATCAAGGTTTGGCGGAAGGAGGTTTAGACCAGGCGGTTGCAGAGTTCCTAGCAGACCAAACCAATGAGCCAGGCAAATGGGCTTTTCCAGACATCAGCCATGCTGATGGGTATGAGGCATACCAGGTGAGTCACAGAGCATGGCCGTGAAAACCTGCTTTGACTGCTTGTGTCTCCTCCGGCTGAAGGTTTCTTACTGTTCTCTTGAAAAGTTTCTGCTGCGGCCCTCCAATCTGTGACAGGTGAGCATTACTGAATCTTAGTACTGTCACTAACCAGCTAGTATTGCTGCTTAGCTGTCTCGTTTGGTGCGGTGGTGATGGGCATGTTGGTAGAGGCCTTCTTCACCATTCACAGCACCAGATCTTCTTGCTGCTGAGGCAAATGCTCCAATGCATTCAGGGTCATCATCTTTTGCAAGCTGTTTGCTTTATGCCTAGAGGTGTCAGCTGTTTATTGGTGCAGATGTGCATCTGAATCAGATGATCTGATGACGGACTAATACGCTGAAAGCAAGCACAGACATTGTCATGTTGCCTGTGCACTGACTCAGCAGCTCGAACAGGGTCTCGCATTGAGGCATTGTTGCCCAGTCAAACACTTTCTGCACACGCCCAGTTGCTGAGCAGACACTCAATGCCACTGTCAGGCATCAGGCAGCTGTATTTGGAATGTTTCAGACATCTGTTGTTGCTGATGCTGCTTGCACTTGCCTGTCTTTGTGTAGACATTTAGTGGTTCAATCTGCTTTGATAGGGATGCTCAGAACAGACTGCTCTGGAGATTCAAGGTTTGCTCTGCATGTACCTAGCTCACCATGTGTTGAAACGTGTAGAGATCTACATCATCATGGTCATTACCACTGTCAATGTTATTCTCAATATTGCAAAAAGGTGATAATAACAATTGGAACGATAATGATATTAATAGTTATGATAACAGTAATAATAATAATAATAATAATGAGAATGAGAATGATGATACTATGAGTACGAATACAGTGTTACTGTTATACTGACTGTTATACTGACTGTCAATTGCTTGTGATGTGACATGCAGGGTCCCGAGGCCAGCTCCCACGCACATGAAGCTGGCTATGATGCTTACATGACCGGCGCCGCGTTCGCCTGCCTGGTGCGCCTGTATGAAGCTGCAGGAAGCAAGCCAGGGCAAACACACTCCAAAGCTTCCCAACAACCCAGTCTGGAAGCTGTGCAGCATCTCATGGGCAGGCTCAACATTGGCAGGTACCCTTTGCTGGATTCCTTGCTTGGCAAACATGAAACCAGGAGATTGGACCGAAATCACAAGCAGTGCTGCAAAGCTTATCAGCAGTGACTACTGAGTTCTGAGCTGGCTGTCAGTGAGCGTATTTGAACTGGCAACTCAGCAGGTTGTCTGCTGCAGACAAGCTACAGCTTCGGCTGAGGACCTGACAAAGCCAGCAGCACTTGTTTTTCCAGTGGTAGGCATCTACCGCTCTGGACCTCTACCAACTCTACAACTGTTCCACTCCAGAGCTCTACCACTGTTTTGCCATTGGTGAAGCTCTAGTGTGGTGCAGCTGCAAAGTAGGCACGGTTGAAAACAAGTGCTGGTGGTTTTGCTAGGTTGTCAGGAAAGACCGTGCTGTTTGTTGTGATCAGAGCAGAGGCAATTGCAGTTTGGAACACTGGGGTCACATGGAATGCAATTGGAGAGCAATAGGAACGCTTGAACCAGTCTAGAGAGCATTGCTGCCAAGCCGACCCGCAAATTATTGATGGATGGAAAGTTGGGTGAATGAATGACTGATTGGTGCTGGTGACTATGACAGGTCTGACATCCCCTATGGGGCCCTATGGGGGGAGGACCCCCAGCCTGACAGATCCCATGTCATGCTGGCGGCCGGCTTGCAGCCTGACACACGCTTCAAGCCACTAGCAGAGCAGCTGTCAAAGCATCTGGTATGCCTCCTTCCGCCGTTCTAGCTGCTATTTTTTGTTGTCCTTTGTTGTTTTCTGCTTGCTGATTATGTGAAAGGACAGCTCTCAGTCTGCATGCTGATTTGTGTATGAGATTGGTTTGCAGCAGCAGCTTACAGACTCTCATGCATGCAGGGGGTAAGGGTGAGGGTGACCCCTCTGTGGCAGCTTACCACCTCGCAGTCATCTTCAGCTTTGTTAGAGTTGCCTATGGAGGACCTACCAGATTCAGCAAGACTTGCAGCAGCTCTTGTCATTTGCAGGCAGCCGCATGCTCAGGTAAGGCTGCATCTGTTTGCTAGCTGTGCATTATCTCAATGGTGCACAATGCATAATGCCTGCAACTGCAAGTCATGTGCTGGAGGCATTGTTAACATAGCTACTGCATTGACAGTACGCCATCTGCATGCACAGCTGTCAAGCCTTTATCTTATAGTTATAAACTACACAATTGCATTGCTCCCCACTGCAAGCCAAGGTTGTCTTCTCCTTTTATTTCCACTGTGCTGTAGTTACAAGTAATTACTGCCTGCAGTTGGTAACATGGGCAGACTACTCCTCTGCTAAGAGGGATGGCACCCTTCAGACCCTGCTGCAGCCACTTCAGCAAACTGGCGGTGCAAGCCAGGCTGGTGCATTGAAGAGACCGATAGAGGCAGTTGCAAACTCTGGGGTCAGTGCATTGACTGGTCAAGCCGTTCCTGCTGGTCAAGCTCCTCCTGCCAAGAAGAAGCTCAAGTCGATGGTGCCAAGCTGCCGCATGATGTAGAAGAAGCTCATGCCATGGCCGTCTATAATGGACCCTTTGCAACCACTTGCAAGTTACACGTGTACATTGTTACATTGTTGTTGCAAGCCAACAGACTCTGAGGTTAAATAACTTATTGGCATCTTTCACATACTTTACAGAGGTCGCGAAAATTTGAAGATTAAAACGAAATAGACTCCAAAATCGCCCTCGAACTGTAATAATGCTACAAGCATGGCAGGCAGACTGAGCGTTCAACTGTAATGGTGTCATGTAATCATGACCACGGCGTAATCGTACTGATCGTCAGCTCACTAAATCAAGGTCAGCATGTCAGACTTTCCCCTGCCTTCACGTCAATTAAGCATATGCAAACAATGTTTTGCCTGTCAGGGACGAACCAGGTTGGTCAAACGCATGAGCTCTGGACTCATCAAGGCAAGTCAGGAGTGATGATATGGTATGGCATGCTCTTGGCAGTTGCTCCTGCAGTGGCCATTGCTGGTGCTGTACCAAAACGAATGGGACAGAACGTTGACAAAAGTGCCAGAGGCTGTGATTCAAAGCCTGCCAAAAGGTGACGTCTTACACTGCAGCAGCTGCTCCCACATACGGTGACATTGGTTATGCTTGTCAAGTGTGGCATACTGCATCAAGTCACCTTGAGCAGGCATGTAGCTTTACATTCTGGGCAATCTCCTGCTCTTATGAGCTGCAGTCATGTGATAAAGGCCTTTGATTTCAGTGACTGCTCAACAAAGGTCAGCAGCCACTGCGGTCCCTAAGTCCACCACCCCTGCTGTTGCAGCTACAGTGGTTCTAAGACCCAATTGTTTCTGCCATGATGTGTCAATGGGCTCCCAGGGACTTCATGTATTTGGCCACGTCCTGAGCAGGCCCAGTGAACTGGATCTTGCCATGCTCCATGTAGCTTGCAGTGTCAGCCCACTGCAGCTCTTCCAGCCTGTGCGTCACCTGGCAACACAACAGTTGATGGTTGTTGAAGAAAAAAAAAGAGAGAAAAAAACTACGCCTTTCGGCGTCAATTTAATGAGAAGCCAAGTATTTATGCCGGACTGCCCAGGGATGGTCGTTGAACGTTTCTACCTACAATAGCGTACACTATTTGGTAGATTTCGCTGCAAATTGCCATATCTTTCCGAAGCAGTTGACGCTCTGCATCCTAATCACAAGATGCAGTCTGTGAGCACCAACAACAGCATCATGCTGATGGGGCAAGTGCCTAGCAGCAGGACAGCTCAAGCTGCGCTCAGCAGCTTTTTGGATTTGAGCAAGCAGCAAGGATGCAATGCAAGGCTACGAGGAATTCTACAAAAGACTGACACAAGACACATGTGCACTTGTTGAACACTTGTGCCTCTTGTCAGTGGCAAGATGCAGAAATATGCTCACCCATAGCGCGGTCACAGATTCAGAGCCCTGAGAGCCAACTAGACCCCTGACAGCTTTAAGCACACCTTGCTGGTCAGCACTATCAAGAAATGTGGTCAGCTCATCCAGTAACAGCACCTGCAGCACCATTGCAGCTGTCTGATGCATGCAGCGGGAGCAGTGTAGCAGTGGTTGTAGTGAAACAGTGATTCCATTTGCTTCTTCATGCGGCCGTGCTAGCATGCAGCGCTGTCAAAGAAGTGGATGTGATTGAAGCTTTTTTATAAAGCCAAGCCTTGACTGTACAGGACACTTTGCACATTCTTGCTTTCCTGCCACTTGTCCTTTGATTAGAGTCTCCAGAGACAGATGCAGCACTGGGTGGCAATGACAAGCCAGAAAGATGGCTTCCTGACATGATCAGCAGGTGTGGTCATCAAGCAAGCTTGCTGTTTATGCAGGCAAAACAACATGCCACACTAATACCTTTGGACACTCAGCTAGAGCACCTGCAATGGCCACACGCTGCTTCTGGCCGCCTGACAGAGTATGGGTTGGGCGGTCTTGGAATGCCTCCATGCCAACTAGCTTCAGGGCATGCTGCACCTGGCATAGCACATCTTCCTCCAAAAGTGCATACCTGTTGCAGCAGACCATGCAATGTCAGATCCTCAACATTGTGCTGGATTTTAAACTCATCTATTCACACTGTAATATTTCTGCAGGAGTGGCAACAGAGGGTTGACACAGAGGGGCGTCGCTGCACACAAGACATGTCTAAAACCATTACATTGATATTGCATGTGTTTACTTGGTGTCTGATTGACATGCTGGGAATAGGCTTGCCGAGCCCCTTGTCCTTGACAGCCACGGCAGACATGGGCATATAGGCACTGTTCAGCTGAACATCAGCACTTGCTTCTGCATTGCGACTTTTGACTGACCTGCCAAGGCCAAAGGCGACATCAGCTGCTACTGTTGGCATGACCACTTGGTGGTCTGGGTTTTGGAAGACAAAGCCTACTGGCCCAGCAAGTTGAAAGCTGCCAAAGTCGCTTTGCAGAAGTCCTCCCAGCACCCGGAGAAATGTGGATTTCCCACATCCATTAGGACCAAGCAGAATGTGAAAGGTGCCTTGCTTTACTTCTAGACTTGCTCCACTCAGCACCTGAATTCGGGCCAGGGATGAGACTACATGAATGATATAAGGGGAAATGCGTGCGGTGTAGATGGTATTAAACGGGAAGGCTGCCCAGGCTTTGCCAAAAGGTGGTCAGTTCTGGAAGGACAGATTGTTACAGCAAGCTTACCTGCTTCCTCGAGTTAGCTGTCCCGAACCCCACTCCTAAGCTGTTGACAGATATTGCCAGCTTCTCTTGGCTTGCAGGACTGGCTTGTGTAAATGAGCTAACTTGATCGCTAGCGACAGCAAGTGTAAGCTTGCCAGCGGTTTTGATCGCTTCCCTACGTATTCTTCGGTGTGGCTCGCTTGAATGCAACAAAAGTTTCGTTTGAGCATGTGATGTCACCAGCATAGCACACAACGCATGAAAGCAGCGGCACGAGACGCTGAGGCCAGCACAGAGACTCTGCTGTGACAGAGTGCTCACAAGCTTGCGTGCAAGGGCGTATGGAAAGCAGAAGTGCCCTCCTTGACCGAGCAGCCCTTGTTTATGACTCACAAATTACAATCCCTGGACACCATTGACAAGCTGGATCAAGAAGCTGAAAGCCAACCATAGCTGTGCTGGAAGCCTTGCCGATCAGAGTCAGTTACAACTGCCTTCCAACTTGGAAGCCTGAAGGCTGGAACCAGACTTAGCTCCGGCGGCAGCGCTGAAAATAGAGCTGACTGTGCACATGCAGTACCTTTAGTCCTGCTTTGAAACTCAATGGTGTTGCTGTTGAGCCAATTTGGCTGCAATAACCATTTGTCAACACTCCATTGGCAGTTCTTTCCTTGCAGATGGTCTGACTGGACAGACTCTCTATCTGAGCACCAACTGTTACATTAATCTGCCTGATTGGGCTTCTCAGACATTTGTTCTCGCTCACCCAGCCATGACAGCATTTGTCCCTCAGGCCAGAGCTTAGAGCCATTTTGAAGCAGCATGCCATGCAGTGTCAATTGTATCAGCACCTTGATTGCAAATCAGATCAACTACTTCTAATCTGAACTATACTCAACTGTCGATGCACAGGTTACGTGATGTTCAATGTCGATTCCTCTCCAGTTGATGAGGTTGACCAAGCTGAACCTGCCGCTCTGACACAATGGTGATTTATTGTCTTCACACTCAATGCTGCTGACATAGTTCAGGGCTGCAATGCTCAGTCATCAATGATTGGAATGAAACACATTGTCCAGATGGCTGTTCTTGAAGGGGTGTTCACAAGGTGCTTTGATCATGTACATCATGCACAGACACCCTGTTCTGATTCCTATCTTGAATAAAGAGCCAGCTGCTGCTTTTCATGCAGCTAAGGTTGCAAACAGTATCTGTCTTGACTGCAAGCAGTATTGTTGCATACATGCTGACCCTCTGCACATTGACTTGTTATAAGGTACGGTGTTGTGCGTATATAAGCAGTGGTTGATCATTGACCTGTCATATCTGTGTTACCACGCCAAATCAGGTAAACACGCAAAGCAGCATGGGCTTTTGGCACATGTCAACATGTTATGCTAAACCAGTGGCTTCTGATCTGTACTAAATGTGTACGAGCGCTCTGCATTTGTTCCTTAGGCTTCCTTATCCAGATCTGAGGCTGGTTTGCCCTTACATTGAGTTTGCATCATGTGTAGTGTATCCTAAAGTCTTCCCAGAATGTACATGCACATATAATCATATGTGCATGGGAAGGATTGACTGCAGGCAGGTCAGCTTGCAGTTCACTGGTATACCTGACTTCGGCTGAATCACGTGATTATCTCGTAGTTTCTGCTGCTGGGTGCACAAGACCACAGCCTGTGTACCCAGCACAGGTGTCATCTGTTTCTACAAGCCCAAGCCTTGCATCACTGTGCAGCCAGAGCATAGTTACTGTCAGGCAGATATATATATGAATGTAAGGCTCTGTGAACTGCCTCTGTCAAGCAGGTATGAATATATTGCCTTGGTAAGAGCTTACAAACATGGCACTTGCACAGCCCAAAAGAAGGCCATGCATGGTTTTCATGTGGTACACGCCTGTATCACCACGCTTGTTGCTTGAACATCCCACAACATGTATATCGCTGGCAGATCCATAGCCTTTTCCTGCACAAGGGTTCATTTGCAGTTGTACAGACCCTTTTGTGCTTGTATCCGAGAGGTTTTGCGGGAAAGGTGGTGTTGAAATAACACCATTTGAGTTTTGAAGGTACAGAACAGACAATTAGCTTAACCGCCAAAGCCGTACAAAGTCCTTCCCTGCCTCTTCAAGGCATACACGACGTCAAAGGCAGTGACTGTTTTGCGGCGTGCGTGCTCTGTGTAGGTGACTGCATCCCTGATCACGTTCTCCAAGAACACCTGTAAAAGTCACAAACAGTTCAGCTAAAGTCTATGGATCAGACCATGAAGGGACCTGTGCTCGAAGAATAGCAAAGTCACACTAATAGCTAGTTGGGTTTTGAGTGGGCTGTGCTTGAATGTCTCACCTTGAGGACGCCCCGGGTCTCTTCGTAGATGAGGCCGGAGATACGCTTGACCCCGCCACGACGAGCCAACCGCCTGATTGCTGGCTTGGTGATGCCTTGAATGTTGTCACGAAGGACCTTCCTGTGACGCTTGGCGCCTCCCTTGCCCAGACCTTTACCACCCTTGCCTCTGCCAGACATGTTGTTGTGCTGTTGCTACTTGATGAGACAAGCCGCTGTACCCTTGTACGATGTTCAGAAGGCAGAAGATAGGGTGCTGTTGGTTGTCTGCTCGATGAGTGCTGTGGTGTCTTTTGAACAGGTAGCCACGCTCACAATGCCCCACACCGCCCTAATTTGTCTTGACCGATCAGCCCTCGTAAACCGCCCTAAACGCCCGCTTTGCCCTTTAAATTGCAACAGGCAGCACCAGCAGCAGCACAAACTTGAGCATACCCGCCTCTTTTGCCACACTTGCCTCTTTTTGACAGCTCACGCAACATGTCTGGACGTGGTAAAGGAAAGACAGCCGGCAAGAAGGCAGTGAGCAGGTCTAGCAAGGCTGGGCTACAATTTCCGGTTGGAAGAATCGCCCGTTACCTCAAAAAGGGCAAGTTTGCTACACGTATTGGAGCCGGTGCCCCTATCTACCTGGTAAGGCTCACACGCTTTTGCATCGGGTACTTAGCAGGCACGGTGTGTTTCATGGAAACTAGTCCACCTCGAATTGATTGTTAACTTTTGAACCTGTGATTTGCAGGCTGCTGTGCTAGAGTACCTTGCCGCTGAGGTTCTGGAACTAGCAGGCAATGCCGCTCGTGATAACAAGAAGACCCGTATCGTGCCCCGCCACATCCAGCTAGCCGTGCGCAACGACGAGGAGTTGAGCAAGCTGCTTGGAGGAGTCACCATCGCTGCTGGTGGTGTGCTGCCTAACATCCACAGCGTCCTGCTGCCTAAGAAGACCGGCAAGAAGGATGCTTCTGGCAGCGTCAGCCAGGAGTTCTGATCAGTCGATCCTATCCAAATTTCAATGGTGTTATCTCAACACCACCAAACACAGAATGAAGTTTGCCACAATACCTGCGTACAATCCACAGTCTTTACGAGTTATGTGGTAGCATGGCCAGATAACATCCCACATTGCGAAACTGTGAGACGTGCTGCAGCTGATTACATCAATGAGCACAGTCTAAAAACAACTTTGCAACATCAGTACATTGGCACAGTAGGGTCAACTTTGAGTGAATACGCATGTATCCCACCCTCTAAATTACTGAGTTGCGCAAAACCAAGCGACTGCAAGTACTCTGCTGCTTGTTGGGATCTCATGCCGTGGTGGCACATCAAAATAGTGTGCTTGAATGGGTCTAGCTCTCTGGTCACAGTTCGGCCCCAATCTCGCATCCTGCAAGACAATTTACACTATCTGGAAGTGGCTGCTTGCATGCCATCTTTGGTGCGCTTGCCAAACGGCTCTAAGAACAGGTGACCACGAGACAGGGTTCAACCTCATACTGAAGTGTGTGCTAATGCGTACAACGTTTTATGCTTCGACGCCTGCAATTATCAGGATACACATGCATGCTCAAAGCAGTGGAGAATTCAACATCAAACACTAGGAATGAAATGCACCTGCTGAGTGGCTTCAACCGGAATTCTGGCACACTGGCCACCCTCTCCTCAACTTCCTCCCTGACGTCAACAAGCTGAACTTGGGATAGTTGCCCTGGGTCTTGCAGAATCTCTGCAAGCTCTGAGACTGACATCTGTCTGATTCCTACTTGTTGCCTGCAAAATTACGCATCATATGTATTGACAGTGTATTGGACACAAACCCACTGCCTAGGTTTATGGAAGAAGGGCTTGTGCAAAGTCAGCCTGCATTTATGAATGAGGAGTAGGTTGTGATATTGTGGACACACAAACTTTGTGCGTTTGTTGCGTGGACTGATGCTTGAATGCACCCACATTGGTTGCAGCATGTGCACTACCGATTGCATTTATTTGCACATCAGCAACAAGGCTAAGACAATGCGTCTAGTAGGACAACCAGTCAATACCTAGGCTGACCAGTTGGACTGTCAGTGAAGGCAGACAGACCCTGATTGCAATCAAGTATATGTAAATGTTGTGAAGGGATACAACTTGCCTTTCTGCTTGGACCCTGATGAGATGCAGTCCGAATTGGGTCTCAGCGCGAACAAGCTCTCCGATGTCTGCCTCAAAAGCTGCTTGTTCAAACATGGGCGATGTCTGACCTCTTTGTATCCAGCCGATATCGCCACCTTGCATTCTAGAGCCGCGACATTCAGACAGCTCTCCAGCTAGCATCCTAAAATCCTCCCCGCCTGCTCAGGGATATTTGCCTCAGTCCCAAACCCAAATCACCATGGCACGTGTGCAACTGTCTTTATCATGCTGGATGCGTTGCATGACGCTGCCACAACCATTCATTCTGCATGGTCAATCTATGCAATCATGCTGGTTTTCCACTCTATTTCAGTGCATTTCAGCCCTTCACACCTGCAAGACGCTCTTCGACCTCATCAAGAATGTGCTCTTGATCAGGCTTTACAAGAATATGGCTCACTTTCCTCTGCAACGGTTCTGCTTGTGATGTGCTTGCAGCCAGACCCGAGGCTGCCCTTGCTGTTGATGCAACCTGGCTCAAGTGTATTCCTGTATGGCACTGATCCCGTCTTTTCAGCTGAATCAGCTGGTGCAAAGGATGACCTGCAAAAGAGATTGCACTCTAACGTAATGCCTGTGAATCGTCAGAAACATTGTTGATACTGTTATGGACGCCCTCAAGAGCCCCTCACAAGCTGTGCTTTGCCTGCTGCGTTCAGGGCCTACGGACGAGACTTCAGGCTAGCCATGAAACACTGCTGTACCTCTGACGCGGACTGAGTGGACTCCAAGTCCACAACAACTTCTGTTAATGAAGAGCCGGCCAGGTGCTGCCGTCAAGGAGCGGGCTGTTGCAGACTTTGAGGTGATTGAGCGCGTCAGGCATCTCATCGAACCAGCATACAGGCAACCGACAGCAGTAGTGAGCACCTTGCTACCCATTTAGTTGCGTTTGCACAGACGCAGCAGCATCGCGCATCGACGCTACCTCCCTACAGCACTCAGGCAGGAGATGAACCGTTTCGCTTGCAAACATCTTTTGCGTGCAGGAACAGGAGGCAAGTGGCATGACTCATGAAGTTTCAAGACATTCGTTCAGTAGTTGCTACCATTGTGAAAATCAGTGACCTGTCTGAGCATCGCTTCAAGTTGTTCAAAAGCATCCATGAGCAGCAATTGTTGAATGTACATTGGCCTTATAATTGCTGTTGCAGGAATCGTTGAGCAGCCTGCCACAGCCATTCTGGATTTGACAGGTTCTGCTGCACCCACTGCATAGATCCAAAATCACGGCCCAAGAATTGCTGCGCTATCTTCCACGCCCATGTCGAGTGGGCCACCAGCCAAAACATGAACAGCTTCGGGTCCAGCGGTATCCACATGCCGAATACACCAACAAAATAGTAGGAATGATATTCCGCAAAGGAAAAGAGGAAGAAATTGCTGATGTTCAGTGACGTATTGCTTGTGGATTGATTGAGCCCAAACAGTGAGCCAACTATGCCCCCTGCACACGACAAATCATCTGTCAGCCATACATGGAGCCACTGGTAGGCATTGTGCACAGAGCCGTCATGTACAAGCGAAATAAAAAACTAATTTGGTCAATAAGTAATGTGGTCGGCAACATACAAATTACGCAGTCAGCAACAAGATCACCATCATCAGCAACATAATCAGCATCATGGCACTTGGCTGCATTCAAATCAATGATACAAAGCTGACCTGCCCACTGACCCAGTCCCTTGCTTGTCAGCTGCCGTATAGACTCAACAAAATCTGCTCGGGAAGGGTTGGTAGCCGCCAGCACAGCAGCCAGCAACCCTAAAACAGCCCATGCAATCCATGTGACAGTCTGGAGCCATGAACGACTTCGTTGGGCTTGAGCAGTGCTGCCAGGCGGTTGCCGACTGCTTTGTGAAGACCCATAGTCAGGTTGCTGAGCACCAGCAGCATTCTTCTGCTGGTTTGCAAACCTTGCAGAACGCCTGGGACCAGTGGGTGGACTACTTGCTGAGGCCTGCAGAGCATACAAGTACTTCAGTGACCCACCATATCTACCCACAATGCTTTGATGCTTGCTGCTGTTGCCAGGCCTCTGCTCGCAAGTGTTGCAGAAAGCACTTGTAAGGGGTGCTTGCAGTCAAAGCAGTCAGCATACTTTGCTGTGCTGAGCAGAGGGTTGCTGAGATGCAGACATGGAATACCCGGGGTGTACATACAAACTGCTGCCTGCATCATTCACAGGGAACCTCATGACCAGAGGCAGCACCAGCAAAACCACCTGAAGTAAAAAGGATGCAGGAGAATATTCCAGACAATATTCAATGCCAAAGGCAGAGATCTAAATCCAGACCACTTGTCCAATGTCGAGGCAAAGTGCAAGTTCCATCAAGCAGTATGTGCACTTTGCAGAAATGTCATGCTGACTGTCAATACGCTGAGGCTCACCCCGCTTGGGTCTGAATCCTGCGCGTAACGGCCGGTGCCAGAGAATGGGCGTGGACCAGACCGCAGCATGGGCAATCGCTGCAAAACTGTAACGTGCAGCATACCAGCCAGGATGCCTGCTAAGTGCCCTAGGAAGGAGGCATTGGGTGTGAGCAGCTGGATGTACAGCAGCTCTGCCCAAGTCACATACTGCAGACAAACTGCAGCTCAAATCCCGCATCAGTCGAGACTGCCTAGGACTGGGATATGCAGCCTGGATGGTGCAACAGGCCACAGAAAGGTAAATTTGCATGTAAGCAGTGCCAAATGTATATTAGGGCCGATGAGGCCTGTACTGCAGGCAGACAAGTAAGGCAGGAAAGTGAACGGAGTGACATATACGCCAAATGAGGGACCTTGGTGACATGTGACACATATCATGCTTGCCAGGCCGATCATCAGAAACCAAAGTGGCTGAGCACAATCAACTCACTAGAAGCAAGCTCTTGACATGTTTTGTGGCTGTGACCGTGTGTAACCACCATGCAATGTACAAGGACCAGATAGGCATCAGCAAGACGCCAACCCTGTCAACTAGCTGGGTGTAGGCCTGATGCATCGCAGCAGCAGGCGCCAGTTGCATGGTGAGGCAAGCCTTACCTTGGTAGGCAAACTGATGCCAGCAACAGAACTCCATCCAGGGGAGTTGCTGTTGAGTACCACTTTCATGGCAAACAGTACTGCGCTGAAGCCTACTGCACAGGTGCTGTAATACTGGCTGGCAAAAGAAGGCGCAAATGTGACACAAGCTCTGGCCAGCAAGACCTGCAAGCCAGGGTGAATGGTGTCAAGAGCCTCTCAAATGTGAGTCACAAGACCTGACTTGCCAGTCTAAGGTTCATGAGCTAGTCAAGATTGCGCACTGAAGCTTGGAGACTTGCAACAGCTGCTACGTAGACACAGCCCTGGCAGGCATGCTGTTCAAGGTATCATTTGCTTTGTGTGCACAGCTGGCCTTGATGAGGCTTGTTTCAGAGCAAGCTGGTTGTGTTATATAAAAGCTGACAGGACAATGACAAGCGCAAGGCTGTCTAGATTGCAGAGGCCACTTCAGGTATGAGCGGTGTGAACTTGCATGCCTGTCAACATGCGATGGACAACAACAAAGGTTTCTGCAAGTGTGCTGGCAGAAAGTGATCACTCACCATGATGACATGGGAAGACACCAGAAGTTCAAATACAACAAGCAGAAATTTGCCTGACCCAAGTTGCGGCTCCAGCTGAGCTCCCTGCAGACAGCAACTGTTTGACAAAGCCTCAGCACCTAAGTCACATAAGGAACCAGGCAGGTGCGCAGGCAAGCACTCATGCAGGCGAGCAGGCAGGCAGGCAGGCAGACAGACACAGGCAGGCAGTCAGGCAGGCAGGCAGGCAGGCAGGCAGGCAGGCAGACAGGCTGCATAGAGTAAAATGTACATGAACATGCACACCAGAGGTCTTCAATGCATTGGTCTGCAAGATGGCTGACCTTCCAAAGCAGGGATGACATGTTGTAGAAGATGTGGGTCTCATCGGCATGAAGAAAAGCTGACCAGAGGATTCTGGACAGCTCCAATTGCTGCATAGTCACAGGGGGAGTTCTTAGCAGCCAGTCTGTGAGTCCAGAGGAAGTTAAGAGGCATGTGACATAGAGGAGACTTTGGTGGCTTACCTCAAGCACCTTGTATGGATGCAAGCACGCCTTGCTGATGGGTGGTATCAGATTCGCAAGGTCTGTTGGCGCCGCAAACAGCAGCACTTGCACTGCAACAGATGATAGCTTAGGTCAGCAAATTTGTTTCAAATCTAAATGGAAATGTACTTTTCTGACAGAGTAATATGATGAGCAGAAATCGAGCGCCCTTTTCCAGGCAGTGCATCAGTGCGATCGAGCAGTCATGTGAGCGAGACCTGCGACTAGAGCTATGGTAACTGGAGGCTTTTCGTCCATCCGCCTAATCTGATTGGCTATCATCAGTAGCAGGGACATCAGCCCTGTACTGGTGGCCTGACTGCGAGTGTCTCGCCGCATGGTGGCAGATCTTTTTATAGTTCGAACTGAACCAAATTTTCGGTGGATGTATCGTTGTCAGACAGCCATTGGAAGCTCAAAGACTTTGAGGAGTGTCATGCACCTGTGTCGTTTGGCTCCTGGAAATGGTCTCGACATGTTGGCATTTTTGTTAGCAAGCTCGGCGTTGACATTGCAGACCTGCGCAGTTGACTTGGAAGTTGAAGCAAATCAAGGAGTTCGCAGCCTATAGCTATGCCGCTATCACGTTCAGCGAGAGAACGTCTTGTCCTACATGCATGAGTGGGCGCTGCATGAGAACCTTGACTCTCATCCCACCTGGTAGCTGTCGTACACTGGCCGAGCATATACGTGCAAGCACGACAACAGGTGCGGTACCTCGATCCTGCATAACAACACAGGCGAAATCAGCGTTTCGCAGTGGAGATTTGAGGTCGTAACGTCTTGCTTCGGCTTGCGCATCGCCGTTCAGCTACGCGAAGGTTGCGCATGCCGTTGCCAACAGTGTGACTTGCACCCTTTCCGGCCGGCTGGTTGTTGACAGCAACATTACCATCTGCGAAGACTGCTACCCGGCTCAACGAGGTTGAATGGTCCACGCAAGTGCGATAACAGCCAACATCCATATTCAGCCAAGGAAGGATCGCAAAATCGTGAAAAAGGCTGATCTTGTGGACAGCAGAACACAGAAACCGCTCAAACTGCGCAACAAGGGACTGTTGTCACTGGATGGTGGAGGACTGAGGGGCCTATTGACAGGTGAGCAGATATACTTTGTGTTTCCACTGCTTACTTGGCCACCTAGCTAGGCCTGTAGGCACAGCTCAAACTACCAGAAGCCAGCTGCCCTTCCATTGCACACACTCAGGACTCTTAAGCTTTTTGTGTTGTCAATCTGTTTGATGTAAGTTGTTGCGGGTGAAACCCTCCAGCTGCCATACTGCAAACGTCATTTGGCTCAATGCGGTGCTGCAATGACAGGAGTTGTGCTGGAAGAAGCTGAGTGCGCTATTAAGACAGTAATCGAAGAAGACAACCTGCTGCCAGCACATTGCAGAGGCCTCAGCCCTGAAGAATGGGGGATAGAGCTTGCAGACTATTTTGAATGTGTGTCTGGTGAGCGTCCAGCTTGTAGCAATTGGTGCCCTGCCTTGCAAGGTTGTTCTGCCTTGCAGCTCCGCTACTTCTGCTGGTGCACTTGACTCAAATGCCAATTGTCAGCCGTGTGCATTCATATATGCCAACACTGGCTGCATGATCTCATCTGAGCGCATGCATTGTACAGGCACAAATGTATGCTGACTGGTGACACATTGGCAGCAATATTTGAATCATGAGTCCAATATCAGAATATGTGGCTGCTGCAGCATTTGTATGCAGTTGGAGTGTGATCACACTGACATCACTGTCCATTTTTTTGCTTCACAGAGTCAATGTTGTACCACTTTGTCATTGCATGCACAGGCACCTCAGCAGGATCAATGCTAGCCTTGTACATTGCTTCAAAAGGGGGGGACACCTTTCACAATGTCCAGGATCACCTGCCAGCAGATGGACAGGCAGATGTGCCTTTAGTTGAAGGCAGTGTTGCAGTTGCATGGCGTGTCATCAAACTGAGGGCAAAGGGCATTTTCACTCCTCCCTGGCAGCTGTTTCTCAGGTAGGAAGGGTTGCTGTTGCTTCCCCAAGTTGTCAAATTATCTTGACAGGTTGATCATCAACTACTTCCAGCACACAGCAAGAAGTACAAGCCCGATCAACTACATGAAACTGTTGACAATCTGCAGAATTCTTTAGAGTGCACATGCTCTTTGCCTGCTCGTGGCTCATTAAGCAGATGTACAGCAGCAAACACATCGGCTTCCATCCATATTTGTTCAGTCAGCATTCAACGTACCGATGAAAAAGGCGGAATGTCATCACACCATTAGCCCAGGTCCAAGAATCCACATGCAACAAGTGGCGACAGTTGCCCTTGCTTGTGATACCACAAAATATGGCAAGCAAATGCAGCACAATCTGATGCAAATATGTGCATGCATGTACATTATAGGTCATGCATGTACAGTGTACATCATGTATGTATAGTGTAGATCATGCAGCAACAGAAAGTCTTCGGGCGCAATTGACAAGCTCACATAATCAACAGGGCAGTCCATAGCAAGCCGGCTCCCGGATCAAATCCTCCTGCGGCTTAATTTCTCCTTAATCTCCCCCTGATCCTGTTTTGCGCTCTTCTTCTGCATTCCCTCCTTGTCTTCATGTTCCCCTCTTTGTCTTCTGCATTACCTTTTCGTTTTCCTCTTCAGTTGCACCCTAGCCGTTTCATGCTGACCGTGACTCAATGAATGCAGGTTCAGGTCAACTGACTGGTTTCGAGCCCTTTTCCCCTTTGGTTCAGGGTTCTTCTGGGCCAAGTACTCAGCTTTAGGTAAC
>JAABUK010001593.1_pt1 | contig 42731 bp, 47 predicted proteins | sample 5559141 | NCBI WGS metagenome assembly JAABUK01 (sample SAMN10711869, study PRJNA513367) | rock metagenome | isolation source: Antarctica rocks | place: Antarctica: Victoria Land, Pudding Butte nord | collected 2016-01-03 | reverse complement strand
GAGCTCTTCCGCGTTGCCGAGGAGCTCGCACCCAGCATCGTCTTCATAGACGAGATCGACGCCATCGGTACTAAACGATACGACTCGCATTCCAGCGGCCAGAGGGAGATCCAGCGGACCATGCTGGAGCTGCTCAACCAGCTTGACGGGTTCGATACTCGTGGAGATGTGAAAGTCATCATGGCTACGAATAGAGTGAGTGCTGTCTTCTGGCAGATGTCGCACAATGCAGAGCTCATGCTCCTCTGCAGATTGAGTCTCTGGATCCCGCTCTAATCCGTCCTGGTCGAATCGATCGGAAAATTGGTACGCTTTGACCTGATTTAGCCGGCTGACAGCCAGAGTTCCCTCTGCCCGATACGAAAACGAAGCGACACATCTTCAAGCTCCATACGTCTCGAATGTCCTTATCCGATGATGTCGATCTGGAGGAGCTCGTCATGACGAAGGATGACCTTTCAGGCGCCGATATCAAAGCCGTCTGCAGTAAGTCACCCTATCCCAGGACGGTGTTGACAATCAGCGGAGGCCGGTCTCCTCGCCTTGAGAGAGCGGCGGATGCGGGTTAACAAAGCCGTACGTCGTGTCAAATCTCATTTGAGCTGACATTGCAGGACTTCACCACCGCTCGAGAGAAGATATTATACACAAAGGACGAGAAAACTGTAAGTGTGGCCCTGAGAGATGTAGCTGATCACGTAGCCGGCGAGTTTGTATCTCTAGTTCGGGTGTTTCGGAGCGCCATGCGAGTAGTAGCCTTGACATGCATGATTAGTTTACAAAGCCTCAACGTCATGTTTTGGATAGCGACTCGTACTTGTACAGTGAGACACCCGTGGAATTCATACATGGAGACCCCGCAGCTCTCCTATTGACTTATGTCCCTTTCTCCCCTACCGTCTTCCCTTTTTTGATCGGATTTTCTGGAATCCCCGAGATGTTCAAGTCCAACACACGTGCACAGACGTCCACTGCTACAAGGAGGTGAGAAGCTGAGCTCCGTTCAAGCTGAATCCTAGATTGATGAAGGAGTATCGGGACCTTACCGCGGATCCACTTCATGAGACCATCACGGCTGGACCCGTATCTGAGGATAATATGCTCGAGTGGGAAGCACTGATCCAGGGACCGGAAGGTACACCTTATGTGAGTGTATGACGATCCGGAACGCAGCTCATGTCAGGAAGGTGGAGTATTCGCAGCGAAGCTCGTCTTTGTAAGTATACCTATGCCCGCTCAGCTAACTGCAGCCTTCCGATTACCCCTTGAATCCCTTCACAGTGACTTTTGATCCTCCTTTACTGCATCCGAATAGTAAGAGAGTCGTCATTTATGTCCAGCTGACGTCAGTCTATCCCAACGGCGTCGTCTGCATCTCTATCCTTCACGCTCCAGGTGATGATCCCTTGCGTTATGAGGCGGCGTCCGAGCGATGGTCTCCGGTGCAAGGGGTGAGGAGCGTGCTCCTGAGCGTGCTGAGCATGCTCGCTGAGCCCAACGTTGAGAGTGGGGCGGATATCGAGGTAAGTAGAGTTCCTGACGAGGCTGACGATAGTGCTGCAAATTATACCGAGACAACAAATCCGAATTTGAGAGGAGAGTCCGAGAACAGGTCAAGAACCTATTGGAAATATAAGATACCCCATACATACACATCCTCGGCTAGTCCGTCTCTTGATGATAACCCGCTCTGCGCATCTCTCCTAGCACTCTCCGAGAGGCGCCCAGGTTCTTCTCCAGCTTAAGAATCTCAACCTGTTGCTCCATTTCCCGTACCTTGAACTCGTGCGACGGCATCGACTTATAGTCAACCAACTCGTCGTCCGCCTGTTGATCCGAAATCGTCTTGACTTGTCGGACAAGGGCTTTGCATGCATCGGTGACGGCTTTCGAGGCGACCTCCAGTCGCTGCTGCGTCTTTGACATGAGCGAAGCTTTGACTCGCGATGCGGCAACGAGTTGCGCGGTGGAAGCCGACACTTCGTTCGATGCGACGATGAGCTGCTCGAGGGAGTGAGTGCCAGAGATGACGCCATCGGCACTTTCGATGAGTAAGGTGGTAGCATATGCGACAGCTTTCGCGGCCGAAATGAGACCCTCGGTCCATCGGTTGTTTCGTTTGTAGAATTGCTGAGAAGAGCTTGAACCTTTCCCTTCGCGGACGATCTCCTCCTGACTTTCTGTGGCAGCTTGAATGAGCCTGCCGATAGCGTTTGTGATGACGAGCGTCGCTTGGAGGATGGCATCATGCACGTGTACCTCGAGGGCGTTATACTTGGGACCCTTCTCACGTGCCATGAGCGACTGAATACGCTGAGTCGCCTCCTCGATGGCCCTCGCGGCGTTGCGCATCTCCTGCGAAACAATGTCTCCGATGTCCCCGTTGGCCTGAGAAAGAGTTGATTTCGTCTTTGGCACGAGCTTTTCTATCGCCCCAGATAGATTGGACAACGCATTGCGTGCTGCGGCATTGCTTCGCAGCGCGACATCTTCCGATCGCCCAGCTAGAAGACGGAAGGATTGGAGGTTGAGGAAAAACCTCTGACCGTGATCACCCGACGCCTTGGCAACGGTGATGAGCTTCTCGGAGATATCGTCCGTCTCTGCAAAGCGTGTAATGCCCTTGGAGCTGACAAGGGTCTCCGACAAAGCCTGAGCGAATTCGTTGGCGGACTTGATAACGTCGACGTATCCGCCGCCGCTCTTCTTCCCGAGATATAGGTTGAAGATCGAAGCGAACTCATTGGCATTCGTCATCGCCTTCTCGATCATTGACAGGGTATACTCGGGAGTGGCAGTGGTGTTGCCAGTCTGCATTGGCGCTTCGAGCTCGTACATGGCGTCGTCCACCTTCTGTACACAGGCTTGGAGGATAGAGTCGATGATGGCGTTAAGCTCTTTGCGGTGGTCGAGGATGAGTGTATCGACTTGAGCGTCGAAGGCGGAGCCTGTATCCCCTTGGGTCTATTCGTCAGAGCTGATTCATGAAGCAGACTTACAATTCGAAGATCGCTGAGCTCCTTCAGCGTTGAGTCCATGCCTTCCTGCATTATCAGAAGCTCTTGCTCCTTGTCCTCTAGGAGGCGAGCGAGGTCGTTATCCTTCGAGTCGATTTTCGAGAGAAGCTCGTCAATTTGCATTTGCTTAGACTATGGTGAATGAGCGTCATTGACTTGGCTCAGCCATCGAACCCACCCGCAATGAGTCCTCAAGCTCTGTAAGTTGCCGATTATATTTCGACATGACGCCCGACACTTCAGAGCTCTTATTACGAGATGCATCTTCGGCGCGCTCGTTGGCGAAGGAAAGGTCTCGCTTGATACGATCGAGCTCTTCTCGATGACTCTGAAATGCCCTATTAGCCGAGCTGATCTCCAAGCACGCAGACTTACAGACTTGAGCCGGTCAAGCTCATAACGAGCTCGATCGCGCTCACGAATCATGTCCGCCAGCTCGAGGTTTTTCGCCTTCACATCCCTCTCCATCCTCTCCATCTTGTCGATCGCTTCCTGTGCCGAGCCGGCCTTGAGCTGAAACCCTTTGCTCTTGTTTAGCAAATCCAGATGTTCCCCCCGAAGTTGCGAGTAAAGCTTGGTCAAAGCCTCATACTTGTTCTTCCAGACATCGATTTGCCTCTGAAGCTGAGCGATGAGCTCATCCTTGGCCAACATCTGGGCGCCGACATTGGCACCGATGAGCCCTAGTTCGCTTTCGAGCGACTTGACACGTCTGTCGTATTGCTCGAGCAGCATCTGATCGCGCTCGTATTGCCCGCGCATGCCCAGCATCTCCTGCTGAAGCTGTGACACTTCGCCTACTTGCTGCTGATTGTACTGCTGATTATACTGCTGCCTCATCTGATCGCGTAGAAGCTGCTCTTGGGCTAGGCGTTCGCGCTCCTGCTGCTGCCTTTGCTGCTCGGCGTACTGCGCTTCCTGCCTTCGCTTCTCCTCGTCCTGTCGTCTTTGCTCTGACTCTCGTTGGGAGACCAGGGTGGCTTGCTTCCGCTCGTATTCCTCCAGCATTCGGCGTTGCTCGTCGATTTCCCCTTGCGTAGCGGCAGGTGACTCGGCCAGAGGGATGTCGCGCTTGGGCTCCTCCTTAGGCCGCTCCGGAAGCTCCGGAGCGGATCCTCCAGCATCGATGAGATTTGGAGGTTCCTGCTCGTATCAGTCAGGCCTGCGGAATTTAACTTACTTGGCCGAGCTTTGGAACGTTGATGAGACCGGTCAGGTACTTCAGATTCGAGCACTCATAATAGAAGCGTCGCAAATTGTAATGCTGTGCATTGTATCGTTCACGAAGAGAAGACAAGGCATCGATATCGTCGGTTCCTGAGAATCAGCTTTGTCCCATACCTTGTACTCACGTCTGTGCATGGCGCGCAGCATGCTAGTGATGAACTTGTAGATCCCAAAGCTTTCTTTGACCAAAGGCACTAGGGCCGATATGCGGCATTCGTTGTTGGCGGTCCCTCGGAAATTGGTGAAGATGAGCTTCTGAAAAGACTCGATCTGGTCTTGCAGAGTCATGAGGTCGGTAATCGTTTCATAACTGTCATCAGCTGTGATGATGTCGATGAACTTACCCTTCGTTGGGATCATCAATATTCTTCAAGCTGATGTATTCCTCGTACTCGAAGAGACCGTTGAACTCTGGATGATGCCGGTGATAGCGAAGCTTGGACAAGAGGAACGAAGTATAGGCTTTGATGAGGGGTCCGTAACCCTTTCCCCCATCTCCGACCGTACGACCACATGTCTCCAGCCAGCCGGTCTGGGCGTGTGCCTCTTTGAGAGTCTGGCTGTCAACCGAGCTCTGCGATAGGTCGGCTCACGACAGGGTGACCCTCTTGCAGCAGCTTGTGGACCACGATCAGACTCTTGAACGTCTGCACCTCATCCGCAAGGATTGGCTGAGTTCTCAAACCGTTCCATACAGAAAGGGAAGAATGGTAATCCCAGGTGTAGACGATGCACTCTGTTCATCAGCTTAATGGTGATTCCGGCGACCCACTTCTGACGTGCTTCTGCTCTAAACAGGGTCAACTTCAATCTCCATGGATAAGACTCACTTGGAGCTGTCTCCTCCGCACTGGTCGCCTTCTTGATGTTGACACTCAATTCTGCCTCAGTCTTATCCTTATCCACGGGTCGGGTAGGTTGATGATTGGAACCGCTGGCAGCGGCTCGAACAGAGGCATAGTCCTCATAGTCGGCAGAGTGTCGAGCGAACCTGTTTGAAGCAATGAGATTGGAAGCGAGATTGAACCAACCTGGACACTGACATGGTACTATTGGACTACTTGGTCCACTCGCCTCGCCGACCAGGACAGCGCGCCGTAAAGCAGACAGAGGGGAAAGGTTGAGAATGAAAGAGCCATCTCAACCATGCTCCAAAGCTACACAGGCCTAACTCTCCGAACGGGCGTTTCTGGAATAGGCTCCTCGTGCCTTCAATTCTCATTCACCAATGCTCAGAGCCCAGATGATTTCTTCTCTCCCCTGCTACTGTGAATTATCATTCTTCATCAGCTCGTTCCAATCATCGACTCTGTCCACTTCATGGTCCATGAATGGCACCATTCGATCTCGATGCCTGCATCGATCGTTTACGGGACAAGCAGCTTCTCGGGGAAGCCTTGGTTCGGGAGATATGTGAGAAGACCAAGGAGGTTCTGATGCGAGAGAGCAATGTCGTCCACGTCGCTTCACCCGTCACTGTCGTCGGAGATATTCATGGTCAATTTCATGACCTAATCGAGATATTTCGCATCGGCGGCTCGGCACCCAATACCAATTATCTCTTCCTCGGTAAGCGGAGATCCCTTGTCTCATGATTTGAGTTTGTTCATGCTAAATGCAATCTTACAGGTGACTATGTAGATCGTGGATTACACTCAGTGGAGACCATCTCCCTCCTCACTTGCCTCAAACTTCGATATCCCGAACGTGTACAGCTTATACGAGGGAATCATGAATCACGAGCAGTCACCCAAGTAGGTTTCTCCATTGGCGAGCGCGTGATGAGAACTTTCGAAAGAGGCTTCTGAGGCTCCGGCCGGTGGAGAACAGACCGCTCCGCGAGGCAGTGGTATACTCTTCGAGAAACCCGCGGTGGAGCCGGATTTGAGAGAACGGAAATCTGATGCTTCGATTTTCAACCGGGAGATTCGCTGCTGACAACGGTAGACTTATGGATTCTACCTCGAATGTACGCGGAAATACGGCTCACCCGCGGTATGGCAGTATTTCACCGATATGTTCGATTTCCTCACGCTCAGTGTCGTCATCGACGACGCCATCTTCTGTGTTCACGGCGGACTCAGCCCGTCCATTCACCACATCGATCAGATCAAAATCATTGACCGCTTCCGAGAGATCCCGCATGAAGGTCCCATGGCCGATCTCGTCTGGTCTGATCCTGATCCAGAGAAAGAGGATTTTGCAATCAGCCCAAGGTAGGTGGTTTCCAAGTGCAGCGGAGGTAACGTGTAGAGGAGCAGGATACACCTTCGGTGCTTCCATCGTCAAGAAATTCCTCAGCTTGAACAGCATGAATCACGTTCTCCGCGCACATCAGCTTTGTATGGAGGGTTACTCAGTATTGTATGGCGATCAGCTCAGCACCGTATGGAGTGCTCCAAATTATTGCTACAGGTAAGCACCAGATGGATGGACCGACTTGACGGTAGATGCGGCAACATGGCCAGCATTCTGGAAGTTTCGCCAGGCGGTCAGAGATACTTCAACGTTTTTGACGCGGCGCCGGAAAATGAGGTAGGCACCATGTATCATTCATGTAAATTTGCTGACGGTCTGCAGAGAGACGGACCCAATCAACAGCAGCCTACGAAGGTGATGGAATCCAATGACACTGAGCTGACAATCAGGCGATCGAGTACTTCTTGTGATACCCAGCACAGCAATTATTACCATTCCAAGGACCCATATAAATCGTCAACTAGATCAAAACCTCTTCCTCTGACCACCCCTTTCCGGCCATTCATCACCTCGGACAGGGCCGGCATTGCCCATTCGTCCGTCACCTTCCACCTCTTGCATATGAAAATCCTTGGCTCACACTCTGCTTTGATCACCGGCGAGAGTTTGAAATACAAGCTCAAAGCGCTGAAGAAGGACTCTTCCAGGGTGAGGCTGCGCGTTTGATCTGTCGTCGGCTATTGTTCATGTTATCTCACTCACAAGACAGGATGACTTCGGGTCCAAAAGTACATTCGGAGTTGGCGGTGGTCTCTGTGAGCTCCAGGAGGGTACGCAGAAGCGAAGGATACAGATGAGGGAAATAGACCTGCTGTTAGGATAACTACTGTCCTGCAAACTCACCAAATCGCACATGATGATGTGTGTGAATGGACCGAGCTGTCGAAGATGTGAGGTGTCTTGTCCCCAAGCCAGAGCTTCGGCGATGACCCGAGCTATGATCTGATCTGATTGCAACCTTCTCTTGATGCTCCGCTGACATAGGGGGATGACATCCGACAAATCGGTGAGAACGAGGAGGTCTTTAAAGGTGAGGTAGCGAGCGAGGTGGAGAGATGGCAGCGCCTGACCAGCTCCCAGCTCAACGATGCGATGAGGACCTGGCAGGAAGACGGAGCATGGTGGATCGAATCGGTTCCCGGGAGTAAAATAATCGAGAAGAGGACGACCCGCCTCCCTTGCTGTTAGCTATACTCGAAGCACCTTCACTCACCATATCCTTCCAGCTATACCATATTTCGCGATCGCCTCTTCCTGACCATGTAGATGATCCAGATCCTGGACGATGTCGAGTGGTCGGATGTTGAGATTGGGTGGGAAATTATCGTCCATGGTTCATCGATGTTTAGAGGCGCATCCAGCATCTGTAGGAAGAAGCATTATTTTGCTGCAGGCGGGAGAGCAATATCGTAGTGTCGTCGTCTAGGTTCACATGGAATCTGAGCAGAAGCTGATCTCGTTGAGCCCAAGAGATGTTAGAGGTAATCTCTTGGCATTCCTCAGCGACTCTGGCAGCTCTTTGATCGAGCTGTATGATCGTACGAAGAGATTACCGATGGCCAAAGGTGATAGGGGATTCAGACATGATCGGATGCTTCACAAATACCGATTACATTGGCGATAAAGATTTACCCTATCGCCGACCAGCTCGTGGAACGTGCCAATCATCCCGGAAACCTATATCGCCGAGATACCGTTGGAGGGATCTTCTCTGTCCGAGTGAAATCATCATTCCTCTTTGCAACCAATCGTGGTCAGACCTCCAGAGGTGAATCGATCGCTAAATTGACATTACTTTGTGGCTTATAATCTCCAGATGACCCGCTCCAAACCCCTTGTGCCTCACGTTGGTCGCCTGTCCCGTTCACAGGTCGCTGCCAAGCGTGGTCTCTTCAAGGGTGAGAAGATCATGTAGGACGCTAATGGGATATTGCTGATTTTCTTCCCCAGGCAAGAAGTCTTCCACCGCGCCCGTCAAACCCGAAACGCCAGCTCATACGGAGAAGACCGTTGGCGGGAAGGCGAACGGAGAGAAGCGTCTCGTTCCTACCAACAAAGCTTCCAAATATTACCCTGCCGAGGACATTCGTCGCCCTCGTGTCTCCCGCAAGAATCCTGGCAAGGCCATCCTACGCTCCAGCATCACCCCCGGTACCGTTCTCATCCTCCTCGCCGGCAGGTACAGTGGCAGGCGAGTCGTCTGCTTGAAGCAGCTTGACAGCGGCCTCCTCCTCGTTACCGGTCCATTCAAGTAGGTCTACACCTTGTGGATTTCACTGACGAGTAGAATCAATGGCGTCCCTCTCCGTCGCGTCAGCCAGGCCTATGTTATTGCCACCTCCACCAAGGTCGACGTCTCCAGCGTGTCCATCCCCGAATCCCTCAACGACGCGTATTTTGCGAAATCAAAGACCGCGAAGAGCTCGAAGGAAGGAGAATTTTTCGGAGAGGGAAAGGAGAAGAAGACGTTGCCAGAGGAGAGGAAGTCAGAGCAAAAGGTGAGCCTGATTACGACATGCTTTCACTAACAGATCAGTCTGTCGATGGCCCTCTTCTTGACGTCATCAAGAAGATTGACAACCTGAGCAAGTATCTCAGGGCTTCCTGGGGTCTCTCGAAGGGTGACAGGTTCCACGAGCTCAAGTTCTAGGCATGAGATGCATGTACTATAGCTATTTCACAACCACGCCGCCCATCCTTGGTACATCAATCCCTAAACATATCAGCATCGCCCGTACTCAGTCGACGCACCAGGTGAGCAGGACTCATCGCTTGCTTGATCAAGGCTTCGACATGATTAGGAACCGATATGATAATTCCTTCCTCCGTCAGTCCGCGGAGCTTGTTTTTGATAGGTCGGAGGTTTCGTTCGGCCGAGTTTCGAACTTCCTTGTCCGACCTGCCACGCCCCTGTACACATCTCAACACCTGAGCGCCTTCTCGATCTGCTCACTGGTTTTGTCCATTCCACAAGGGGATCATGCGCGAAAGCTTCGAGCACGCTCATAAGAGAATCGCTGTTCACTCGAAGCAAGTCTAGAGTAATCTCAGCAGCCTTGCGGAAGACGCCTCCCTGTCAGCCCGGCCCTACGAATCTCGTCTCACCTTCGACACCGGTGACACCTAGAGCATCAACCATATTGTGGGTGAGACGGAAGGGCACTCGTTCGGGAATCTCGAAGGTTTTTCCCTTTCCGTCAATTCTCGTTCCACGTGCTTGACTTACTTTATCGAAAAGGCAGTTCAGGTCGACGTGTACCGTGTCACCTGTAAGACCGTCGAAGAGGATGTTCTCGCCGTGACGATCCCCAAGACTGAAATCAGCGCAATGCCTAGGTGATCCACTTACCCCAATACATAGCCGATCATGGACATAACGGCCAAGGTTCTGGCGTATGCCATCCGACTAGCGAGCCATGCTGAAGGCTCAGGCCAAGTCAGGAGGAACCACTCGTGAAAGACTGTAGGCGTAAACCTGCTATCAGTGATCGCCGAGAGCGGTTCCCTTACATAGAAAGGACTTTGTCCTTGAAAGCCTGAGTCAAGGCGGCTGAGCCTTGCTTGCGGGTTTGCTCGTAAAGCGTATGTAATTCGTTGTTCTGACGTTAGCTCGAGCGAAACTTGAGGCCTTGCTCACGTAAAGCTTCTTGCCATGCCTTCCGTAACCCTTTTCAAGGATGCTTTTGAGCGCGTTCGTGTTGCTGACCCACTCGAGCAAGCCGCACTCTTCGTTCAGAGGTATGACGGCGTAGGTACGGATATCTGTCCGTCAGCTTCGCAACTTGAATTCGGCTTACACAGTTGCCGCCGCCGTGATTCCGAAGCGCTCTTTAACAGCTTGTTGATCATCATATTGAAGTCCATGAGGCGAGCGTCCTTGCGCAAATCATCGTGAGGTTTACAAAGGAACGGATATCGTCGTCCATCCGTGCCAATGAAGACGAGCTTCTTCGGCCGTTGCAGGGATGTCATGACCTCGACCCGATCGTCCATTGCTGTTATCAGCTCGTCTCGGGAACAGATGCTCACTTTGTATCTCGACGGGCGCCGCAGGAAAGGGGCTATGGGATTTGACCGTATCGGCACTCGAAGGCAAGGTGCAGGTCAAAGCATCTTGTAACGGTATGATCATCCTAGACGGAACGACCTGCTTGACGTAGGGGAAGTGCTGGCTAATAGACAGCTCGCGCTTCTTGTCCTCGGTTTTGTCGTCTGCAAGCTTCAGCAGAGTGGTGGAGAGTCGTTCCGCTTGTTTGATCATGTGGGCTACGCCGGGATCTCCATTCTGGCCATCAGCGTCAATTGCGATAATACCCCTCTCACCTGAGCTCTCGAGAGTACGCTCTGACTGGCGCTTTTACGATCCGGTCGATTGGATTGCATTACACCAACTGTGGGCCACAATGCCTGCTGGGGATATCTTGCAATAACAAGCGCCATGATCTTCTTCAAGACAGCCGCTACTTCCTTGTTGGTGTGGCCGATTCGGGACACGATTTGCGGGTAAGCCGTGAGGAACTGTATCATTAGCCGCAAATCCGTGTTAATACTCTTACTTGATACGTAGCGAGATCTTTCCTTGCCTTGTCTAGCAGTCCTGTGATTTTGAGGAGCTGCGCCTGGACCTCTGGATGTCTATCGTTAGCCCTGCCGTTCAAGCGGCCTTACTTCTTGAGATCCTTGCTCTCTCCGAGGTCGAGCCAGAGGGTCAGCATGCGGGGCATGGTCTGGTATATGTATTTGACCCCATGTTGAAGTGCTTGGATGTACATGAAGCATGTTTGGAAGTTGAAGGAAGCGCTAGCATTAGCTTGCATACGAGGGTCTCACTCACTCTTGCTCTGAGGTGCCTCCCAGCATGCTATCGTAATAGTGTCCGAGGTGGTAGTATGGTGATTCCAGACTGATATCAGCTCTCGCCAATTCGGTCAACGTACTTCGGCGCCAGTTGTATGGCCTTCCTATACCTTTCGATGATCTCGTTGCGTTCAAATCGATCTGTCTCGTTCGCCCAGCGGGCCTCGAGAAGAACGGCCTATCGTCAGCGTCGCCAAATCACGTCCCTCACCTTCGCTAGATTGCGGTCTGTAAGGAAGCCATCGTCCGTCAAGTCGAGGTTCGGGCCGTGCAGTAAAGGGTTCACTGCATTTTCCAGGTCGGTCAATGCCTTGAATGCTCCTCCATGTGCCCGCAGCAGCTTCGCTTGCTGCAGGAAGGCGAAAGGTGCTTCTGCCTCCTTGGCCTGCAGGGTTGCACTGTATGCAGTCTGCTCATAGCCCGCTTTACGTGCGATCTTGGAGCTTTGGATCCAAGCCTGACCTAATTGAGACTTGAGTTGCGGAGCATCCACGAGTCCAAAAGCGGTCCTGCGGATGGTGAGGATGGCTTCTCGCACGCGGAATGATGGAGACGTAGTCGAAAACCTCTCGTCCAAGGATTTGATGACATCCCTGGAGATTTGTTGGGTGATCACACGGTGATTGACGGGGTCCTTTGTCTGCTGTATTGACCTGTTCGCATGAGAGATCATTTCGATCTCTCGCAACAGATGAAGTTGCAGAATGCTGTCATAAGATCGGAAATACTGATGCGATGTGATATTGTTGCCGAGTTCTCGCCGCGCGGTGATAAGGGATGAGTCTAAAGCCTTTTTGTCGCGCATAGCCAATAACGCTTGAGCGATAGGAGGTGCGCGGGTTCCAACCTGCTCAACCGTAGTCCAATCACCGATAATCCACGCCGCCTCGGCTTCAAAGGAAGCGAGCTCCGCCGACCAAGCAGGACGGCGACTGAGAACTCCTCGGATATGCGTGCGCAATGTGTCTGTCCTTTCAGCTGAGATGTCTCTTATCACTCACCATAATGTCCCAAATTCCGAAGGCATTTGAGCAGGCCGAGGTGGAGATTGACGTCCTCAGGAGATTGCTGGAGCCGGACCTCCCAACAGCTTTGAGCTGAAGTCCACTGCCCGGTAGTCTCGTGTTCCCGGATCTGATGCTCAAGCGAAGGCGAGATGACAAAAGTCGATACCCCTTGCATCCCATCTGGCTCATCGAGCTCTGCATATATTTGATGCAGCCGCTCGAAGTAAGTCTGCAGCTCCGAATTTGAGCGTCGCTCCTTCCTAAGGTGAACAATCCGCTGCTCGAAGTTCCGCAACGACCTTGCGTATGCCTTGCTTTGCAGAGCTGCGTTAGCCATGAGTTCGGTTTCGATGCTAGACAGGACTCCTTCCACGATCTTGGTCTGAGCTCCTCTGTCCGATCGTCCAACGCGTTGATGGCGGAGCCAGGTGCTGAGATGGTCCATCAGATCGAAAATCACCTGGGCGCTGAGCATGCGTTTGTCTTGGCCGCCCAGGGAATTGACTTGGTCTTGCAGGACCGTATTGATCTCCTGGCAGATCTCGTCTTTCGATGCATGATCGCCTGTAAGAAGGACGTTCAAGACTAGGTGTGGAAGGAGGTGATGCGCGACCGTGACGTCCTGATTGCGCAGGACGCCCCGACATACGCCGAAGATGAGTTGACTGTCGACTGTTGCTCGGTCACTGGCTTTCGTACGCATGACCCTTCCGACAAGGTCGCTTGTCCACATCTGGACCCATTCGCGATAGGTCGGCGCCGCAGGGTATATAGGATGGGGGAAGGCACGTATGGATGTATCATTGAGGGAGAAGCGGGACTCGAGTAACGGTGTGAGAGTTTCGAGCTGATCCTTGGGCAACATCTGCCACTTTGCCCGCAACTTCAACGGCACTAAAGACGGTTGTAGCACTTTAGGAGTGAAACCACAAAATTTGAGGAGCTCTTGGATTGCGAAAGCGAGGTGATTTTGATGCTTTGTGTCGTTTGTTGCACGGAACGCATCCACTAGAAGATCGCGAATGAGATGAATGGCGAAATCGATTGACTCGTCCTGGTCGGCAAAGTTCGACATGATGGTCATACCCGAGGCCGCTGGTTCGGCCACGAAGCGATCCGGATCCAAGGCGCCGAGAATGCCCATGCACTCGTGACTGAGGTCGCGTAATTCTTGGCAATCGCCATCCCGGCTAGATGCAGATATCAGACTGCTCATCATTCGACCGATGATGGCATCAAATGTGTCGCCCTGAGAAAGCTGACTAATGCTGCTCTGATGCCGACGCAGGAGCGCACGAAGCTCACTCATTGATGTTGTGGCAACTGCCGCGTTCTTGCTCCTTGTCCGTTCAAGCAGTTTATCAAGCTGCGTTCGAAGGTCCCAGGTTCTTCGGTAATCTGTGAGTCTCGAAGCTGACGAGCGGAGCTCTGGGATGTTGTCCATACCCACGATCTCGTCGAAGTACGCCGAAAGGTGCGGAGCGTTGCCGGCAATGTCATCAATGATGCCCATGGCGAGCAAAATCTCTGGCGGGGTGAAAGTCTTCCAGTTCGCCACCAGAGCTGCAGTGGTTCGACCGACGAACGGCCCGATATCGGCGAATCTTAATGTCCGCACGAACAGTGCCCAAGTCTTGAGTGTTTCTTCGCGGAGCTCGCCGATCCCAAGAGTACTCTGAAGACTAGCCATAATCTAAGTATGTTAGCCACTGAAATTGATGGATCACATACTTGTGGAGAAAAAGAGGACAAGGAATCACCGACTAAGCCGATCAACATGCCCAGACTTCGAATGATCTTTCTTTTGTAAATCACTGTCTTCTTCCCTTGAATGTCGTGAAGCATCTCATTAAGCTGCGAGATGACCCCAAGCATATGCGGCTTGAGAAAGCTGCCCAGATCGGGGGCCGTTCCGCTGGTCTGTTCGTGTTGCGCTTCGACCAGAGCAGTTTTTGCATTGTCTGCTAATGCCTGATCCTCGTCGCCAAGCTCGACCACAAGAGATACGACGAATGGCACTATGCATGTGGTCATCAAAGAAGCGGCGGAAAGGTCCATATTAGGTTGGCCCCTCATCAGGTTTCGTAGTAGATTGATGAGGAAAGTCAAGCTCGTTGACGTGTTATGAGGATGGAGAAACACCTTAGAGAGAATGTGAGACGTATTGTCGAGCAGTATCACGCCCAGACCCTTCTTGACGATGGCTGCCACAAGCTCTAGGGCGGCTCGGTCCCGGGAGAGAACCAAAGCCGGGATGGTATACCGCAAGGTCGTTTCGACGAAATTCTGCCTCGTATAGCCGACGAATTGCATCGCTTCGCCAAATATGTCCGGACTACGGACGAGGCTGTTGGCGAGGAAGACGCTGATGCGCTCGAGGAAAGGCGACAGTAGGGTGTAAGGTGTCTTTCCATGATGTTTTACCAGACCCAGTAACTGCTAAATCAGCACTACTTACTAGTGAAGCTGATCCTCACCTCCGTGAAAGCCAAGCTTCGAAGTGGTGCACTGGGCGAGCCGAGTTGTTGTAACAGCATTTCAAGAATGCTGCAGAGATCGCTGTCCATGGAATGCCTTCCCAGGTCGCCGAGAAACAAGACTGCCGTCTCTCGCAGTGGCGAAGAAAGGGCTAAAATGTTATACAGCTTTGATTGACAAGCACGGCGGTTGACAGAGGCGACTAGATGACTGGGGTGGAACTTCTGGGCAGCGTATACTTGTGAGGCAACGCGTCTGACATAAGCCATGCATTCGCTTGATATGGACTTACCCAGCCGTGATCCGTATACGACGATCTGGGGACCGCAAACTTAACCAAACTCTCTCAAGAATCGCACGCCGGCTTGTCGGCTGAAGTTCGGTCGCCAGAGTTTTACGAGGCGAATGATCGATGAGAATCGCCAAAGCTCGCAGCGAGTCCAGGTCCGACAGGAAGTTGTTGGCAATCAATATCCAAACATCGAGCCCCTCATCAGGAAGGCAGCGAATAAGCGGAGGACGATGGGGCTTGCAGCCTGCCATGGCACAGAACAGCTCGCTTGCGACACAGCTCATCTTCGACAGTGTCTCGGTATCGGCACTATACTCGATCAGCGATATAAGAAAGCCGGCTCTCACTTTTCCAATGCCGTCAAGAGTGCGCTCATAATGTCTCCTTTCACCTCTTCGACGGCAAGCTCCGGGACCCGCTCTCGAAGCAAGTTACGGATCTCGTTGCCCGCCTCATCGTCCCCCCATTTCCTCTTCCTCGTGGGCAAGGGACCACTCCCATTCACGTTGGTCAAGAGACGATCTATATCCGTAGCTGTCGGGTCGTCCAAGAGTTTCACCTCCTCGCTCCATCTTTCGATCGATTGGAACGGTAGGAAGTCCTTGATGACACTGGCGGAAAGCTCTGGCTCGATTGGCTTCAGAAGGTGAACAATCGTATCGTGGGATAAGCCTGCCCCAAGGTGCAGGTCCTCGCTCCTACTCCTAAGCGCCAGCCATGACTGTAACCGAAGAGACTCGTCACTTTCCGACAGGGCCTCAAAGACTGCATGAATTGCGAGTGCCCATCTTTCGTCGCCGATGATGGTCCATTTCATAATGGCGATACAGGCTGGAGCAAGAGTATGACGGACCCGTAAGGTTTTGAGAGCGATGGCGATGGTCTGAGCATACCGTGTCTGCCTTCGTAAATCGTGTTTCACCAGTCGCATGGCCTTGACGAGTTGAATGCAAGCAGTGGTTTCGAGATCATCGCTGAAAGCTGACCGAGTACGCAAGACGATATAGAGAATGAACAGAACGACGAGAGGGTTGGACGGTAGACTGGAATAGCCAAACAGATCGCACGGTCGGCCATCGAGAGTAGCTGCAAATCAGCTTGATCAGATGGTGGACCAACCTTGGCTGAAGTCGATCATCTGCTTCAAAGCGAGGATCACTCGGCGCGGCCCCTTGGCGAACGATGTCTGCTCGTCCGAAAGATCCCTGCCGAGGACATGTAGGACATTCACCGCTGCGGAACTCAGATCCTCCGCTAATACTTCCGCTCCGATCGTCTCCTCGTGAACGACAGCTGCATGGATGAGCCGGGGCAGTATCCATACGTAAAGTGGTGAAGGAGATTCCGGAGGAGAAGGGACGGATGAGAGAAGCTCCGGCCGGGCTTTGGTTTGCCGAGACAGAATTGTGAGGGTGAAACCGGCTTGTTCGAGTGAAGAAGGGGTGAAGGAGCGGCCGATGGGACCGAGTACACATGCTTGGAAGAGAATCTCCAGGAGTTTGCGATATCGATTGCGGTCGATATCGCCATCATCGCCCGAAGGTGATAAGCCCTCCTTGATGAGCCTTTGGAGAAGCTCCTGCTCAGCGAGGCCAGACGGAGGCGGATCAGCAGATTCGAGTAGCTGCGTCATCGAGTCACCTGGCCGCGATCTCCACGCGGAGATCAAGACATGGCGAGGGAGAGCTGTAAGATTTGACAGCTGAATGAGGATGAAGATCAGACAAGCGGGATTATATTAGACAAGGAGAGGCGCGTGGTTTCTAGTCACGTGACATGCGCCTGGATACAGTAAATGACAAGTTACTGGTTCTTTGGGCAGGTATCGTCTTTCTTGGCTCCTTAAACTACAACAGCGTGAGCTCGATATGTCCAAAAAGTCGTGAGTCCCACGCAGCCGCCGTGTGGATTTTCACAAGACTCACTTTTTATTACTCACTATTGATAGGAGACTCGACCTGCTCGTCCGTGTTCGATACCTTAATCCGCTTCCACCACCTCCCTTCCCACCCAAACTTTTCAACATTACCACCGATATAAATCGTTTGGGGGAGCCAAGCTATCTCAATCACTTGGCCTCGAGTACTCCTCTACCGATGTTGGTGGATTCAGATATGGGGATGCCGTTGGATCTGAATGCGTACGAAGGAGTCTGGGACGGGAATGATGCGAGTGAGTCTGCCGCGATCGTCCTTGAGCTGATCAAAAGCACTCAATCCGCTACCTGATCCAAACAGAGCTCTTCATCCGGCAGATGTCGCTCTTTTGGGGCCAATCAGTCGTTCAGCCGATGCGAAGGGGCATGAGAAACCACCAGCGGCGTCAGAAGTCTCCTGGATGCGGAACTCCAACCTGTTCATGAGAAAGACTGGCGCTCGGCGGAGGGAAGGAGTAGAGGCAGTAGACAGGTAAGGTTTTCGATTTTGACCTGACTGACGATTCAGAGCGGATATGACTGTAGATACATCCGAAGCGGAGCAGATTTTGGCGATTGACAAGACATTCTTGGATCTTTCCGGCCAGAATCTCGACGATGTTCGGCATCCGGACACCAAGAAGCGGAGTCTCCGGGTGGTCGAAGTGGGTCCACACTCAGAGTATGGCTGATGAGTAAAGAGCTACGATATCTTGCCCGACGACGATGCCTGGGCGAACCCCTACATCATGATCCGTTTTCCGGAACGGCCATCAGCCGCTACCGCCGCTGTGAGTGATACTCCCCGTTCGGCTCGCTGATGACAGAACCCCTCGGCGGGAGCGTCCTCTCCCCGATTGTCCAGAGCCGTGCTACGGCCCATCATGGAAGACGAGCAGCAGATCATGGAGTACTATCTACCGCGGGAGGATGACTTGGACAGGCTGGACGGCGCGTTTGACATTCCCATCGGGCCCGAGGAGCTTCAACAGATCCGCGTCCTCGGCGAGGAGGACGGCAGTAGTCCCCAGATTGACGCAATATTCCCCGTAAGTTGCTAGCGGAAGGGCTGGGCTGACAGGCAGAGCGTCCATTACGATCACATTCGCACATACGAAGTAGTCAACACCCAAACAGCGTCGAATAAGGAGATTTTGATGACCTTCCGGGAAGATCAGGGTAAGGAGGAGCCAGACGCAGAAGAAATGTTCGAGGAGCCGGCAAAGAAGAAACGGAGAGGCGCTTATTTCAAGGAGATCAATATGCGGACTCTACTGAGAAAGACGAGAGCAAAGGTGAGTGAACCTGAAATATTGTGGCTGACATGCAGCGACGAGGAGAGGCTGAGACCAGGGGCGGTTTGTGGGACAAGACCCGGATTGGATACAGAATACCGGACGCACTCGAGCTTACGACGCGACAAAAGGCAAATGAGCTCATAAAAAATCCAAATTGGGTCAATGAGGCGATGCGGAAGATTCATGGCGGAGAGAATGCCGCTGAAGGTCACGGGGAGGCGATTGATGACGAGGAGGCAGTGTCGGATGACGGCGCAGACCGGGCGGACGACGATGTGGATGAGGACGATTGAGCATGAGACGGTTGCGCCATGAAAAGCGTCATAATCTTTGCTCCACCACAATGATCGACTCCGCTTGTCAAAGGGAGGTATGCTGCTTGCCAGCTCCTTCCCCTCTCCCCCGTCCTTCCCCTTGTCCGTCCTTCGCCAGCCTCTCCCGTACGGAAAGGATTCAGAACATTGAATCTTCAGCGCCACCCGTCGTCACTTTTGTCTCGCAATCACATTTTAAAGAGATCTGATGACGACCGATTCTTCCCGGAGACGTTCACGAAAATGCGAGTATCTGCTTCTGCACAGAACGCCTCGGTTATATCCAGTGCACGGTTCCCGGCAAGCTGGCTGTGGCCTCGATAATCAGGGGGAGACACAGATCTGATAGCTTGATTTCCGGAGTCGAAAACAGGAAAGAAAGTGTATGTATGTCATCTCGTACCATTCCGATTCGGAGCTTGAAGAAAAGCACATATATTGTCTCATAAGGTACATGCTCCAGTGCACGCTCTCCGATTCTCTACGCCGCATTTTTCTCGATCTGCGGAATCTCTCCACACCAGGCGGGATCCTCGCCGTGCTCGAGTATATACTTCTCATGCTGAACAAGCTGGTGCTTCCAGTAACTGCTAAGTTCGTGCGCCTTGACACCGATGCGGTGGTTAGGCTGCGCAGCGGTGACGCGCTGCACAGCGATATCTGCAAGCGTAAATCTCGACACTTTGTTGAGCCGTAGCATCGCCCATGGCGTCGTGGTCGTGCCCTCCTCGATGTATCCTAGGACGTCAAACTTTCGTAAAGAATCAGGTCTCGAACGCGGTCGGAAGCAAGAGAATCGCTCACCCTTGAGCGTCCGACGTGAGTGTTCCTGCTGAAGAGAAGCCCTTTGATCTCCTTCGGGAACCCGTGGAAGTTCACAATAACAGGCTTGTCCGCGGTGAACAGACTCTCGAATGCATCGCCGGTCAACGCATGAGGGTGAACACCGGTAGCGCCGAGGATTAGGAGGTCATTGATGTTGACTACCCGGACTCGGATGCCGTTGTTGCGAAGCATTGCCGCAGCAGCGATAACCTCGAACGTGACCTCGACACCACAGCCAACAAGAACAACGTCGGGATTCACGCCCCCATCGGAGGAAAAGCGGTCCCAGACGGAAGCACCGGCAATACAATGCCTTTCAGCTTCGTCGATGGAAAGCCAGCTAAGTGACGTCAGTGGCAATACACTATACCGCCAAGCACTCACGTTGAGGTTGGGTTCTTAGAACCAACGATAAGATTGACAGCTGATCTCCAAGTCAGTAAAAGGTCCTGCGGATTTTTGTGACAACCGACTGTTCTTCGAGCGCATGCAATGGTCGATAGTACTGACACTGGAGTTCGCATCGGCGGGGAGGTAGATCCGAGCGAGATGGCGGGGAAGTGCTATGAAAGAGCCGATGAGCTGAGGGAATCAGTCCACCGAAGTCCGTCAGAAGGCACGACGAACGCCAGGGTTCTGATGGGAGTATCCTTCATATCCAAGTCAACACAGCTCATCGGGAGAAGACAACAGCGTACCGTTATGCTCCTGGCGCCAGAGCGTACTGAGGGTTACATTCAGACCCTCATCCGCTTTAGATATGGTTCGGCGCACCTGGTCTCGATGTAGGTTAACGCGGCAACATCCCCCCTCCAGTTGGTTTCCAGGGCCATTTTCACGAACTTGGCGTATTGCTGATAACCCATTAGCGAGCGGTTTATCCGCCGAGACCATATTCACTTCGATCATAGTCTGCACAATGCCCAGGAAGCTAATCAAGGTCAGGTTTGCTTTCTCAACGCAGACATTCAGCTCGCCTCTCGTATGAAGGGAACAAGCCGTGACGGCCGGTGAGCGTATAGCCCTGCAGCCAGCCTTGCAGCGTGTGCTCCGACAGTATCTCGATGACTCGTCCACCGTTGTTTGCGGTCTACGCCTGTGTCAGCCACGAATGCCTTTCAACTCACCTCGGGATCCCATTGGAAGTTCCGGTGGGTGATCTTGAAGCATTCGTCTAGCTTGTTGCTAGTGAGCTCGTCCGGTGAGAAGATGCGAAAAGTCTTCGGATTCATCTCGATCAGCTTGGCGACGTAGAAACCGATGCTGCAGGCTCATTAGATGCTATAGCTTAGAGGGAGGTGACCTCGCACGCTTTCATGTTCGAAATCTCCTCGTTGATCTTAAAGCCGAATGTCTTCCAGTCCGGCGTTTCGAGCGGGACGAAGCCTCGGTAAGTCTCCTATGGTGAGATTTCAATACCCCAGACACAAAAGTCTCGACTCCACTGACGTCTACCATCCCCATGCGCCGCTGCTGGTTCTTCGGAATGATCCTCAAGGCCTTCTCATCGATGATACCCTCGGCCATCTTCTCTGGTGTATGAGTTTTAGACTGAGATGAATCGACGCCGGTGTGAAAAAGCTCCTTTGGATGGTACGACTCAAGCCACTGAATGAGAAGATCGAATTCCCCCGAGCTACTGACGGCCTCGGGAAGAGGAACTATGAAAGTAAGCTACATGTTGAGCTTAATGATGTGGTGATGTACCTTGATGAGCCCTCCAACTGCCCTCAATAGGATTACCAGCAGATTTGACCGGGCCAGACCACCCCTTGGGTGTCCTCATGACGATCATTGGCCACCTCGGTTTGACGATGGGTTTGCCTGACCTCGCCGCTGTCTGGACTTTCTTGATCTCCTCATATGCCCATTCCATCGAAGCCGCCATGTCATAGTTCACGGCGACATCGTGATCCTCGTCAGAATTGCTTTTCCCGTATTCCACTATGCGGCATTGATACCCGTAACCAGTGAACAAGCAAGCGAGCTGCTCTCCGTCAGGGTAGGAAGGCTAAGAGTTCTTCACCTACCTCAAGATCGTCCATCGAAGCGGTGATAGTCCTCTCGCCGATCTATTGTAGCGATCAGAATAGTCTTTGAGTATTGCACAGGAAGACATACCTTGTATCCATTGGCGTGGAGGATAGGGATAACAGCTCCGCTCTCCGCAGGGTCGAGATACTGAAAGATCAGCTAAGTGATTCCGAATAAACATGGGCAAACACCGACTTTGTGCGCGTGCCAGGCTGTGGCAGTCGGTCCAGTCTCGCTCTCTCCGTCTCCGATCACCGCGACCGTGATCTGGTCCGGCCTATCCATTACGCTTCCATACGCGACTGCCAGGCAGTATCCGAGCTCACCACCTTCGTGAATAGCGCCAGGCGTTTCGGCGTTGACGTGTGAGGGAAACCCATGTATTGCCGAAAACGCCCGAATGAAAGACTCGATACCTTCACGAGACATGGGGTATTGCGGGTAGAAATGGGTGATGGTGTTCTCGAGGAATAAACAAGCAAGAAGAGCCGGAGCACCGTGTCCCGGCTTCACAGAGATGTCAGAATGAATAGTTCAGGTAGAAAGCCGGACTCACTCCGGTGAGAAAGATGAATTGGGGACAGTCAACGTCGGCTTCGTGATTGGAGATGAGATTGTTGGTGTGTGCGTACGCAAAATTGAGACCAGGACAAGTGCCCTAAACAAGCGGGTCAACCATTCGAAGATAGTTAGGCGATCTACTGGACGCACCCAGTGACCCAAAAGCCTCCTCTTGATATCGTTTCGCTCCAGTTCACGCGTGAGCAGACCATTGCTCCGGAGGAAGATCTGGAGCAATAAGCGGAAGGAATAGTAAGATCCGGAAGGCCAACCATGGCGGCGGCTCTTTCCCGCTTATTCAGCCTGGCTCCATTGAGTACGAAAAATATACACACAGATAGTTGGTCGCTCGCTGGAAAGTAAGCAGACCTTCCAGATCGAGTTTCCCTCCATCCTTCAGCTTGATGATCCTGTCGTCAAGATTCACCAGCAATTTGTCTACCACATCTGCAGGAAGAGACGAAGGCTTGGGAGGAGTAGTGGCGTCAAACTTGGACGCCGCGGAAGAAGCCAGGCCAGTGGTCGCCATGTTGGAAAATACGCGGGTATGGGTAAGGAAGAGGCCGTCGCAGCCGTTTTATGTGGAAGCCATACTTCCCATCCGCGCTTCGGTGATGTCACATCCGTGCCTCGGCCATACTGACCACGTGGTCACACTGAAACGTTCATATGGCCGTTTAGAGCAGAACGCCTCGGAGTAAGGGAGTGGGAGTAGCAGGACATGGTCGAATACGAATGCTCCCCTGGACTGAGGAAGTGAGGTAGAGAGCCAACGGTGATTTGAGAGTGACGTAAGAGGGGCCGGAATGTTGCATGAATTATAGATTTGCCGCCGCGCTTCACTCGAAAGTCTGTATCTTTCTCACGCCGACTCGGTCATTGAATGTAGATATACCGTTTCGTATTTTAAAATCCTGACGGGTTCATCTCGAACGTCTTTCCACCCTCGATAGCCTTCTCCCATTCCCGAGATTGCAAGTGAAGCCTTCGATGACCGGCGCTGAACAGGAGCTAGGCTCAAAGAGTCCTACGTAAGGTCAGAGTCGGAAATTTAGGACCTCAACTGACCGATATGCACGGCAATGGTATCCGGCAAAGCAGGATGAGAGAACCCCATAAGCTCCTGATCAGTATCAGCTGCTGGTCTATTCCACGAGCAAAGGCATTTTTCGATCCGCAGTCTGGACAGAGATTTCGGGTCACCTCTGCTCACGACGAGGACTTGCTCTTGAAAGCGCCAGGTTCGCCGCCAGTGAAAACACGCATTTTGACTTTTCCATACACTCGATGGAGTGACTATGTTTGTTGAAGGCGTATCAACCAGCTCGCCTATCCAGCTAGCTAGCGGGCCTAGTTGGTAGCTTCCCAAGCATCTTGGACATTTAGACATACGTTCATACATCATACTTGTATATGGACGTCTTGCATCTTCACTACAGGTGCTCGAATCTCAACATACGTGGTTTGATATATGACAGAGGCAAGGTATTGTAAATACGGCTCAAGTCGTACCCATATGTCTCCTGCATTCAAGACAGTCTACGAGCTTCTCTCAGTGGCGCCGATGCGCCAGACGAGCCGACTCACGGCACATCCCTACCACCGTGGGAGGAGGTACTTTCACAGTGAAGCGACCGCAATTGCACTTCCCTTCTTTGAGGTTGGACATCGGGATAGTTTAGCGGATGGTGGTTGGTGAGACTGCTCGTACAGTGATTCGTTTCGAGGGCGCGTTTGATCTGCTGATTTGATATCACAAACTCTGGCTATCACAAAGACGCCCCCTTTACGGGATGGCCACGTGTCAGTTTCGTGCCTCAAAGGACTAACTTATAAGCTTTGTTGCATCGTCTCCTTTTGTACTGTTTCAGAGGGCGATTCTTCTCCTGCGAAACCTTTCATCCCGTATAAAAGATTGAAAGAACCATTCTTGAAGATTTCTCCTCTGATTCAGCATCGAATCTCGACTGGGCTTTACTGCTTCACGACAATCATCTCCCTTCGCCCGAAGTTTGTCGTCCAGCATTTCTGCGCCATGGTGAGCATAAGCACACAGAGACATACAAGAACGAGCAAGTGTAAGAATTGAGCTAAATCCTCCAGACCTCAACGTCGAGCTACATGCCCCTGGCTGAGCGCGACGATTGGAAGGACCTCAAAATCATCCCTCAAGACGATGGCCCAAATCCCCTTGTCCCCATCATGTACTCCGAGGAATGTGAGTGGTTCGCACTCGCTGTGACGCTCGGCTGTTCCTTGCTATGGAGTTTCTTCTCATGTCACCACTAGACCAGGACGCCATGGACCATTTCCGAGCTATATCTGCCACTGAGGAGCATTCCGAGAGGGCCTTGGAGTTGACCGAATCGATCATCCGGAAGAACCCGGCACATTACACTGTCTGGTGAGCCTGGCTTCGGTATCTCTCCCCACGCTGTAATATTGATTGGATCATCAGGCAGTTCCGCATGGCAACGCTCCTAGCGTTGAAAAAGGACCTGGAACAGGAGCTCGATTTGATGAATGAATTCGCCCTCGTCAACCTCAAGAGCTATCAAGTCTGGTATGTTACACCGTCTTCCTGCAAATACGCTCTGAATGGCAACAGGCACCATCGCCTCCTCTTGATGAGCCTGATCTCTCCCGAACATCCAACCTCGGAGATCGACTACATCCACCTCTCCCTCCTCCCGGACCCAAAGAATTACCATACCTGGGCGTACCTCCACTGGCTCTACTCTCACTTTTCGTCGCTCGGCCGGATAAGCGAGTCTGAGTGGGCAGAGGAACAGCGATGGTGCGATGAGATGCTCAGGACGGATGGAAGGAATAATAGTGCATGGAGTTGGCGATGGTTCTTGAGGATGGCAAGGCCGGGCGCAAAGGGATCAGAAGACGAGGGGAAAGAGGAAATTGCGTATGTCGCTCCGCTTTCAGCAGGACATAATTCTGATTCTCTAAACAGGTACACTCTTAAGGCCATCCATCTCATCCCTCACAACGTTTCAGCTTGGAACTATCTTCGCGGGTACGCCTACGCTCAGTTAAAATGGACGACGGCTGACAATATCACCTAGGCTGCTCACCCTCTTGAAACGCCCCCTATCACCTCTCCTCCCTGCTGTGGAGCCCTACACAGTGGAAACATCCGTCACAGTCGTCGACAAATCGAAGGACCCAGATCTACCTCTGCCTACCGACCCTCCTACTGGCGACACGCCCCTGCCCATTTCTCACGCGCTTGAATACCTTGCGGACGCTCTCGCTGAGCAGGGTAAGACCGCTGAGGCAGGAGCGGTCTTTGAAAAGCTTGGGCAGAGTCATGATCGGATGCGAGCAGGTTACTGGGAGTTCAGGAAGCGGCAGCTCGTGGCGTGACGTGTCGAAAATAATCTTGGATTCTTGTTCGCAATTGTACTATGGAGTCCGCCTGCAGTGAAGGATGGGGCTTTCTTCAAAATAGAATTCGCCACCGGTGATGACCACTTCGATTCCGTGTTCCGGTGTTTCCCACCCTATGCCTTTTCCAGCCCCTGGTGACTACATGGAAGCAAGATTCTGATCTCCCCACTCAATGCGACTTATCGCCTGCTCCCGACCATGTCCGCCAAGGCCAAACACGTGTTCTTCTACGACCATGAGATCACCGCCTCCAACCCACTCTCCCTCGCCTGTTTCTCCCAATGGTTTCCCCGATCATTCACCGACCCCAGATACCCCTCCGCCCACTTTCTCACTGCCGAGCACTACATGATGCACGGTAAAGCCCTTCTCTTCGACCCACCCGCCGCACAGGCTATACTGGATGCTCCAACACCGGCCGAGGCGAAGGCTCTTGGGAGGAAGATCCGGAATTTTGATCGGAAGAGGTGGGATGAGTTTGCGGATGATATCGTCGAGAGGGGCAATTATTTCAAGTTTGAGGAAGATGAGGAGCTCAAGGGGTATGTCGTTACGACAAAGGGGAAGATTCTGGTGGAAGCTAGTGAGACGGATCGGATTTGGGGGATAGGGTTTTCGGCGAAGGATGCACTCGGGAAGGAAGATCGATGGGGGGCGAATCGGTCAGTCCTTCCTGGATCCTGCATTCTGTGGATGAAGGCTGAATCCGATTCAGCATGGGACTGGCTCTTACACGAGCTAGGGATAAACTCATCGCTGAGGGTGGGGGGAAGCTTTGACGTGGACAGACTGAATGGATACATATGGACTATGCCCTGACGACGAGATGGCCAAGTATGAAGTATATGACAGTATGGTGAGGTGTGACACCACGGGATGATACGTAACGACCCTCACTTCTCCTCCGCATCCGTGTGGACCGTGAACGCAAAGCTGCCTCCAATCGGAATGCATTCGCTCGCCCTCCGCGCCAGCTCCGATATCGATCTGGGACCATGTGATCCAGCGGAAACTTGACAAGTCAAGGGAGGCGGAACCGCTCTCATCGCAAACGTCGCGTACATGGGCGCCGTTCGTGGTCGACTGATGGGTCGCCCGTCGTCTGGCACCTGCGGCAGGCCGAGGCCGAGCGCGTCGAGAGAAGGTAGAGCAGGGCGGAAACCGAACCCGGCTCGCCTGTCGAATTCCTCTTCTCGCAGCTTTTGGCGGCTCCGCGAAGGCTGCATCTCCTCTTCTTCTGACATGGTGGTTGATATACGACGGCCAGAGTGTTGAAACTGGCGAAGGATAGAGAACGACTCGTAGTCGGATGGGCAGGTATTGGGCGGGGAGAGGTGTTTGCTGGAGGGTGGGGTGAGTACAACGGAGGCGAAGCGAGGAGGAGTGATGGCGGTGGATGGCGGCGATGTCGGGGATGCGATGGAGGTGATAGTATGGGTGGGGTGCAAGCGGGATACCGGCGGAATGGGATACGATGGGTGGATCAATGTTTCGATGGGTGGAAGTGCGGCGCTGCGAGACTCGCCCGTTTTCGAAGGTGAGTTGTTTGGGTTCGGCGAGGGGAACATGAAGGAGATGGATTGTGGTTGTGCTGGATGATCTGGAGGGAGTAGAATCGGCTTGATATCGGTGACGATACCTGCCACGGAGCTGATGATAGGCGAGCTGGTGGCGGATCGTGTCTTCGCTCTTCTGCGGTGGCTCGCGATGATGGGATCCGAAATATCGATAGTCCCCTCGTGCATGTACAGTCCCCGTCGCGAGCTCCTATGTTTCCGCCTGGTCGTGGAAAAATTGGCGGGAGACTCAAGGGCAGAGATAGCAGTTGTGGCCTCGATGCGGCCCGCAGCGGATACAGCCGTGAGTGTCACGGGGACGCCATCGCACCAGTACTCCTTACACACCACTCGCGGCTTCGTGGCCTTGACCGATATTTTCACTTTTAGCTCGTAGGTCACCGAGACGAGCTTCGTGACGACAGTTTCTCCTAAATCCCATTTGCCTCCTCGTTTCGGCAGGTCGATTGCTGCCCTACACCAGTAGGCACCACCGCTTCCGGGAGTCGGCTGCCCGCAAATGACCTCGGCCACTTTGTCTTTGATCACTCGGCCTGACGAGCCGGAATCGGTGATTGGGGAGGTGGGATCTGAGAGAATGCGGTGGAAGTGGGGTCGAGGAGACGCGCTGCGGCGGAAGACGGACGACAGGCGGGATGATGCCGCGGATTCGGGCGATACGTCGCGCAAGGAAGGCTTCGGGGAAGCCTTGTGATCAAGAAGCTCAATACGACGCTCGAGGACGACGATAGCCTTCTTGATGGCGGTGGTCGGGTCATCCGGCTTGGCGTGAAAGGACACGTTGAATGTATCGCCCGGCCCGTATGCTCCATGAGGGGAGTTGAGGAAGATCTGGGTGGTCGTGCAGTCGGTACCGACATGGATAGCTTGGGGAGGAGAGAGCGGGGGAAGTAAAGGTAGCCTGTGGTTGTGCAGGTTGAGGCCGTACGCTTTCGATATTTTCCAGCCGACGTAAGGAATAGGTTGGTGGTCGACGGCCACTTCGAGTCGCCAGATCACCTTCCATTCCCTCAGGCACTGCGCGCTCGCCGCGATATCCACAGCCTCCGGTGGGATGGATATCCGAAAGGGATGCTCCCAGTCGCCCAGACCAACGTACTCGACTCCCGTCGGCGGTTCCCACACCTTCTTTGCCTTCTCCCAGAGGACATGCTCAGAGTCCGCCCCGAAAGGTCCGTTCGACCGTACCTCGTAACATCGGACAAGCACCGATACGCTCTTCACCGGAAGGGGTTGACCAAGCTGTGGAAGTCGTGTGATGACATCTCCGCTGATCACCACGGGTGAGAGTCCAAGGTAGCCTGTGAGAATTCAGTCCCGTTGCAAATGGAGAAGGTGAATCAACTTACCGGTATGAGGAAACACACGGCCTCTTGCATTGCCCTGCTTTGGATTGAGGGTGAGCTCAAGCATGAGCCTGTATTAAGGCGGGATGACCGATGACTACCGCTTCATGAGGTGAAGAAAGAAAGCGGAAGGGATGAAGGACCGAAGATAAAAGGGAGATTCCATCGACTATAAGGGTGGATCGAGAAAGACGATTGGGAACGCCAAGACTAGGCGATGTGATGGCTGGTCGGGTTCCGGGCTAGGTGGACTTAAGAGATTTTGAGTAGGGGGGAACGGGCGGACTAGAGAGTTTTTGGGAAAGGTGAGGCTAGCCTGTTTGCAGTGCGTGTGGGGAAATATTTTGGCGCTAGCGTCGATCCATGGGAGATCCCGGAGTGAAAGAGCCGGCTCGCCGAGTTGAAAGAGAAAGCGATTTTCTCCAGACCCCAAGGATATTATTGAGCAGCGATGCCGAGGGGTTCATGTGTGCCAACAACATGTCCATATATATGACAGCTTTGGCTTGATCAGCTACCGAGCCCGTCCGGGTCGGTGGCTTTGCTCGCCCCGCTACGATTGAAACGCAATCAGGCACGGATCTTCCCCCTCTGACCGACCGCGAAGGAAAGGCGTCGTCGTTACGTGATTTCTGGACCATGCGGGTCAAGAAGCCACACCTGTTGTAGCTCCCATTTCAGACCGGCTTCCGCAAAGTCACGTCGAGGCATTGCAATGACGGATGCCTTCAGATGACAGCCTTAGACGAGCTCGACGACGTGTACCATCAATGCATCGTGGGGAGAGTTCGATAGGAAGGTTAGACTGCATTGAATTCTCTGCAGCACCGATTCAGTTCTGGTCTCGGGACATCGGACTAGTCTAAACCCTATGTGCCTCGGCCCGGATACTACTTATGCAAGGTTCCGTCTACGGCTCCGATCACGCCGAACCCCTTTCTTCGAAAACCTAATCACAAAGTGGAACCCGTCTCAAAGGGCCACGCTGTAACACAGGGGAAGCTTGTATGCTTTGGTTATAGTAACGTGAAACGACGCCGCATCGTGTCCATGTGATTTTCGGACCAGACCAGCCCGAGGCAGAACATCCAGGATGGTAAAGATAATCTAATCCAGAGAACATTCTCGTAACGTTCCTGGACTATAGCGCCTGCCCTGGTGACGGACAACTGCGAGATCCGTCGGAATGTAGGGCATACCCAAGTCGATGGCAGAGGCGATCAGGTACAGTACATCGGAAAGGCGCGGAGGAATGGTGGCGCCGAAAATGCCAGGCCTGAATGCCCGCATCGGATTCTGTTGGTGTCGCTTGGAGGATGACTAAGCAGCTTATCAGGTCGGACGAGGTCCGCCACCGTTCGACGACTGCAAACTACTTCTAGCAGCGGACGATGCACCCTACGGTTGGGAAGATCCAAAATGACCGAAAAACCTACGCATCCTGTATCCACAAAATCGCGATGTCCGTCAGATCAATTCGAAACCCGTTCCGCAAACCTCCATAGGCTCACCAACCTCTTTCTCGAACTTTTTGAATGCCTCAGTCACCTCTTTTGCGAATGTCTCGTCCGACATGAACCTTGCTGCGACCACCGCGAGACTCTTTGCTACCTTCATCGCGATTTTGTGTGCTTCTGGTTTCCTTGCGGACTCGGTGAAGCCGGCGGTATGAGGACTTGAGCCTTCAGGCGAAGGGAGGTCTGAGGTCTATCAGTTGATGTGAGCAGCGGGAGCTTGGGATCTCACTGAAGCCCGTAGAGAAGGCCGGGCATTTATATGACACATTTCCTGTTACCGGGGTAAACGATTGATGCAGGAGCAAGAAGTGGTACAGACCGAAATGTGAACTCGCTATGCTATACCCACCCATCTGAACCTTGTCGCCAAATTCTTTTCCAATGAATTCCGCGTACAACTTGGCCAAAGGCGGATAATTATTCAACTCAGCATACACGTCTGTTTCCAATCAGCAGGCAGATCATTGGTTTGTTGCTACGGATGATCCTGACCTTGATCCCTTGGTTCGGTGTCAACGCTACATCCAGGCGACCTGGATCATATCGTCAGGACTTCGGGCTTGACACGGATGCGCGACGTACGCAGCTGCGGATTCGAAACAAGCGATAACCTTCTTTCGCAACTTCAGAGTTTCCGACACGGACAAAGCTCGACAACAGTATGACACCTTGGAATCTATCGCATGGTCAGATTCGGTTGTGCAGCTGAGTAAGAGACTTACAGCTCGGGATTATATTCTGCGTCCATCTTTCAGAGCCGAGGATGACACCATGAACGCGCATCGATGACTCAATCTGTTGTCGAAGCATCGAGACTGCGGTGTCTTTCAACAAGTCAAATCAGCTCGCACCAGCACAGCCGACGAAGGCGGTTAACAGCCTTGGACTGCAGCGTCAAGCGCATTGATGCCGTGCCAAGGAGCGGCCTGTTCGGGGTTAAGCCTTGCCAGCAGCTGTCACACAGCAGCAAACCTACACCAGCATGTTCCCCTCTACCATGAAACTGGAACTGGAAATTGGATCGGGCCAGACTGTTCCGCTCAGCAAGTTCTCTCAAGATGATGCTCTTACCTCGCAGGCCCCGTGATCGGACACACCCCGTCAAACGGGTCTGACCCCATCCCACCTCCAGGATGCGATATTCTACACGCAACGAGATCGTCATATACCCCCTCTCTTAGGAGAATGATCTTGCCTCCCCCGTCCTCCTCAGCTACGGCCGATCAGCTCCGAGTTAATGTATGTAGATGTGAACGTACCAGGTGAGCCAATGAGCTTGACCGTCCCCGGGATGTTGCAAGCTTTCAAACAAGCCTTGAGCCCCAATGCCGCGGCCACGCTGACGACCGCGATCAGATCATGACCACATCCTTTGTACCTTCAACAGGAACCGACCACGAGCCTGGGTAGACGCACCATGCCCTATGTCTCCCAATGCACCATATTCCGAGTTAAAGCCGAATGTCTTTCGCCTTTACGGTGTGTATATGTCGACACGAATGCCGTGGGGAGACTGCTGGGATTGGACACTTCGAAATCAAGTTTTTTGAGCGCCTTGAGCAGATTCGCGTGTGCCTTTCTGAATCAAGATATCAGCATTGGCCTAAAGATCACATAAGGAACATACACCTCCGTGAAGGCCAGTTCGGGATCCTCTGCTTGACATGAGATCAAGCAATCGCACGTGGGTTTACGAGTCGCATACCATGATGGCGAGGCTTAAGGCACGCATGTCAGAGATAGACGCGATCAAAGATGACATCCTGAATCTTTTCCGACACGAAGCTTGGAGTCGGCGGGACGAGGTCACGAAGGGAGTCGATGGTCTGATTGACCAGTACTTGGACATCCAAGGGAAGATCTCGAGGGGTCATCGGTATCCTAGTGGCGATCATCGGGATGGGAAAGCCACGGATGAAGATGTAGGGTGGAGGCCTTACGATGACGAGGGATGAGAAGATAAGACGGAATCGGAACCAGACAGGCGCAAGCCCAAGAGTATCGCACTTCAAACTGGGCGACATTTCCGAGTTGATGATTTCAGCATGTTGTCTTCCCTGTGACGCTTATTCTTTGATGCTGATGGGGTCAGCCGCTCGCGCTTTCCATCACTAGGCTGATGTTGGCTAAACGAGTCCGAAGCAACGCTATATTGGGAACCCGACCGAGCGGTTCGGAGGGCTTACCGATGGTGTACCCGCCTGGCCCGGACGGCGTGCTGTAGTCACCTTCCAACTGATGTTCAACCTTATCTGACATTCCGAATCCCTGAATCTCATCCACCGGGCCTCTATCATTGGATGCTTAGCTTCGCCTTATCTCTCTTTCAACTTGCCGTTCACATTGAAAACAAAACAAACGTAGGGCATCGTCGGACGGTCCTGCTGGACAAAACACGACATCTGACATATAATCGATAAAGATTCTGTTTCATAGTGCTCTGTCGTCAGCTTCACTTCATTTTGGACCCCTGGTCAATATCTATACACTGTCATTTCGTGTCCCTTCCTTTCATATCCTGAAACGTCGCCTCACCCGTCGTTTACCTCGACGATCTTCACGAAACAACTTTAGACCAAAACCCATCTCATTTCACTCCACTCGACCAATTCACTTCACGCCTCCTAGTCCTCATCTCCTCTCTCCCTGCCCCATGCTCACATCCCTCCTCCTCACTTTCTCGGCCCTCCTCCTCCCTCTCGCCCTCGCCATCCCTACACCCGAAACTCCTCAGAAACGGGGCGTCAACGCCGGATGGCCGTACGGCTCGGAGAAGATCCGTGGTGTCAACATTGGAGGTGTGAGTGCTCTTCTGCCGCTCACGGACATCATTGAGCCCTTGTAGTGGCTTTTGCTCGAACCTTTCATAACAGTGAATCCTTGAACTTCCTGTAGACGAACTCCTCTCATCTGCTCGTAGCCTAGCCTCTTCAGTAACACCGGTAACGACGGTATCGTCGACGAGTACACCTTCTGCCAATATCAGGACTATAACACCGCGCACAATGCACTAGTCAACCACTGGAACACCTGGATCACCGAAGATGATTTCCGCCAGATCGCAGGCAAGTTTATCCCTCCCCGTGTCAATCGGATGCTGACCTCCCATGCTCAGCCGCAGGCCTGAACCACGTCCGATTACCCATCGGTTTCTGGGCATACGATGTTTCCGGTGGGGAGCCTTACATCCAGGGTCAAGCGGAATACCTCGATCGAGCTATCGGCTGGGCGGGGAATCATGGCTTGAAAGTCCTCATCGATTTGCATGGTGCTCCCGGCTCGCAGAACGGGTTCGATAATTCCGGTCGTCGCGGTTCTGAGCTATGGTGAGGGCTTCTTGGATTTGCATGGGGCGTCGCTGACTTACTTAGGCACACGGACCCCAATAACGTCCTGCGCACCAAGCTGGTCATCCAGACGCTCTCGCAGAAATACTCGGACCCTTCCTACTGGCAGGTCGTAACGATGCTTGGGCTTCTCAACGAGCCCGCCACCTTAGTGAGCAACGACCTCCTCCGGACGACCCGACAATACTGGTACGATGCATATGGCGCAGCTCGATACCCTTGGGCGCAGTCCGGTTCCGCGAGCAAATCTGGCCTCGCGCTTGTCATCCACGATGGGTTCCAATCGCTCGACACCTTCAACAACTTCATGTCTGAGCCCAGCTTCGAGGACGTCTTCATCGACACGCACAATTACCAGGTCTTCGATAATAACGTCGAGACATGGGACTGGAACACCCATATCCAGGGAATCTGCAGCAAAGCTGGCGAATACCCGAATTCACCGCCATGGCTCATGGTGGGCGAATGGTCGTTGGCGTCTACCGATTGCGCGACTTCGCTGAATGGCCGAGGAATCGGTGCGAGATATGACGGTAGCTTCCCCGGATCCTCTTACGTCGGAAACTGTTTTGGCAAGTCTGGTGATGGATCTGCCTTCTCCTGGTAGGCCTGCCTAGCGTCGCAACGGCGTACTATTGCTGACGCTCCGCAGCGAGTACAAGGACTTCTTGCGGAAATTCTACGACGTCCAAGTACAGACCTACGAGCAACAACAGGGCTGGATGCACTGGACCTGGAAAACCGAGTCTTCAGCAGATTGGTCGTATCAAGCCGGTCTCGCTGGAGGCTGGATCCCTTCCGACCCAAGTATTCACCAATACTCCCTCTCCTCGCTTTGCGATTAGATTTGAGATGAATTTTCTGGAGGAACGGACATTGTCATGCCACCTTGACGCTCTCAATGCACCTCATCATCTCATATCCCATGACGCTGTCGATCCTGGTACTGTACAGATCGAGGATATGGTACCGGAATGGACGAACCCATCCTCACTCATCCCCAAGAACCCCTCCAGCACTCTCGGGTCCCCGTATTCATGAGAGCTATCCGCATCTTCGGTCCTAGCTAGAGCAGAAAATGTGAATCGTCCGCTACTTGGCGAGGGATACCGTATTGGTCCAGGGCGATGCATGAACTACCATCAGCCTGGTCCGGTATCCTCTGACCAACCTGAACCCGTTGTCCGGCCAAAACAGGCTCTTCCATATCCAAACTCAGTGCACCCCGACCAGGATCCCCGCTGAGTATTTTCACAACCTTCTTCACCCTCTGCCCATCTGCCACAGCCCGGATCGCCTCACTCACCCCCTGCTCCAGGAACGCAAGGTGGAATTCCTCATCCTTGTTCATCGCCATACCCGGATCTCTCCGCTGGATAGCCATCATGAGCATCTGCGTGGGGTTGCCGTTCCCGCCCTCGATCTTCAGGAGCATATTACCCTGCGCACTCTTTCTCAGCTGGGCAGAGTCAGGTGGACTCACGCGGCGACTCCGAATTCCTCGGTGAGCGGTTCCAACCCATACTTGACGGAGGTTGAGAGCCGCTCGGTGAACGCTAGGCCGATTGTTCCGGATGAGAAAACTTCGCGATCGTGGAAGAGCGTATGAGGTCGGCCAGTGATGAATGGTGTCGGGGAAGTCAGGAGGCCAAGCTATATCCCTGGTCAACTTTCTTCCTTGCTCGAGAGGGAGTCGGTATACCTTTGATGCCGATGGGAACATGCTATCCAGAGCCGAGAGGACAGGTCGTGGGGTCCCATCACACAGCAGCAAGAACGACTCTGCCCTATCCATCATCCATCAGGCCAGACTCCGATCAGAAGGAAGACCCACTTGACCGCCTCGAGCGCTTCTATCCGTCCACCTCCGACCCCTCCCTTCCACAATCCCGCCCACCCCTCCTCACGCCTCATACTTTCCACATCCCCTTGCTCATTCCCTTTCTTGTCCTCGGCATATCCCTCGACGACCTCAGTGGGGCGCTGCCTTCGCCCGACTTCTGCTGGTGGTCGACCACTGAGTCCTGAGCGGAAGATACCGACACCAGACTCGAAGGTCGCGATGCTTAGAGATGGTGGGGCGTCGAGTGGGTGAGAGGAGAATGATCCGATGGAAGAGGGGAGAGTTTGGAGAGCCGAAAGAAGGTCCGGGACGTGCGGGAGGGAGGTGGAGAGGAGGTATAGGGATGTTGAGCTTGGGGAAGGTGGGTTGAGGGAGAGGAAGGATCGGAGGGAGTTTGAGGTGGGGGAGAGGAAGACGTGGGTGCGAGCATGAAGCTTACGCTGGAAGACTTGGGGTATCCGAGGCAACAGCATTGATGACGAGCCCTGGGGTTTTGATCAACGGGGATCCTAGCTTTCGATTGGTCGCCTCGGTGGAGGTTTACAGAGGGATTACTCCGATGTCTCTTTCACTCAAAATCAGAATCAAGCACGGAAGTGACGAGCCAACTTGATCCAATGCGGCGTCATATACATGCGATGGATGACCGCTTATCACCTCGAGCCATTCGCCGCACCCCTTGTCGATGGAGGAGTATTTGTCCCGCCTCTCCCCCTCAAGGCCATACCTCTCTTATATGCACCTCCTCGCTCCGGTACACCAGGCTCGGGAGTACCGTTCGTAGCGGGTCGTAAAGCGGGCGAAGCAGCAGGACTGCCATTCGGTGCAACAGGAATGGCGGCAGGTGACGGTGATGTTCCAGCTTCGGCTGCCTTCTTCGCCTCCGATTTCTCCCTCCACCCACCACCCGCTTTGGCTGCCACCAGACCTGTTGGGCTCGGCTCAGCAATCGCTGCCGGTCGACGGTAAGCGGCAGCTCCACTCCTTTCTGCATGCCGCCGCTCCGTCTCCTCCTCTCGCTCCCGCTGCTTTTTGGCCACCTCGTCAAGCCTTGCACTCTCAGCATCCCGTTCCGTCTTTTGCTTCGCAGCCCGTTCCGCTGCCTCGGCATTCCGCTTCTCGATCTCTGCTCTCGCCCGTTCCTCTTCTTCGGCGGCTTCAGCAGCAGCTCGCGCCTCGGCGGCGTGTTGTTCTACACTAAATCAGCTGGCTGGAACGGTAAGTAGGACAAAACTCACCCATTTCTTGGCGTTCCTCCTCTTCTGCAGCCAGCCGTTCCTGCTCCCGACGTTCCCTCTCCGTCTTTCTCCTTGCGATCACACTCGCCTTAAAATTAGCCTTCTCGGCCTCGATCCTCTGTGCCGCCGCGGCGCGTGCATTCTGAAACTCGACTTCCCGTCGAGACTCGACCGTTTCGCGTGCAACGAGGTAGTCCGGCATCATCCGGCCAAGACGGCTCTTGAGCTCGATCGAGGCCTTCTGATTCTCAATTGCCTGCTCACGCGCAAGCTCGTTGGCCTTCTCATGCGCGATCCTGTCCTCCTCCTTCTGCCGCTCATAGTCTTCAACGAGCAGCGGTCGCTCCTCCTTACGAAACGCCCGCTCGAGATGATCGACACGCTTCGCGACGATACGCAATCGCTCATTGAGCTCTCGTTTCTCCTTAGCGAGCTGTTCCACCTGCATTGCCACGAGTTTGGAGGAGTCGAGATCCTCAATCCCAGAGATGTCGACCTTGAGGCCACCCTTGGCCGCTAGACTTTCGGCGAGTTTCTTGGCTTCTTCTCGTCGAGTAGCTTCCATCTGCTTCTGCAGACGGTCCAGCTCGTTCTGCCTCGCCATCTCCTTCTCGCGTCGGGCGGTCTCTTCCGCTAGCAGCTTCGCCCGCTCCGCCTTCGCTGTAGACTCCTCCTTCTCCCTCCGCAGATTGGCTTCCTCCATGAGCTCCCTGCGTTTCGTGACAATCTGCCGACGATGCGCGGTCTGCTTGCGTTCTTCTTCAGCTTGCGCGATCGCCGCAGCAAAGGCGTCAGCGCGGGAGTTGATTGGTGCGGGATCGATGTACTGGATGGTGCTGTGCAGGCATACTGCGAGATTTGACAGGCGATTGGAGTCGACGGTGCTGGTGTTAAATGTGATGGAGTGGGCGATGTGATCGATGTTGGCGTAGATGTCGCCACGTTGACATGCGGTCATTAGGAACTTCTCGAGAGCCGGCATGTCGGTTCCCCAGGCGGTACCTTGGAATGGCTTGACCAGGTCAAGGATGTGAGACAGGGATACGGTGTCGTAGACCTGAGCGAGCTCCTGCACAAGGCGGGACAAGACGACCTCGCGGAGGGCCGGTAGGTACGGCTGATATTCGGCGGCGAGAGATGTGATAATGGGCGACAGGATTTTTGATGCTGTGAGGGGTTGAAAATCGATCTCGAGGATGCTGTAAAGCTGACGGATGTCGGACGAAACACGCCTAAGATGCTTGGTAGCGGCGTCCTTTACGAGCGCATCGCGAGTAGGCATCTTTGGCAAGTTTAGCAGGGCGACAAGCCTCTGCTTGCTCTCCACATCGCCGAGGGGAACGGCAAGAGCACTGAGCAGGACGCAGCCCGGTGCCTTCTCGAGGATGGAGCCTGCACGCTCGGCATGCTGGAGATACCTCGCCCACGCCGCCGCGTGAAAGACGGCCGTCTGCTTACCTCCTTCGGCCTTGAAGATCTGCGTCAACTTCTCGTAGTAGTTGGCCATCATGGCGGGTTTCGTCGACTTCTTCCCGGCCACCAGGCCGTGCACATCCTCGACAGACCGGAAGGCTTCCTGCCACAACTCGAGCTCGACTGCTGTCTCGAGCTGCAGGAAACGGGTATCGAGATAACGCGAAAGGGTCTCGGGATCCGCGAGATTTACCGCATGCTGCTGATGTGCATATTTGGTCGCATTCGACAGATCCTTGCGGAGTCTTTGCTCGCACAGCCGTCGGAAATCAGACTTTCGCTGGTGGACCTTGCAGAAGTTGAAGGCGCGGCGGGCGAGATTCTGGTAGATGACCTCGAGCCGGTCATTGCCCTTGGCGATGTCGAGACTGATGTCGTATGCATCCCAGCAGAACTTCTGAGCCGGCGCTATAAGCCGACGCTCGATCCTTTCGCGGTCGCCGGCAGTGTCGATAAAGGAGTCGAGGAGCATGCTGGCGGGTTGAAGGGGGAGCTCGTCGTCGACAAGGGGGTTTTCAGGGAGCGCGGAAACCTCGTTCCGCGCTTGCTCGGTTGCCGAGGTCAATCGAGCTTCGGCTTGAGCGATAAAGCGGTTGAGTACGTTCTCAATGGATTGGACCGCGGTCGTCTGCGCAGCGTTCTTGTAAGTGAGAAGACCGAGCCGGGCATGGGATTTTCGAGAGAGCTGGACGCAAAGGTCGATAAATTTGAACATGATGGGTTCCAGCACGTTGATTGGGGTATGCTTGAAGCGTTTCCTAAGCATAGATCAGTCAAAGTGCCGCGCCTTTGGCTGAAGGGGACGAACGATTGGAACACCTCCCAGAGATTCTCGAAAGCCTGCTGTTGAGACTGAGAGGTCCCAAGAGCCAGCAATTCCTCGGATCGCTAGGTACTGTCAGCCTTGTTATATGGACCTCACAGCATAGCCTACCTTGAGGGCATTTTCGGGTTTGACGTAGATGGGCGGCATCTTGCTGAAGATTTTACGCGATGAGCGGAGGAAAGTGGGGTGTCAAGGGACGGATAGCAGATGTCGATGATTGGGTAAGCAGACCGCTCTGTTCCTCCTTGCTAACTCGCAAGGATTTATCGAGGTGACAGTCGCTGATGTCGGCTAAAGACGAAAACCTGGAAGCTCCCTTCTTTGTATCGAAAACGCCGAGAAGCCGGCCATTCAAATTCAAAGCGATAGACATGTGGCGGGATGCACAGGTCGGTCAATGACGCCACTCGAACCGTTCATTCGATCCCACCCAAACCGTGTCACTCCTCTCGACACCTCACCATGGCTGCGGCCTCCCTACAGCATCTGTGAGCCATAGTATATCTGGTGGGACAAAAAGCTGACGACATTGCAGTGGCCGAGGCGGTGAGGAGAACCTACGCCTTCGTTCGATCCGACTGACGCTCCCCGCAGCTCTTCGAGTAGCCAAGAACTACACCAAAGGCTATACCGACACTCAAGTGAGACCTTCATTTTACATCTATCCTTTCCGCTGATCTGTCTAGACCAAAGTCCGGGATGCGACGACCAACGACCCTTGGGGTCCGTCCGGTACCCAGATGAACGAAGTAGCCCAATTGACATATGATCAGTATGTCCATTGCATTCTGAGACTCGTGGTGTGACCGTTCAGGGGAAACTGGTCTGACCGTTCAGGGGAAACTTCGTTGAGGTTATGGAGATGCTGGATAAGCGCCTGAATGACAAGGGCAAGAATTGGCGTCACGTTTTCAAGGTGAGTGTCACCTTATGAGCTATTCTGACATCAGGCCTTGACTCTCCTCGATTACTGCCTACATGCTGGCTCGGAGAACGTCGTCATCTACTTTAAAGACAATGTGTACATCGTCAAGTGAGTTCACGTCTGAGGTTTGTGCCTTGGTTGACAGCCGCAGAACGCTGAAGGAGTTCGTCTACGTTGACGAGACCGGGAAGGATGTCGGGGCGAATGTCCGGCAGAAGGCCAAAGACATCACGAATCTACTACAGGATGAGGAACGACTACGAGCCGAGAGACGATCGAGGGGAGCGATGCGAGACCGGATGCTTGGCAACATAGCGGAGAGTGGGTTGCAAGGCGAGGAGGACTTCGGCGGACCCAGACGTTCCCCACCGCCACGGAGCGCTGCTGCGTGAGTCGAGATCCCGAGATCAATGCTGATGTCAGACCTCGGCCTGGTCGCTCTAGAGATGAAGACGGTGATCTGCAAAAGGCGATCGAGGAGAGTATGCGAATGCAGGACGACGAGGCGAGGCGGCGGAGTCAGCGGACGAAGGAGGAGGATGATTTGGCGAAGGCGATGCGCATGTCTGAGGAAGATGAGGACAAGCGAAAGCGCGAGCTTGAGTCTTCGAATGCCAAAGCCCTCTTCGATGACAATCTCAATCTGTGAGTGCTCGATGACGGATCAGGGCTAATGTTTAGGAATTCGAACAACCAGTACAGCCAGCAGCCGGATTTGTTCGCTCAACAGACGCAGCAAATGCCGATGATGCCTACGGGCGGCTACCCGTTGGTTGATCTCGGTTACGGTGAGCAGCAGATGCAGCCACAATACACCTCTTACAATGTAGATCATGTTCTAGCTTGGTCCGTCCCTTCGCTGACTAGTCTAGCCCTTCCACGCGCAAATGATGGCTCAGCAGCAGCAACAGCAACAACAAGAAGAGTACATGCGACAACAAATGGCGCTCCAGGAGCAACAACGGCAGCAGGAAGAGTGGATGCGCCAGCAATACCTCCAACAGCAGCAGCAACAGCAGCAAATGATGGCTCAGCCAACTGGATACGGCTCCAACAACCCGTTCGCTCCCGGCGGATCGCAGTATCAGCCACCACAGCAACAGCAATCCCCCCAGCCCACATCATCCTTCCTCCCAGTCCCCCAGGTCTCCTCACCTCAACCGCCTCAGCAGCAGATCGAGCCTCAGCAAACAGCAAGACCCTTCCAACCGGCAGTCCAGAAAGACGATGGCCAGCACAGTCACCTCGCAGGTCTCCTGGCAAAGGGCAGGGAGGATGGGATGGATACGTTCGGAAATACGGGGAATCTCCGTAAGCTTCCCTGCAGGCTGTGTAGCTTACCTTGCTCACACGCCCCAGGTATCCCCGTCGGCTCCGGCTTCCACAGCTCGAATCGAATGGCGTTCGAGCAGACCGGCCAGGGGCCGCACCAAACCGGGTTCGGGGCGAACAATCCTTTTGGTCAAGTTGGCCAGCAGCAGAAGCCCACTGACCAGCCTTTCTTCTCCGTCTGATCGCGCCGTTCGATTTGCTCCTGTAAGAATACCAGATACCCGATCAATTGATGCTAGACGATGCATGTCTATTTCTACAATGTGGTGAAGGTGGTCGTTGTACAAGGAACGTCCGCTTTCCGTTTAACAGGGGATTGATCATGCGATACGTTTGTAAATGAGCAGGCTGAGGATGGAGATGAGGAAGGCTAAACACAGGTCGATCCATAGAGGCGGTTCATGGGATCGTCGCGGTGCGAACCAGGGTATAGGTCGGGATTGGACTGCAGGCCGAGGTGCTGGCCGGGTTGCCAAAGGTGATGGAGCGGTATTTTGGATGACGGGAGAGGAGGGAGTTGCAGGTATTTCTTCTTGAGCCAAGGGCGACAATCCGGGCACCATCGTCTCGCTCGGCTCAGCTTCTGATGGAGTAGCCACAACCGTCTCCTCCGACCCTGGTGTTCTAGGTTGCGCGACCTCTTTCTCTTCATTTCCTGCAGATGACGAACCAGTCTTGCCGCGCATCAATTCGTGATTCGGCAGCGCGCAATTCGGGCATTTCCATTCCCTCGACCTGTCCACCTGAATCAGCTCACCGGGCTAACCCTTGCTTGGAGATCACGTACAGCTTGGCCAGCCGTCTCCGCTCTTCCTTCGAGTAGTCCAACGCGCCGATCGCAGATAATGCTTCGCCGGATTGCATCCAGAAACTCCGTAATCCCGTGATCGCTACCCATCATCAGCCTCGCACACTCAAGTCAAACGAGAACCGGAACCGTACCCGTTCGGACACCCCAAGCAGGCTGCCAGCTCCCCGCATGGAAGCTGGTCAATCCATCTATACATATCTGCTCCCCATCAGCTATTGATCTTGTGGGTGACGGTGTGGGGGAGAGACCTTCTTGCCGAGCTCGAACCGCCCGTTTGGGGTTAGGAGGATGATGTCGGGTGCGGACATGGGGTAACTTGGGGGGAGGAGGATCCGGAGGTGGTACAGCCCTGTCGCGATTACGCATCAGAGAAAGGATTGGGTAAGGGAGAAGGGGCGGACCTCCTTGGTATTCGCTGCCGGGGACACCTCGCACCGTGCAATGCCATTCGAAGATGTCCGTCTGAACAGTTTATTCAGCATGCATCTCAGCGCATCGTAAATGGGTGGCCGATGAGGTGGAAATGAAAGTGGCTAGACCCACCTCGAGGGGAGCAGCGACGAAATCGTCTTCTTCCGGATTCGACGATTTCGAAGCTTCCTGCATGATCCGCTTCACCGCCGTGGACCTCAGGTTCACCTTTGGACGATGAGCCGAAGAGCCGGACATACTCTACCGCTACAGTCACACACCACCTGGTCCTCGAGGGATGATTGTTGATTGGTGGAAGAGGAGGAAAGGTAGGTAGACCGGCCCAGCGGTGCAGGGTGGCGACACCAGGCGTATATGACCCGAGGATTTTCCGGTTAACCACAAAAAGCCGAGGCAATTCTTCCTCAGATTACGGGTTACTTCTTCACCTTCAAGCAGGCCGCCAAGGCCTGCAGCTTCCCTTTTCGATCCTCGTCATCACTCTGCCTTTCGGCTCCCTCCCCGTCATCCAGATCCCGTTTGGCCTGAAAATGTCCAATGGCTTCCCGACTATCGCTCCCACCGGTTCTCCCACCGTC
>JAABUK010001592.1_pt1 | contig 42738 bp, 38 predicted proteins | sample 5559141 | NCBI WGS metagenome assembly JAABUK01 (sample SAMN10711869, study PRJNA513367) | rock metagenome | isolation source: Antarctica rocks | place: Antarctica: Victoria Land, Pudding Butte nord | collected 2016-01-03 | reverse complement strand
CTGGGGTGACTCCGCTGCATCTGGCTTGCCTAAAAGGGCACCTCGAGGTTGTCAGCCTTTTGTTGAACCAAGGATGTGGCACAGAAACCAGAGACAATGAGGGTGACACAGCCATGCACTGGGCAGCTACCAAGGTGATAGCAAGTAGCAGGCAGAGGGAGTGCAGCAAGTGAAGCTACTCTTGCTCAGGCTGTAGACTGCACCAGCAGCAGAGCAATGTCTTGTTCTGTTCAGGGTCACACAGAGGTCATGCAAATGTTGCGCCAATTTGGGGCACAAGTAGACGTAACAAACAAGGCTGACTGGACAGCGCTTCATAGAGCCGCATATTGCGGCTTTTCAGAAACATGCGAATGGCTTCTGAACAATGCGGTCAGCATGCATGCAGTCAATAAGTAAGGCTGTGTGCAAAAGCTGCACACGAGTCGCAGTATATACAATGCCTATCACCAGCAACTTCTTGCTCATTCCCTGTCTGTCAGAACAAAAGCTTCAAAGTGGCAAAGCACTTCTGCCACAATCTGTCTTCACCATGCATACCCCTGACATCTTAAGCAGCATGCCACTCACTGATGCATTGCACATGCTTACATCCTGCACCAGCCTGTACAGCATGAGAACAGGTTCAAAACATGGACACCTGATCTATACTGTTATGCAGCCATGTTTTCAGTCCGTCATGCATACAGTACACTAATGCTCTCGAGTGCACAATTGCAGGGAGGGCAACACAGCCTTGCACTTGGCATGCCAAAGCAACCAGCTCAAAGTGATTGAGGTGCTGCTGCAGTGGGGTGCCCGAGCAAACATGACCAATGCCAGCGGCTTTGCCCCTGTAAGTACCGAATTCCCTGCCAGCCTCACTTTAGTGCATACACAAGCACAAAAGCTGCATGCAAGCAAGTCTGACAGACTGCCAGTACATGTTGCACGCTGTATCTTTGCCTGTTTGTCCATGAGCCAGCACATGCTAGGATTGCATATTGCACGATGCCATGTGCAGCTGCTTCAACCCATGCTTGCTCTGCCAGTATCAAGCAATGCGTACCTTGTTGAAGGGGTACAAGATTTTGCAAGGGATACAACAAGAAAGCAAGGATACATTCCAGCAGATCAAGCAGTTGCACACTTGACAGTCCTGCAGCTGACTGCTGCTGTTGCTCTGCAAGCACAAGCAGCATGCGTGAAGCCTTACCAGGGCGGACCAACAGGGATTCCATAGCTGAAGAAGTATAAGCTGGAATGCAGGTGGACATGACTGGTCTTGATGCCGTGCAAGCGGTCATGGAGGAGTTTGCACCGGACACCCCTAAGCGGCGCACCCTACAGGAGCGCAAGGCTATGCTGGCCAAGGGCAAAAGGTCAGGTCAAGTGCACATGTACATAATGAGTAAATGACTTAGATCTGCCAGTGCAACAGCACCTTCCTATGGCACATGCCTTGCTATCTATGCATTGAGCATGTACGACAGTGCGTAGGGGGTTGATTCATGCAGTCCAAATCCTAGGATGCGCTTGGAACATTCCATGTCTAAAAGTACTCACATGTTAGGTGTAGTCTTCAGATGCATGCATCACTATGTAGCCTTGTGCCTCTTCAATGGGCAGAGCTGCAGCGGGGCCCTGTTTGGGGACTGTCCTTGAGGCTTGACAAATGCCATCTGCTGCTTCAGGTGGAGCTTTCTCAGGAAAGACATTGCGCCGACGTCAGTGCCATCTGACTCCAACAAACAGCCCAAGTAATGCAGCCTTGAACCTCTGGCTTGTCTTGTCTGCTCACATGTGTTGCACAACTGCAACACCTATTATACACACATTGCTGCTGCTGCTGAATGCACAAACCTTCATGGATTTGCGCTCTGTCTCTAGACACTGCTGTTTGCCATCATTTGCAACACATGTTGCATCTCAGCTCTGCATCCATCTTGTTGACATTGGGCATGGCAAGCCATTGCAACACCTCGCACGTGGATGCAGCATTTGCATCCTGAACCGTGACACATTGCCCTCGATATTCTGCAAGTTGCCACACTCCCCAACTTCATCATGCAGTCCCATCAATGCCTGCTGGGAATCTGCGCCTATGAAGCAGCCTCTGCAGAGACCCTGTTGGCTGCTGTGTCTGAACAGCTAGCTGCTACTGTAAACTAGCAATATGTGCAATGGGTGCAGGCCTGCTGTCAGGCGACGCACAAGCGACGGATTCCCAATGGGTTTGACAGACTCTCCCATGCGGATAGACCACCCAACTATATATGAGGTGGCACAGCACGCTCTGTCTGCATCCTGCATTTCAGGCCTGGCATCCTGCTCTGTGTGTGTGTGTGTGTGTGTGTGTGTGTGTGTGTGCGCTTAGGACCTGTTGCATTTAAGCAGTGAACAGAGTGGGCAGTGGCCGTTGTTCCTGCGCATTGCTCTGAGCTTTTCTTCTCCCAACACCTGTCAGTGAGCAGAGACCAACACTGCGCAAGTCTCTGAGCATTTCATGCTGTTGCCAGCCATGGCGCAGATCAGTGCAGCCAAACTGCACTCATGTGTCTGTCTTTTCACAGGATGATGAAGAAGACACGTCCATCTTCAACATGGGCATTGCACTAGATGCTGCTGGCACAGATGCCATGTTCAACTTTGGGGTCAACCCCAACCCCGGGGGTACTGCAGGCAGCACCTTCACGACCCACCAGCAGCAGCAAGCAGAGCAGGAGTTGGCTGAGAAGCAGATGAGTCAGCTTCAGGTCAATGACCTCAGTCCCCAGAGAGCCACAATGGGTGCCACTGACATGGTGAGTCTGCCTTGCTGTCCAGCTGAATGACACAGCAAGATTGGCATGTTTGCCATGATTGTGTAAGGCAATTCAACACGGTGGATGATACGCATCTGTACACACTGGTATTGGACTTTCAGCCCCCGCTCCAAAACCATATGTTATTGGGCAGCAGCAAAATGTCCAATGCCATTGTGTCCAGGTGCATATTGTTCACCCTGTTTAAGGCGAAGGAGCACCTGGTCTTTTGACTTGTCAACGCAACATTGTATTAGTCCTCCAGACAAACCTGTTAGCCTTAGCCCACAAGAGCTGATTCACATGCCACAGGATAAAGCCAGGTCATGCACAGCATCACAAGCGCCTCTGAGGCTGCACCTGACTATGTTCAATGGTGTCAGTGACTGATGAAGATCTGCACATCATGCTGTTCTCAGTGTTGCTGCCACTGCACATCAAGCCATGCAAGCGATGCAGCGACACTGACATGCAGATTGAAAGTTGGCATGCTGGTTGCAAGCTCTATCTGTGCTGTGCTGCAGAAGATTCGAGTACCAAGAAGGTCTACAAGGGATCCACCACTGTCCAGCCGAGACTCAACATCCACTAGGACTAGCAACAAGTCAGATATGACACCATGGTCAAATGAAGACATGTCGAAACGGACATACACAAGAGGCAAAGTGACTGGCAGCTTCAACGTCAGATAAGACAGTGTCTCACAAAACTGAGCGGGCAATGGACATGTGCGTTGATGGCGTTGAATGCCAGTATTGTGTTTCATGCTTCTGGCAGCAGGTGTATTGATCTCCTTTATAGATTGGATCTCACATACACGTCCCCAAGGGTGCACTGATTTGCAGAGCCCAGTGAAATGCCTGGAAACAGGTATATTGGTTTGCTGACCAGAGGTATCAATTTTGCAGTTTGCGTTCTGAGTTGTACGAAAGTAGACTACACTAGACCAAATAAAGCAGTCATGAACAGACAATCCGATAACTTGTTTGCAAGTACACAAATTACCAGCCTCCCAAAGTGGGACCCCAGGAATTTTTTGCTGCATGATGATAGTTCAACACACACAAGATGCTGACATCACAACTGGCTCTGTATCAACACAAGCCAACACAGTAACACCAACAATCTCAAACCAACAAGGTCATTACAAAGTCAGCTAATCAACAGTGGCTGATCACTGCAGCATGACTTTGCCAACTGCACCCCTCAAGCGACCCAGCAGCTCTGTGTTGACACCTGATTCTCTGGACAGAGCCACACGCCCAGTCCTGGCCACTTCAAGAATGCCTGCAGAGCAACAAAAGCATCTGAGTTCCTGTCCCAGTCAGTACATGAGACTACATATATCACTGCCAGTCAGGCTGTTGCACATCATCGTGCCGAGTTACACAGTTGACAATGCGACCGCTGCAGTCCAGCAAAAAATGGCTGTGACTGGGAAAATTTGCAGTCTGTACATGTTGTATTGCAGCAGCATAGGTTATATGACCTAGACTTGACAGCTTGGCAACAGTCTGGCATGACATGTAGCAGCACATCCTGGCTGTGACTAAATTCAGGGTCGCTTACCATAGGGTTCAAGAAGATCTTGCACTGCTCGCATCTTCATCTCCTTCCCTTGCACCTCCAGTGTGATGGTTGTTCTTGACACATCACAGATGTTGCCATGGAAAATTTCTGCCAAGTCAATGAGCTCTTTCCTCTCTGAGGGTCTACACCGGCACTTGATGAGCATCAGCTCCCTTGTGATGAACGGCAGATCTGACAGATCAGTCACGCTGTGCACATGTATCAGCTTGAGCAGTTGCTTGATGACTTTGGCGCTGCTCTCTTTGCTGCCTGGAATGACGGTCGTGATGCGTGACAAGTCAGCTGTTTCTGAGTTGCCCACTGCTAGACTTTGGATGTTGTATCCCCGCCGCGCCAAGACACCAGTCACCTTCACAAGTGTTTTCAAGACAGTCAGACAGAAACAAGATTTCCACAATCACGGACAGACAGATGCCGCAGACATGAGCGCACAGGCAGGCAGGCACAACACATGTTACTTGTCTGTCGACTTCAAAAGACAGGTATCAAACCATACAGGTGCACCTCATCTGCTGCAGCATAACTGAAACACATGCACATGATGTGAAATTGTGAATCTGGATGTGCTGCTGCTTTGTTGTACAGCTGTGATTGCAGAGACAACATGCCAGATAATTAAGCAAGCAGGTTTAGACAACATGAATACAAAAGGTCTTTGAGCTGTGCATGGCCATACCTCATTCAGCACACCAGGTTTATCTTGCACAGCGATAGACAGGGTCCGCGGTTGGAACTCATTGTTGTTTGAATAGGCAGCGTCCAGTACGTTGATAGCTTCCCAAATGCCTGCCATGGCATGAGCATATGATCAGTGGTCTCCTCAAAGGCATATGACACTATACTGATCAAACATATGATGTTGCTGCGGACAAGATGCAAAATGGCAATCAGTGAACATGTACAACCAGCCAGTGAACATGAACATGTACACACCTTGCATATCTTGCTGCATTCATCAGAACTGCTGCAAAGTTGTGGAGATTGCACACAGGAGAGCAGACACACTGATTCCGATCTTCATTTCCTGCTGCAATTGCCTCCAGACGCCTAGACATCCCTTCAGCAATTCTCTGCTCACCACAGTCACATCACATGCACAACAAGATAACTAAGCTCAACACACAAACAGACACCATCTTTCTCACCTGCTTTTTCATTGCCACCAGAAGCATACACGTCCTGCCCTTCATCCACACCACGCGCTGATGTCCCAGCAAGATCTGCGCCCCCATTACCATTACTACCATCAGAGTGAGAAGATGCTGACTGGGCTCTGTCCTTCTGGTCCCTCATCTGCTTCAGCTGGCCATCACCCCACCCCCCCATGTCCAGCAGGGCCTCCCCCCGCTTCAGGCAGATCTTGCCTGTCCTGGCAACCTCTGCAATGTTGAACTTTCCCAGAGCCCTCTGCAGTGCTGTCGTCTGCATTCCAAAACAAACTCTCAGCTGCTGGGCATGTGGTCTCAACAGGGCAAAGCAAGCAGAGAATTGTGCAGTGCCAAGCTCTGGAAGTCCCTGCCGAAGACAATAGGCAAGTCAACGACACCAGGCACAGGTACACTTTTTCAGCTTGCAGATGTTGCTAGCTGGCCGGCAGGTCAAACGACACCACCATACCCAACACAGGAGAGACTTTGCATCAACATGATGACAAGATGCTAGCTGACACAACAGCCCTAGGGCCTGCCAGCAGCTACTTATGACGTAACATGACTTGCACCAGAACACTGCTATTGACAACCTGCGCCAGCAGTGTATGCTGACATGCCTTGCACAGCGCACTTGCTATCATAGGCAGCTCAGCGCACTCTGTTTGTCAGCAAGCAAAACCGACCTTTCCAGCATCACCAGTGACAGCAAGGGTGAGTGTCTTTTCAGAAACGTCTACCACTCTGGCTCTGAAGACGTCCACCAGCTGCATGACCTCTGCTCTTGCTGGGCCGGGGGGCACTCGCACCTTTATCAGCACAAGCTCCCTCTCTGTATCAGCAAAACAGCTTGTTTTCATGTCAAAACTGTGTATAAAGTTGACCCTGTGAAATCATGAAAATCTTGCCTGGGCAGGCTCTTACTGTCAGCCTAGCTGCTTTTTGGACAAGAATGCAACAGCTTGCCAACCATATGATGGTGTCATTGCAAAGTCTGGAGCCATCATATGGTTGGCAAGCTGTTGCATTATTGTCCAAAAACCAGCTAGGCTGACAGTAGGGGACAAACTAGTGCAGCAGCAGACTATGAGAATGGGTAAACAGATTATGATTCCACAGGTCCAAAACGCACGTCCTATATTGCTGCAGAAGTCTGGCCCCACATACACAGTTCTGGTATCCATGCGCACAATGCTAGCACTTGTGTGCGCAATGATGACATCAACCTGTGCATTTCTGGCACCCATGTACATGGAGACATACCTACACGTGATGCCAGGCTGATGTCCTCGACGTACTTCACCTTCACTAGCTTGGCCAATTGCTTGGCCAAATTGCCCTGCATTAGTGCACATTTCACATGAAATCAACACGCAAGGATGGCATGAATCTCAAACAGATGTACATGTCTTGCATAGACATTGATTCATGCTATCGTCTTTGTTGATGCATGCAATGCAGTGTCCAGCAGCTTGCAGAAGGGGTATAACTGACACATACGTGTCATATTTCAGGCTGATACAACTTGGGATGTGTGAAAGCCACACTACGGTGCTTACCACTGTGTGGTCAGTGCCGGTCATGACAATGGTGAACAGCGCTTTGTCAATGTTGAGCCCCACTGCAAGGGATTCTATATTGGCTCCTGCAGAATTGCCAGCATCCATTCTGAGGCATACGTCTGCAGGATTGTTGGTTTACATGACTGCGAGTAGCGTGGCTTGCCTCTGCGCGCAAAGACACCACAGATTCTGTTGATCATTCCAGACTCGTCTGCTACAAACACTGAAAGGATGTGCTTTGATTCGCCTGCCTCAAGAGGTTCTGGCTCGTACACGTAAACATCATACTCTTCCTGCAAACCACAACAGGTCTTTGCTTGATGGACAGCTTTGCTTGATGCAATTTGATGAAGTTCTGGACTAGTTTGGACACCGGAAGCTACTCAAGTTGTTTATGTTACTTTAATATCCTGCAATCGTCAGTCAATCAGTCAGTTAGTCAGGAGCTGACCTGACCAGACTTGGATGCTTCTGTTGCTGTTGCTGCTCTTGCTTCTGCCTGCATCATCATCTGCAGGCAGGGGATTCTTGATGAGTATGTTGCTAGGCATGAGTATTTGGCTTTTGAGCAGTGCAAGGCACCTGTGAACGCTTTCTGTGCCTGCCCGAACGCTCGGAACTGAGACATGACTGTAGATAAGCGGTGCAGTTGCATCTAGCGACAGGTTGCCGTTGTTGGAGCGAAGTGCTGCAGCTGTTGCGGGGTGCATCGAAAGAAGGTAGGGACTGCACTCCTCGACAGGGCACGAAGGTTCGTGCTTTGCACAGCTCAACCCCACGTGCGCTATGCAGCATCACAGTGCTGTGTCCGACCATGATGCAATGCGTGCCTTTGGTCACCAGGACAGGCAGCGAGACGGCTGCCAGTTGCAAGCATGACAAACGAACATACAAATGGCTCCGAAACCAGAATGAGTCAACGACACATGGTCAAACAAGCTGCATCGGATTGCGTTTGAGTGTCACTTCGGTGTCATCCCCATTGTGCCAGCGTAAGACCCGCGGCATCCGTACGCCCCGGTTTCCGATACTGCATTGGAGCGTGTAGACAGTGCCTGCCAAGCTTTGCTCGTTCCGATCGGTGTCTGAAGGGCCGAAACATCTGTCAACAGCAGCATGCTACTACTTTGGCGTTGACGTAGGGGCGACAAACACAGATGCTGTTGTGTTTCGGGGCGATCATGTGATTTGATCCGCCAAGTCACGCACGAGTTCAGACGCGCTTTTCGGCATACAAAGGTGCGATCATAGCAGCGTTGAACAGTTGCGACAAGGATGCAAGGATAGGGACCATCGATTTCGCTGACATGCGAGATGTATCTGATGGCAAAACTTATTCGGGTGCACTAATACAGGTCGCTCGACTGTATATGCGATCGACACACTTCGTTAACGCATGTGTGCAAAAGCGACGAGTAACGAGAGTCGCGTTAACGTCAACGTTGTTCAGACTGTGCGTACCCGCCACACACGCTCTGCCTACATTTTGCAACTTGCCTGATGCATTGAGGCAGGCTGTCGGCTGTCACTGTTTGTTACTGGATGCTCAATGCCGGCCTCGATTTATTTGCAACTTACTACCAAGCTGTGTGATAGCACCTTTGTGTTGGCTGCATTTTCTGCTTGGCCTTAAGATGTTCCCTCGAGTGGGAATAGGACAGGTGCCTATGATCTTGAGGGGGGCACAGCTATTAGTCCCATCAATGAACAACAAACAGAAGAAGCCACATCACAGGCCTTGAAAGCAGGCATGGCTTCAATAGTGGTGTCTGGCATTTTCTTCCTAAACAACAGCTCACAAGAGGAGGCAGCTGCAACAGTCATCCAAGACTGTGCTCCAGGTGTGAATCTTCATGTGTAAGCATGTCTAGAGATTGTAGTTTACCTGCAGTCCTGTAGTGCGGCAGAATTACGGCAGTCCTGTATTACAGCAGTCCTGTCCTGCGGCAGTATTAGCTAAGGGTTTAGGGTTTAGGGTTCACTATAGTACTGTGTTGCAGAAGACATTGCTCGGCCACTGTAGCTGTTAGTGTCTGACCCTTGCTGCTGTCACGCTCTGCATGAAAAGCCATGCTAGTGCATTCTTGCGTATGCAAGGCCAGTCTGCATGTATGCTTTACTTCATCAGTTGACGTTCCAGATCAAGGCATATTACTGTACTAAGCACTTGCCAAAGGCGTTGTACTGCACATACTCACCAAAGCTGTACAGCGCAGAATTTGTGGCTGACTTTTGCATGCAGCACAGGCAGGGCGCAGAGCTGAACTGGGGCGTTTGGAAAATGAAGATGCCACCGTGTTGAATGCTAGCTGGGCTGCAGTCTGTGTCCAGCTGGCATTCAAGATCATGCCAGCTTGTGAAGAAGCACTAAAAGGTCTTTGCTTGCCCAGATCATGTGCATCATATCAGAACAGCACAGCAAAACATTCCGGTCCATGTCTGGATTTTGCTTGACCTACTGATGCACGACCGACTGCATCATGCTGAGCATGCAATACCATCTGCAATGCCAATCATATGATGCATGCTTGCAATATGGGTCACAACCAACCATGGAGTCTACATAGCACGTGTATGGTACAGGTGTCCTGAGGCACCAAGCTCGGACTGAGTGCCATCTGGAACATGCCACACTGGAATCTGGAACAGTTGCTCACTCAGTGTGTGTGATGGGCTGTTGCAAGCCATATCTTGACACAAGTCTGCTGCCTGCATAGAAACTGCTGACACTACATGTCGCAGATGTCTTAAAAACTCGCCAAGGAACTTTCTTCTGCTTATCATTGGTCAGATGATGCAGGTCTGGGCTTGCACGGGCGCCTGTATCCAACAGGCAACAACGGCTCATTGACCAGTGCTGAGAAAGCCCACAAACTGCTGCTGCACACCTTCCAGAGCAGTCCTGTCAACTCCTTGCATGTTGCCACTCAGCTATCCAGTCTGCCAGGTGAAGTTTTTGCGCAAGCCTCGAGGGCAATGTCGTGTTTCGGTCAGATTGTCAACAATGTTGAGCACATTCTCAGACTTGTGAGATGATTCCTCACATTAGAGTGTTCCCCACTTCGCCAGGCACCTTGCATCTTTTCCTGTAGTGTTGAGCATGGCAATGCATTGCTGAGACGCACAAACTGTGCACAGCGCCATTGAACGTGTTCACAACGTGACCACAGTGCTAGTATGACAGTATCTTACTCCATATCCTTAAGACAAGCATAGGTGCATGTGCATGCAGGTATGCACAGTGATGGGGGTGCAGCGCAGGCTTTGCACCAGTCCCTGTCACTGGTGAGCAGCTACAGGAGGCCATCTATTGAGGCTCTTTCAGTTTTGCCTTGCACCTAGGCCAAGCTGTGCAGGAAGCTCAACATGGATTGCAGACCCTGTTGCTGCAGTAGCTCTTGCTGGACAGGGCAAAGTGAACCTTGGTAGATTAGCGGTGGTCATATAGCATCATGCTATATCTCAGGCTCTATATGATGCATTGTGAGCGCCTTCTGTAAATGCTGGTGACCATTTCAGCAAGCTTTTGGTTCACAGTAAAATTATTGGCATCCCACATGAGGCTGTCATGAAGTCCCCTCAATCAGTGAAAGCAAGCATGCTTCAGCTCGATCTTGCAAACCCCATAAGGTTCCTGCAATCTTCATGTCTCAGCAGGGGCTCACTACAGGTGCTGAAATGTAAACGATCTTCTGCAGGCAAGGTGATTGGTGTCGAGCGCAACACCACAGAAGGTTTGGCGACAGATCAGTATGGCAGGCCTGAGTCAATGGCAAGAGCAGCAAGCAAATTTCAATTCCAGCATGAGAACTTGATACCGAAAGTTGATGGCGAAGTGCAAGGCATTGTGCTAAACCTCATGACACTCACCCTCATTTGCAATGGTAGTGTGCCTTTGATGGTGTCATGCTGCCTGCATTTGGCAGAGGCAAGAGCTCATTTAAGACTGGAAACCAATTCTGCAGCACATGGACTGCACTGGCACATGCATATGGCCACATGACCTGCCCTTTCAGTTGCTGACAGGCAGCTGTATGACTGCAGAGTCCAGCAACCACACTCTGTCAAATTTTGCACCAGCATGATCGCATTGTGATGTGAGCATAACTTCCATCTGAGCAGCAAAACTTTGCTGTGCTATGGCCAGTCAGAGTCTGTTTGGAGAGACTGACTAGACCTGTTGGTCTAGTCAGTCTGCTGCTGTTGGAGCTGGTGGATGGCCTGTGGCAACAGTGGAGCTTTGCTGTTGCAGGTGCAAAGCTAGTCACAGCAAAGGCTTTACACGTTACTGGGCCACAGTGGTCTGGGATGCATGAGCATCAGCACAGGATGGAACAGTAACATGCCAGAGTGTGTGGCACTGCTTTGCCTTGGAGCCCAAGCCTTCTGCTGAAGTCATGCAAGCCACCTCTGACTGCTACGGCAGAAACGCAAAAGCTGTTATCAGCTGTCTGGCATTTGAGCAAAAATCAAATGTGAGCAGGTCTTTGTGTTTACACAGCAATTTCCAGAACTGTTTGTTGAGGTATGATCATGTATGTGAGCACAACGGATGCTATATTTTTCTGCAGCAGCTGCTTTAAGAGAGTGAAGATTTGCTCATTCTAACAATTTTGATGATGTGAACAACCATCCGTGTTGCATGGGTTTTTGGCATGGGCTAATGGCATGCCATTTACGACTTACTAAGTTAGGCGTTACGCCGTCGCAAACAATTTGCAACAAGCTTGTGTAATTAATGCAGATGAGCGTCCTGCTGCAACATTGTTCTGAAAGTCTGACACGCAGGCCAAATCGATGCCAACTGTGAACGGCATCATACAAATGGCAAACTACTAACAGCGATTCAGAACTCGCCCGAAGCTGTGACGTGCATCCTGGCGCCCCAAAATCAAAATTTGATATGCAGCGCCAAGGCAGGCACGCGCAGAAGTAACTGACGGGTCACAAAGACAACTTGGACAGCAGTTTCTGTGAGTCCGTTGAAACACAGACAGCCAGCTTCGACGGACGGCTTGGCAGCCACCGCTGGCTGGAAGCGTGCGGCTGTTCTGCAGCAACACAGCGCAGCTAATAAGCAGCAACAAGTGTGCACTTGCTGTTCTGCTGCCTGTCATGCCAGCGGATAGAGGAGGGAGTCAAGTCAGGCAACGGGGCAAGAAGGTGAGAACTGCAGTCATACAGAAATGGTGACGCCACAACTTCAAACCGCAGCCTCAAAGTTTGCTGGCGTTTTTTGAGAGTCAAGTCTCACCTTGTGCAAAGCTGCTCTGTATCTGTGACTGGCAATAGCTGAGCGGCTTTGGCTGTGACAGGTCAAGCCCGCAGTGGCCGACGGGAACAAGCGCAACGGCGCAGCCACCAAACTGTACGCTGACCCACATGTGCAGGCAAGTCAAACAGTTTCAGTACGGTTGTGTGACCGCTCATCCAACCGCATGCGCAACTTTGCTCAGCCGTGGAGCAGTCCAGGATATATACTATGTGCCTTGTGCTGCAGGGTGCTCCAGCAGATGAATACAGCAAGTCAGACAACAACCATGTGACAGCTGCAGGCAGCAAGCTTGAGCTCACCAACAGCCAGATGAATGCAACAGCAGCATCCAAGACTGGTCTGTCTGACTCAAAGGGTGATATTGGACCATACACCTGGAGTCAGGCTTATCCTGGGACAACAAGAGCAGATGTACAAGCAGGCACAGCATCATTCGATGGGCTGGGCCAGATAATCAACCCAAGTCAGTCTTCTGAATCAGACAGAGACACTAGTGTTGTACCAGACACTGACACAGGTTTGTTGTCTTCTGATGCAGCACTATATGCTGCTGGTCCATCTTCAGTGGCTGCTAGATCAACTTGTGTGTCAAACAGCAGGTGCACTGATAGCTGGAGGGCCTCCACAGAATGCTCTGAATCCATCACCCAGGGACACCACGCAGAACATCATGGCTGCCAAGTCAAAGCGCAGTCAGATGCCTTTGCCTAGCATCAAAGAGAACACAGAGCTTGAGCCACCAACCAGCTCAGCCTCTCTTGATACTGAAGACACAGTGGTCAACCTTGTCAACCAACCTAGGGTGCTTCCACACCATGGCTACAGCTTGTTGAAGAGGGTGGTTGACATCATTCACTGCTTGGGAAGCTGCAAGATGAACATGACTCAGATGAGACAAGATGTCGCAAACACCAGACGCTGAATGGTTCATGCAATCAAGTTGGCTGAACAGTGTCTTGGCGCCCCAACACCCAGCAAATTAAATCTGCTGCTGCTCTTAGCCAAATGCACACTTGTACCGACACCACATGCACACTTGTACAGATACCACATGACACCAATCACTGTAAATCATGTCTCTCTGTGTACTGCATTTGCGCATGTGCCAGCATAATGCACGTGTCATGACAAGTGACCACATTATCATGTGGTGCACACCTTTGAATTGTCCTGCAGAACTTGCCAAGACAGTCTGATTGTCAATCTGAGTCTGTTCCTATTAGTCAAGACAAAGTCTAGACAGAGTGATGTTTGCAGGTGATCCATCATTTCCCACATGTTTTGGGCATCTGCCAAGGAGCTGTCCACCAGCTGCAAGACTTGGACAGTAACACCACGGCACTCCAGGCACAGGTGGATGCCTTGGTGTCAGTCAATGAACGCCAGCAGCTACAGATGAATGCTTTGGCGTCAGTCAATGAACGGCAGCAACTGCAGATTGATTCACTGACAGAGTTTCTGAAGCAGCACATGCTGCTCCCACAAGACAATGCCGGCTTCGATGCCTGAAAGCGCGTGTTCTATCTGACTTGGGCGAAATATTCAGCAGCTGCAGCAGCTGACAATCTGACAGTCAGAGCAATCAATGAATGTGTGGAAGTAATTTCAAATGTTGTCCTGCAAGCATCGCTGAACAGACGTATGTATGTCGATTGCCATACAGCTACCATGAGTCAAGTGTTTGATGATGTAATGAGTTCCATGCATGTCACATATGCCACATGTGTCCAGAATTGGTCTAATTTGAGCTTCCCATTCACTGAATGCCACATCTAGACACATGCATGAAACATTCTTATCTGGTTGAGCAAGTTTTGTTCTACTTGAAGACAATAGTCAGGACTTGCAATTATCAGTGTCAAATTAGTGACAGGATCTCAAGCTGTAGGGACGATTAGTCATGTCCTGCAGCAAAGGCTTGAGACAACAGTCATCGTGATGATGGTATTGTGTCAACTTTGCTGTGATTTTGGTAAGCCAGCATTAAAATGAGAAGCACCAGAGTCGCTTTATCTCAGGCTGAAGTACCAGCAAGCCTGCTGCAGTCATGAGACAGACATCATCATGCAGACGCTGCAAAGACAGCTTGTAGCGTACATGGTCACAGCGTTTTGAAATATCTTTGAAGTAGGTGACATGCAGTCTGTGATGGGTATTTTGTGAAGGCAAATTATTCACAGATATCCAAATCTAAGCTAAGCCTTCTGTCCTGTACTTGAACAATATCTGACTTATTCTGTCCAAAAATCAGCTCATTGCATCAGCAGCTTTCAACTTGTTTATAACTGTGCTTGTGACCAGCCGGTTGCACAACATATGCTTGTAATGGCAAGACACGAGATTGTTCAGACATCAGCAAAGAAATGAGATGCCAATGCATCTCCCACAGTGGAACGCAAGTCAACATCAGGCCACAGCATGCCGAGAATCAGGTCGCGCATGGTGTCGTACTCATCACAATTGGGGCAGGCACCACCCAAAGCCTTCAGCATGGGGTGGCTGGATGGTGACAAATCCTCCAAGCAATACACCTCTGCCTGCAGCAACATGTGCATGTTGTCTGCCAGCTGCCATTTTGGCAAACGCCGCACAGATAGCAACTGTACACACATATGCAGCATTTGCAGCACCTGAGACAACAGGGTGCAGCTTGGCAGGTCAGCAAAATGGATGCAACACTTCAAAAGGCAGACCACACATGCACTTAGAAAGCATAGGTACGCACCACTGACACGTGCTTCCGGGCAATAGCGGCCCATACAGCGGTAGCATCTTTTCCAGCCGTTTCAGAAGCTGGTGGTCTGAAGCAATGGTCACCAGTCAGCAAGAAGAAGAGCAGACATCCAGCACAGTGGACATCATGTGCTTGGGCATCCATATGTTCTTGAGAGCCATAGTCGGCTGTGCTGTTGATGCGCGCAATCACTGAGCAGGCATACCAGGGAGTGCACTGAAAATTGACCGGCTTCTCAACAAATGGCCCTGCATGAACACCGCTGTACTCAGTTTCACTCAACAGCTGTCAGCAGCATCTTCTGCTGTTGCCAATTCCTGAGCAATTACATGCAATACAGAAGAACAGTGCAAGAGTTGCTGCTGTCAAGAGCGCAACTCTCGTCAGGCATAGTCACAGTGCGTAAGAACTGTGATGCTGTGAAAAAGCCAACTGCAGTAGTACAAGCGACCCAGGACTGCATGTCATGCCAGCATGACTGATACACTAGAAGGCATGCTTGGTGCTATTGAGATCATGCTGCCATGTGCTCTGTTGTTGCCAGATTTCACATGCTCACCACTGTAGTCCACACTCCCTCCCAGATCCACCAGAGTACAGTCAGCAAGCGTGCCATCTGCTGCCAGGCGAACCCTGATGTTGTCAGGCTTCACATCGCAATGAGCGCGACCCTTGCCATGAAGAGACAGCAGGCCCTGCAACACCAGCACAACAAGCATGACTCACATCCACATGGATTACTGTGAGCAAAACATCCATGAGAGCAAGTCTTGCAAGCAGGGAGGTTGCCCGCTAAGCATTGCATGCATCACACATATGTGCATCATCAAAAGGCGTCCAGAGGCTGAGTATGGGTGGAAGCATGCAGAGTGCAAGTATTTGCATGTGGTGGGCCGACACAAAATGGGACCACACATGCTGCAGCATGCAGTCACAGTACCATGGAGCAGCATTTGTCCTGTTGCTAGTCAGGGAGGGGGGGGGGGGGTGTGGGGGTGGGAGTGTGGGTGTGCGGGGGTGCGCGGGGGTGTGCGGGTGTGTGGGTGTGTGGGTGTGTGGGTGGGTGTGTGGGTGGGTGTGTGTGTGTGTGTGTGTGTGTGTGTGTGTGTGTGTGTGTGTGTGTGTGTGTGTGTGTGTGTGTGCACGATAAGATCAACTCAGGGCTCACCAAGAGAACTTGCTTGCCAACAACCTTGGCAGCCTGCAGGAGCTTGTCCTCACCATCAGGGTCATTGGCCAGCTCTGCCTTCAACATCTTCCATGCCTGATCCAGGTTCAGACCTGGCACATACCTACATACAGATTGGGCATTCAGTCACCTGCTCATGTGTGTGAGCCAGCATCATCACTGCAAGTCTAAATGCGGCAAGTACAAATGCTGCATGACCGATACCAAAACGCGCATGGCTACATGTCAAATCTGAAGAAAACCAGCAAGCTCCAGCGGTTCACAGCTGATGTTTTGACATCAGTTGCACAAGGCAAAGCTTACTCTGTGGCAATGATGAGGGCCTTGCTGCCGTCCATCAACCCAGTCTTGAAGACTCCCAAGCACTGAACCAGGCGGGGCAAGTTGGCAGCGGCTTTGAGAGCTGCCAGCTCACAGCGTGCCCTCTCCCTCTCAACCCAGGTGGTATAGCACACAGTCTTCACAGCGCATGCTTTGATGACACCATCATCACACAGCATCTCAGCACTGCAGGCAGCAGGCAAGGGTTCCGTTTATCAAACTGGAAAATGCTGCAGCAGATATGACATTTGATCTGCTCCATTATTATGGCTGCATTGCTGCTCTAGCTTGATGGACCAGAGCGCATGCTTGGACTTTCACATGTATGGGTCTGACCCTTTCCCCCTCCCACCCACCCACCTGCTCCCTCACACACCATGACATGGCAGCTAGGCTTGTACAGCTTGTTGCTCCAGGCACAATGGTGTAGTGTGAGCATTGCAACATCTTCTTCACAGCAGCAACATGCAACACCCAGACCTACAATGCCTGGGCAGCCCGGTATAACATTTGGCTTTTGGTTACATTGACGCCGAAAGGCATAGTCTTTTCTTTTCTTTGTGATTGAATGACTTACTAGTGGACTGGGCCGTTGACCCCCTTGCCCAGCAGGCCTATGTCAATCCCCCCCACCTCTGCCAGCAGGCGCACCCAGGGGCTGTACCCTGACTGCTTCCACACCCATGTGACCCCCTGGTCAGCTGGAATCCCCAGAGTGCTTCTCACCTGCTGCTCCATCTCAAACGGTGCCAACTGCAGCAGCAGCTGCTCAGAATGTGCACTGCTCAGAACTGGTATGCATGTAGTCCTGGATAAAGTGGCAACACAGCATTGTGATGCGGCCTACATTGTGCCCTGAATAATGCCTTGTTGTGGATTCTGCACAGCATATTTAATGAATGGCTATATATGCACGGTCCAACTGCAGCAAAAAGGACATTGGGTCATGTGGTTTAGGAGGTACCTGAGTGGTCCTCAAACTTAGCAGAGATTTTGAGGATCCAGCAGCCCTTCTGGGCTTTGACAGGAAGTCATGTAGTGCAGCCTGTCAGGCAACAAGTCATGTCAGCGCTGTGCTCATGTAACACTACGATCGCAACACAACCTTGCCACACTACAACCGCAACACAACATGCCACAACTGCAGGCTGTATTGCAGTGTGCACAGCCTCATCTACCTGATATTCCATGAACACACACACCAACAAACAAACAAAACACATCCAGTGAATACCGCATGTCGCTGTGAAGTGTATTAGCACCTTCACCATTCAGACCGGCAACTGCGCAGTGTCTCTGCATACATTGCTGTATAGGAACATGGGCTCGTCATGTTGGCTTGTAGCACTGGCAGCAATATGTACCTTGCTGCAGGGAGTGTAGCTGGCTGGCAATCTGATGTCAATCCTGCCTGTGGTGCTTGCAGAACTTGCAGCTGCAGCACGATCAGAGTCCTGCTGTTCCTGCAGCTGTGAAGCTGACAGGGAAGCTGAGGCGTGCTCAGCGTCCTGCTGCTCCTGTGACCATGAAGCTGACTGTGAAGCTGACTGGGAAGCCGACTGGGAAGATGACCAGGAAGCTGACTGGGAAGCCGAGGCGTGCTCATCGTCCTGCTCGCTCTGCAGCTGTGAAGCTGCCTCAGTAGATGCAGTCTCCTCATCGTCCTGATTGCTCGGCAGCTGTGAAGCTGCTTCAGAGGCTGAAGTCTCCTCATCGTCCTGCTCGCTCGGCAGCTGTGAAGCTGCTTCAGAGGCTGAAGTCTCCTCAGTGTCGTGCTCGCTCTGCAGCTGTGAAGTCTCCTCAGAGGCCGAAGTCTCCTCAGCATCCTGCTCGCTCTGCAGCTGTGAAGCTGCGTCAGTAGATGCAGTCTCCTCATCATCCTGCTCGCTCGGCAGCTGTGAAGCTGCATCAGAAGCTGAAGTTTCATCAGCCTCCTGCTCACTGTCTGGCCTGGAAGCTGACTGAGCAGCTGCAACACAGTCAGCGATCTGAGGAGTTGGTGTTGACTCAGCAGTGGCAGCTGGTCCTTCGGCAGTGGAGTCAGCAACTGGAGCGACACCTGACAGCTTGCTCAGCTGTGTGGCAGGCTGCACTTGTTCTGACAGGAAAAGAGGGTTGGAGTATACCTGCAGCAAACGGTAACCTCATGTGGCTTTGTAGCTTTATTTTACTGACTTTGAAAGGCACAAGAATAGTGAATTCATTTTAACAATTCACTATAAAAAGCTCCTAATGCATGTGCCACCTCAGCAGAAGACTGCAGTACCAAGCAGCAAGCCATGATGATCAAGCATGCTACTCACATCCGGCTTGCGTCTTGCTTCTAACATCCCAGCATGCTACATTACACAGCACGATTGCAAGGTCATGCAGACAGCAAGCATATGTGCGCATACAGGTGTAACAAACAATGACACAGAAAGACACATTGAAATGGCCTACACAGATAGTTCATGCATGCCAGACAGGTAAACATACCGCCTGCAGTGCAGGATCTGTGACATCACTGGGTGTACTCGTCACAGTGCAGTCTGTGTCAGGGGCATATCCACTGAGCAGCTGTGCGTCTGAGGCCCTGATGGTGACAGTCTTGCTGTCAGACAAGGCTTGTGCAGGTGACAGCTCCTGCACATACTCACATGTAAGTTTGTGAGGGAAATTCAGGGTGTAGGGACAAATCTGCTGCAACTATCTGCATGTATTGACAACTGTATCAAGTTCTTGTAATGGCCAACTCAAGGCTCATGTGTGTGTTTAGACGAACCAAAAAGGACAATGATTTTACTGCTGTGCAAGTGCAAGGATCCTGAATTGCTGCACAGGTTGGGTAGGGCATCGCAATAGTGGGGAAGGAGGGAGGGGGGGAGGGGGGGGGGGCGGTGTGAGGGGCTAGAAGAGGCTTGAATTGCAGCAAATGTTGCTAGCTTTGTTTTGATGTGTGTTGCTCCTGCAGAGACAAAGATCAGCAGCAGAAAACAGCTGCAGTAGAGGACAGGGCACAAGTGTTTCACAGCAAGACATGTGACCTGCATCAACAGTGTCAACCACATACCTGCATGTCCTTGACAGGGCTCACTGCTGCAACCTCCCTGCTCTGGCTCTGTGCAACTGGCTTTGAGACGCAGGGCGTGCCTTGCTGCTGTGTCACCTTGTCAAGCTTCTCTGCCTGCTTAGTCACCTTCTGGTTGGCGGTGAGAAGCTCAGCCTCCTTCTGTGACAGCATCTGGTTCACAGTGACAAGGTAGGAGTGCTTCTTAGCAAGCAGTCCCTCACTGCTGGCAAGCTTCAGCTTGGCGTCGGCAAGCTCACTGTTCCTTGCCACCAGCTCCTGGTTTCCTTTGATAAACTGGAAAAGTTTGGTGGCAAGATTCTGCTTTGTGTCGGTAAGCTGTTCAACCAGCGTGCTGTTGGTGTTTGCTGCCTCGGCATTGTGCTGCTGTAGCTTTTGAATGATGCTCATGCCCTCTGCTCTCTCTTCTGCAAAAGCTTGCTGAACTGCAGTTAGCTCAGCTTGCTTCTCAGAAAGCTTCTGGTTGGCATCATCCAGCTCAGCGTCCTTGTCAGCAAGCATGTGGTTGGCCCTCTCCAGCTGAGCGTCCCTGTCAGAAAGGCCTTGGCTTGCGCTACTGATTTGCTTACACTGTACCGACAGCTGCTGCTGTGCCGCGCCCAGCTCAGAAGCCTTGTCAGCAAGCTTGTCATTGGCGCTTTCCAGCTCAGCAGCTTGCTGTGACAGCTGGCGCTTGGCAATGGCCAGCTCAGCATCCTTCTGAGACAGGCGTGCATCTGGAAAGAGCTTCTGCTGAAGCGCAGATGCAGCAGAGCCAATAGTAGCAAGAGCAAGCCTGATGTGGGTGCACACCTGCACATCAACAGGCCATGTGATCTGTATGACACCCTCCAGCAAGCAAACCAGCATCAGACCATTACAAACTCATGAGCATGACAACGCAAGGCACAAAGCAGCTAGGATTTGGGAACATGGTTGCAAAAGCAGTGTTGCTCAGGTGCAGCCCTGGACTGCAAAAATAAGGACTGTCAAAGGCAAAAGACAACTGGGCAGTACAATATATGCCATATCATGATGCAGCATTGCGGTGCCAGTGGTTGAAACAAGTCTGCTTGGAATTGTATTGAGATGGGCTATGGGAAGCACATGCACTGCACTCCAGAGAATGCAGCACGCAATCAACAATTCTGACTACTGCCAAAGTTTGTTGGCAATCAACTGAGAGCGTCGCACATACCGGCCGCATGCCGTATGCAGTGCTAAGGGCTGGCACACAGGCGGATGCCTGCACCAGGCCTGCTGTCTCAGTCTGCCACTCATCAAGTGACTTCAGAGCCTGTTTGAAAAGCCACGTGTTGGTCATGGGAGCTTGAAGATGCCGTCATACAGCACGAATCAGTTGCTGACATAGCACTCACGAGCTAAGTGCTATCATACACAAATGCACCTGTCAATGCATGCAGCTAAGTACAGCGCAGCAGTTGCTGACATAGCACTTATGAGCTAAGCGCATTCATACACACCTCCAGCTGTCAATGCATGCAGCAAAGTACAGCGCAGAACGCAAATTACAACACATTGCAGCAGCGCATCATTGAGAGCCTGGCAGACTGCACGCCTGATGCAGCAGACAGCAGTCACCTTGTATGCAAACAGGACCAGGAGACACGGCCAGCATTGCAATAGGACTGTGGCACATCTATCCAGGATCAGCCCGGGGAATGTCATCACGCTACCCATAAGGAAGCAGCTCAGGGCGATGTACATCAGAGAGGTCACTACTGTCACTGCACTCTTGGAGTGAGCAGCGCAGGCTTGCATTGCTTGCCTGCCACTGCTGCTCAGATGAAGGCTCATGGTGCAAGTGGCTGATGTGGGGCGCTCCAACCACTTGCACATTGCTGCTAGACATGCAGTGGCATGTGCACATGCAACTTTCAGAAATGATGGCAATGGTGGCGTCGCGGCTGCTGGTGCAGCTAGGATGTAAGAAGCTGCTGCGGCAGCTGCCTTTCTGACTGCTCTGGCAGCTCTCGTGTGCGCAGCTATGGAAGTCAGAGTTGGGAGGCTGCTCACAATGCCGACAGCTGTGAAGCCCTGAGGATCTGTCTTGCAAGCATGAGTGAGAGCTAGGATCCACAACAAAATTAGCAGTAGCTGTGGCCCATAAGTCTTTGCTTGACGCTGAAGAGAAGAAGTTCCACGCTGTGCTTGAGTTGCCAACCATACCCATAGGCGACTTGTCAAGGAACTGAAGCGCACCACGAGCCAATGATGAACTCAGCAACTGCTGAGGCAGCTGCTGCAGCTGTGCTTGGTAGCCGGTGTCTGCAGCTGAGAGCAGCTGATTTGATGTAGCTGTGGATGCGCACTACAGAAAGAAGAATTACTAAGAGGGCCATCTGCAAGGTCGCTACAGCTGCCTTCTTTGAAAAGGCGTGCTCAACCTTTGTTGGAGTATCAGCTGCTGGGGGGCAGCAGTCTTCAGACTCTGAGCGGCTGCCAGTGGGTGTTGAAACTGACGGAGATGGGCAATCATCCAGGGCAGTGCTGAGTTGTATCTGTTTGGGAAGAGCAAAGGCTGCCTCATCTGCCTGTGCAGAAGAGTCTGTGGGGATTAAGGGCACTGCACAAGGTGCACATGATGGTAGCTGCTCTGAGCGACCCGAAGCCTTGAAATGATCCTTTGAAGCAGATTCCTGCCAGCAAGGAATTTATTGTGATGTACTGTGACCACACTGCATACAAGTGCAGTTGGGCGCTGCTGCTGAAAACATACAGACTTTCGTTTCCTGAGAGCAGCCAATTGTGACCTGACCAATGGGACTTATACATGCAGACTTCTACCTTGCTAGTCATGATGGACCCTACAGGCTCTCCAGTGTTGGCAGTGACCTGCAGTACACAGGCACGCTCAGCACATCAAATTATGCAGTACTCATACCAAATACTGTCAGCAGTTACGCTCACCTGAACAAGGTTGGTAGCAGCCTTGTGGGTCTTGTGTCCAGAGGTGCGCGTTTCAACAGCTCTACCCTGAGGAGTCTGAAGGCCAAAACAAGAGCACGTAGGGAAGCTTCGGAACCAGGCTATGCCGCGCAGCCTGCTCACGATGCCCATGAGTGCAACAGTATCTAGTACGGTCAGTGCTGGGGTCCCGAACGGAGCAAAGGACTAAACATCTTCGGTTGCTGATTGTATACACCTTGGCCTGGTAATCAACGTAGAACTGTCAGCAGTAAACCTTGCGTGCTTCAAGAACGTGCTAAGCGAGCTTCCTGCATAGAATTGCACTGCTAGCGTGACGCAGGTGACCTCCACCAGTATACTGACTGGCGTTGACCGGGCTGAAGGTTATCAGGCACAGACCTCTCTATGATTTGGGTCGATGGCGAAGCGCGCGCATGAATGACTTTGATGTGCAGGTGATTCAACGCCACCTTTGATGCAGGCTCTTGTGGCAGGAATCAACCAGGCAACAGACAGCTGCTTAAGGTGTTTGACCGAAGCTTTTTGTTCGATCCCGTCCATCTTCTTCATGACTGTTAGTCATCTTGCGGAAAGCCGTTTGGCAAAGCAATTGCAGGCACACAGTATTCCCGAAACCCCTTTCTTTTCCACGAATACCGACACCATGAGGTCCTCTGCCCTTAACAAGATCACATGCAGTTGCAAGTTGTCAAGTCTGTTCTAGTCAGCTATAGGCTGTCTTGATCTCTTCTAAAGTTGACCATTGTCTTTTCTTACATGTGGTCAGACTTGTTGGCTGGCGCTAGAGATCGGGCAACGTTCAACCTCTGATGCATCGGCGCTGATCTGACCATCTCTGGAGCCTTGCACCATACTAGGGCATATGGGCACCTGCTTATCATGACTGATCAGTTCGCCCATCAGACACACAAGGCAATCGCTGATATAGTCATAATCACTGACACAAGCTCCACTTTCAGCTTTGCTTACCTTGCGCTTGCGCGCGTGGACGCTTGTGGACTATCGGTCCAGACTCAACAGCCAGCAGCAGAGTCTGACTCTGCAATTGTTTCTCAGCAGCAGCTTGCCAAATTAATTTAGCAGTTCTACATGACTGTAAAGACAGCCTTACGATGAGGTTTAACACATTTCAGTGCATTGCGCAGCCTAACACAAGTTCACATGACTGCATACTGTATTTGACACAATACATTGATGATTAGAAGCATTCTGGAATCCACCAGGCTCTGCAAATCAGTGCAATGCAGATGCGATGCCATCCTTGGGGTGTGCCTGAGATCTCATCTACAAAGCCATGGCTTTTGTCAACTGCCTAGACACAGCGCTCCTTATTTCCATGCTGAAAGTGTACTGATGCGCGCCAGCAACAATCACAACTACAACAATAACTTCTGTCGGTGCTGTCCATGACTTAAGGCACATGGTAAGACATCGAACATCTTTGACGTAGCTATCGTGCTTGCATGACAAAGGCAATTGCCAATTAAGCCAACTGCATAAAGGGATGCGTATGCATGTAAACACATCTACATATCTGCCTACATAACTTCAATACAGTCCAATATCGATTCTACTACTGTGCCACTGTGATGGGGTAAATGGCATATGTGTATGCACCTGCAAGGGCCCACTGAATGCATGCAATGCAACACCAGTTTCAGTTGCTTGCAAAATGGGGCACAGTGCTTGGCAAACCAGTTGCATTCACCTAAACTTCAGGTTTTGAGTGCTAGCATTGATGACACAGCAGGAGGTGCAGGTATGCGAAGCCCACAAAGCTACACTGCGCTAGCGTGGTGCACTGACTTGAAGTGAGATGCATGCTTTGCGATGCAATGGGCACCTTTTGACATTATTGGGCCATGATCATGAACAGACTGGTACTTACATTACAGAGTGGGCTCTGCTGAGATTTCAGCCGGTTGATTATTGCTTGCTGATACTACCTGTTGAGAAGTCTGCATTTCAAGAGCAATTGTTGGTGGTGTGCAGTATACTGATCACACTCACAGCGCCTTGCAGTGTGCTGACATAGGTACTTCACAGCTTTCCATCATCATGCTGGTCTGATGCCGGCTGTTTGCAGGGACTCAGGCTGGAAACTTGAGGTGCAGACTGGATTAGTATGCAGCAACTCTGGTATGGCGCTTAAACCTCATCAGCACAGTTTAACACCGAAAGGGCAAAATCCTTCATGTGTTGTGCAACGTTTGTCAATGGGGGTGTGAGTCTCGAACGCTTCCGACAAACGTTTTGAGCAAAGCGTTGTCTCGGCATGCAAGTCTTTGACTAAAAAAACGCGTCTTTGAGCAAGGCTGCAATAGACCCCGACATGGCGTGAACGTTGTTTATGATATCTTTGTACGCTGTACTTTGTGCGGGGCTGCTGCGCACACAATCAGGCGTTGTTCCTGGCGCTGACTCGACCATCTTGACTTTGCAGAAGCATGCAAGCATGCATGATTTGCAGAGCCTAATTTACCACGTACAGCACCTTTCACCATGCCACACGGCGCTGCACCACGACCTGGCGCCCGTGTGCAGATCGGCAATTGCAAGGCCATAGTCAAATATGTTGGTGAGGTGCAAGGGCAAACAGGTCCTTGGGTTGGTCTGGAATGGGACGATGCCGCTCGAGGAAAAAACGACGGTTCCACGGGCGGTCAAGTCTACTTCAAATGTCGTTCACCAAGCGCAGGGTCATTTCTGCGTCTGGACAAGTACAAGTCTCAGGCAGAGCTCGGCTGCACGGTGCTCGAAGCACTACAAAGGAGGTATGGTGATCAGGACTTTAAAACTGATCAAACGGCAGAATCGGCTGAGCAAGTGTCCAAGGCAGAGGGCAGAAAGGGAGTGGAATGGCAGTTCATAGGAGCAGACAAAGTTCATGCTAAAATCTCGCAGATACAATCTTTGGACAAGGCTACCTTGATTGACTGCTGCATCAGCTCTGTGGTGAGGCCCCTACTGCACCAAGCAGTCTGCGGTCGTCCTCGCAAGTTCAGCATCTCATGACTGTATTTGTTTACATCAGGGCAGTGAACAGGAAGTCAGGGAGTCATTGCCACAGCTGCAAGAGCTTGACCTCAGTGAGAATCTGCTGTCCAGCTGGCTTATACTCCAGCAGCTAGGCACTGCATTGCCGAGTCTAGCTTGTGTCAACCTGACACACAACCTCATGGCAATGCCAACTCCAGAAGAACTCAGAGGCACACCCCACAACCAATCTCTCCGCATCTTGGTCTTGAACAAATGCAGCTTGAGTTGGTCTCAGGTCAGTGGCTGGCATCTCTTCATAGGGTCACAGCAATAAAGACGTGTAGATTCACATATACAACAATGTACAGTGTTGCAGGTTGTGCTCATACAAGAAAGTGTGCCGAGCTTGCAAGAACTCCATTTGTGTAGCAATAGCATCAGCCAGCTGTCAGCCTCCGACAATGGAGCTCGCCAATTTCCCCAGCTACAGGTACCCATCCTGTTTGTACCAACTATTTTACAGCGCAGTAGACTTCCAACTGGCAACATTCCCACCTGCCATGTAGCAACACCTGGTCTGCTGTGTAGCTGCTGGATCTGGAAGACAATAACATCTCAGACTGGGAAGAGGTGATGCATCTGTCTCACTTACCTTGCCTACAACACCTCTGGCTTGGTGGGAATCAGCTACAACATATCAACCTGCAGCCAGGTATGCAATCAAACATCAGCTGACCCTCCTTTGGTAGCAGCAGTCTTGTACTTGCAGCTGGGCTGCATAGAAGACCATTGCACCATGATCCTTCATTTCAGGATCAACATGCCATGATCATCAAACTGTACATGAGGTAACATCTTAATGCACACAGCATCAATGACATAAACTTCAATGACATTTGTTTGTGCAGGTAGTACCGCCTTTCAGCACCTACAGACCATTTTGCTCAGAGACAACATTCTGAGCAGCTGGGGTGATGTGGACAGCCTCAACAGGCTGATCAGCCTTACAGACCTGCGATTGTCTGGCAACCCCATTCTCAATGATGCCAGAGGAGGAGGCAGATATGAGGTGGGTGTTCATGCTCTTCTTCACAATGCAAAGCATGCGCAGCACAACGCAACCCAACTAGTGTGACTGTATGCACCAGTCAGCCCACTGATTGCATCTGAACAGCTTGAACGTGCTAAACATTGTCTGTGATGTGAACAGAAAGTGCAACAGCTCAGTGACTCTGGACAATGCATCAATGTGTCTACCTGTCTCTCACACAATTGCCACTTAGCTTGTGAATGGCTGCCTGCTCAATTCTGTTCCAGTTCCCACTGTTCTGCTGTTCTGCCTGTCTGTCTGTGACTGGCTGCATGCTGCTTTGAACAGGTGGTAGCCAGAGTGCAGGGCCTGACAATGCTGAATGGCAGCGCTGTGCGGCAACGAGAGCGGCGAGACTGCGAACTGCGCTACCTCCGAGCTGTGCTAGGTGCCTCTGCTTTGGCATGTCCATTGCAGACCTGTCACTGTGTTCTGCGATCAAAACCGCCTGAAAGCTATTTCAAGGCTCTCCAGTTCCTGCTCCATGACTGTGATACAAAAGTCACCAATGTCAAGAACAAAGAGAGGGTTGCAGGCTGTCAGTCTGCTGTTGTCAGAGGGTCAATTGCTTAACATTTGCATGCATGCATGCACCATCAAATGAGTCAATGTTGATGATCACCGGCGTTTGAAGCCGTGACGCTGAATCAGTAGCAATTTGTGTAGTCACAAACGCCCTTCTAGTACTTGACAGCCCTCAAGCAGCAGCAAGCTCTTCTCTAATCTCAGCTGTGAATGCAGGTGAGCTTGATGAAGTCAAAGCTGATCCTCAGGCTGCAGCTGCTTTGAAGGCTTCACATCCTCGCCTGGACGCCTTGCAAGACCAGTATGGTCCTATGGCAGGGGCCATTGCACCCGCCTCTACTGGAACAGCCCTGTCAAGCAGCATGATAGAGGTCCATCTGGTGTGTGTGGCACCATCAGCTGGCAAGAAGATGGGCCGACAGACCAAGAAGGTGCCAGGTGAGCTCATAGCAGACCGTGCAGCAGAAGACACACAGTGACTATCGTTATACAGCCCCTTTTTCTGTGTTGTGTGCGCAAAAAAATGCCAGAATTGTCAGAGATGCCATCAGTGTCGGGTGCCATGTATGTAGATGACTCAGGCAGCAGGCAGCAAAGACCAGATACTCGGTGGGTGTTGCATACATGACCCACATCAGGCCTACAAATTCTGCAGAGCACTGCTTAGATTTGTCAGGAATGTTGTGTGCCAGCACACGCACAGACAGAGCTGGAAGGCATCTAGTCAGCTCCAGGTCAAGGATGTAGTCTGGAAGAGCTATATGATCAGTGTGGTTCAATGGCAGTCGGCAGACATTCAATGGCTGGTGCACGCAGACCCCTGTACCAGCAATCTGTAAGTGGAAGTTTGAGTGAGCGGAGACAAACAGCAAACAATTGAGCAGTTTGATGCATGCAGGCTCTTTGGAGGTGGGCAAGCTGAAGTTGCTTTGTCAGCGCCTGTTCAAGGTGCCAGCAGCACGGCAAGCGCTGTTTCTGAAGGCTGGCGGGGAGAACCCAATGCCCGACAACATTGGGGAAGATGATTCTAAAGACCTCATGTTCTTCAGTATTGAGGTAAATTATGCTGCCTTGTCAGCTGCAAGGGGAGCAGCTATGCTTGCCCTGTGTCTGCTGTCACAGCTCGTTTTGGTGACACCTATGATGGTCAGCATCAGCATAAGCCAAGCCTAATATCGGTCAGAACGAAACAGTCAGTGACCATCAGCAAGACTGCATATGGCTCATTGGCACTGCGGCCTAAGTAGCACTGCACGGTGGCTATGAGCAACACACTGTTTGAAATGCTTCACATAGCAGCTGTGTAACTGCACAGTTCTTTGCTTGAGTTGTCATGTGCGAAACAGATCTATTGCTGTCACATGAGCACATGACCGCAGCAGCTGCATGATCTTGTGCCAACGCATGGCCTGAATGATTTGCATACCAGGCTACAAGACTTGACTGGTCGCTTGTGTGCAACTTAAATCTTGGATGTGTAGAATGGAGCAGAGATTCTGGTGGATGACTTTGATCTAGAAGCTCATGCTCAACAGACTTTGGCTCAGAAAGCTGAGGATGCCAGGCATCATGCTGCCCGCATGCTGCGTCAAACCAAGGTGCACAATCCTGATCAATCTTACTTCATCTTGTGACAAGCATCAACATGTCATTGTGCTACTGTATTTCCAGTGTTGCAAGCTGTCCATGTTCCAAGGTGAAGTCTGCAGACTTGCAAACGTGTTTGCTTTGCATCAAGGAACATGTTGTGGTGCAGGCCATAGACGTCATCCAGTCAGTGCAGAAGCAGCAGCACGCTGAGAGCCTAGCAAGTATTCAAAAAGCAGATAGATCATGATGTAAAGCTGCGGCGGCCATCTAGCTTGCTGTGAATTCTGTGAAATGCATGCATGTAGCAAAGGGCAAACTCACTGATGCTGAGGGTCTATAACCCAACTAGAGCTTGCTGATTGTAAGGTCCATCTCATCAGTAGTTACGCTGAATCCTACTTTCTTATACATGTTCTTGCCTTGATCAGTTGCATGCAGCACTACTCGAGTGCACCCAATAGAGTCAAGATACTCAACTGCTTTTTTCATCATCTCAGCAGCAACACCCTGCAGCAAGGTCCACTGGACTAGTTTGTATTTTTCAGGTCACACTCTGTCACGGGGCTTAGCAGTGGTTTCAGTGTAAACCGCAATGAGTTGGTGCAAGTATGCAGCCTTTCTCATACCTTGTTGCGATGCTTGCTGTCTACCCACACGCCCCAGACGTAGCCTGTCTTCCTATAGCAATCAGGTGCAGCTGGTACCACAAAGGTATTGGGGTTGTGCCAGGCGGCACAGTGGCTAAGTGGGTTGAATACTTGTGTATATAACAGACAGCTTTGTTGCTCAGTGTGAGAATAATGCTGTCGTTTCAGAACTCTGCATGCACTGCAATACCTTATTGCAGTGAAAACCCTGGGGTACAGGCCATGAAGCATATGCATGCTTGCTGACCCAACTGGTGTTCCATCAACTTCTGCAATGATGGTGTGCAGCTGATAGTGAGCTCGGGCCTCCTGTATGAAGACCATGCACTGCTGCTCCCTGTCAACACCAAATGCCAACTCACGGACACCTTGTTAAGAGCAACATAACAAGCGCTGCCCACTGGCAGCTGCAAAGGAGTAACAGTGCAATGCGGGATTGTCAGTTGAGTACTTGTCAGGAATATAATCTTTTGTAGGAATCTTCATTGCCAGCATCATGTTAGTGAAGTGCTCGACGACCAGGGTGTCATCACGCGGTGTCGCAGCTCGGAACGTGACCTGGGCCATAGCGAGAAGAAAGCGGTTCGTAAATGGTCTACAGACTCTGCAGGGGATCATTGACAATTGCTCAAGCTCAAAAACAGTCTGTCATCATCAAGAAGCGCAGAAGATGCCTAGGGAAGTCGGGTGGAGATGCATGACATAAGGTGGTCAAAAGGCCCGGCACATTTCAACACTACTGTCACCCATATCATCACCCATACTATGGGTCCCAACCATGCTGCCGACACGAACTTCAGGTGTGGGGCATAGTCACGGCCGAGACCGAGAGACATCGGAGACAAGACCGTAACGCACAAGTGCTCGCGAGCGTTTTGCATGACGTTATTACGTAACGGTCTGGCAGGCGAAGACGCGAAGCGAAAGCGATCGATCATAATGCACGAGGTTGCGCATGCCAGCTGATGCATTCACTTACACGCTGCAAAGGCAAGCCCAGCATATCCATGTCAAGATGGTCAGAACGAGAGTGTCTTCAGAAAGTTTTGTTTCAACTTCCACAGCGGAACCCCCTCTTGCCAAGACTCAGGTCCTCACAATATGGTGTGATACAGTTGATGGCACAAATGCTCGTGAACTTGTGTTGCGCTGTCAAATTGCGGGGTGGCCGTTGATTTCATGAAGCTGCTGTAGGTTCAACCGCTTCGCGACAGGCATCTACCTGACATTGCCATACACCTTGAGTGTGTTCATGGTGCGATCGTTCGTAGGCAATTCAGCTTCAGAACAAGAAGTCGGTCGCAACACCGGAATCCTAGTAAGTTTTGTTGCGTGGACATCCTTTATTCAACAATCACTGTCTACCAGCTTCCCTCTCGCCAGTTGTCTCATTACCAGGAGTTCATGTGCAGGCAGCAGCAGCGTCTGCAGGACAGACCCTGAGCGCATTCATGTGGGGTGCAGTGAGTGACCGTGTTGGCAGGAAAGTAAGTCAATGAAGCCTATATAGCTTATTGTTGGCATTGTAGCTGCAGTCTGCTCCCTTCAAGCTCTGATTTGCATGGCTGCAGCCTGTACTGATGGTGGGCAACATGTCAGCCTGCTTGTCTGTAACAGCCCTGGGGCTGGCGCCAAATTATCCTGCAGCTGTGGCCTCACGTTTTGTTGGAGGACTGTTCACTGCAGCTTCAGGAGTGTGAGTCTCGTTCTCTCTGCAGCTGTCTCCAGAAGTTTGACTTGATCTCCTTCTGACCACATCTCCTGCCACTTCAAACAGCGACTCTCATGTCCCGTGAGCCATTTGCTCATCCTGCAATCAAGACAGGGATTTGTCGCATGCAAGACCTACAGTGCATTGGCCAGCAGAGCAATATAATGCCCAGGGCCATTTCCACAATGCCCAGGGGCATTTTCTCAATGCCCAGGGCCATCTCCACAATGCCCAGGGCCATTCCACAATGCATCTGCTGTCAAACAAGTACACTCTGCCACTGACATGATCAACGCACAGATGCACACCTTGAGTCCACCATGAAACTGCTGCTGCAGGGCTCTCAAGTCTATCATTGCTGAGTCATACGGTCCTGTTGGTCAAGCCAAGGTAATTGGGTACACCACAGCTGGCTACAGCATAGGCGCGATAGCTGGGCCCATCATTGGCGGTGTGCTAGCAGTGCCATGTGATGATGTGCTGTCCAATTCAAGCTTGTGTAATCAAGGTGCTTGGCTGCTGGACAGGTATCAACACAACCCACATGATGTTTTGCTTTTTGTTGTACTCACGCTCGAGAATGGGTGTGCAAGCCATAGATGTCAAGTGCACTCCATGTCTGATGATGTCTGAAAGTCTGTTTGTCACATGGTGTGCAGCATGGTGCAGCTTGGGTGCAGATGCAATTGCAAGCCTAGCAGGCAGCCAATACACTTTTCATCATCTTGTCTGCGATGTCGTACATTTGCAGCCTACAGGTATATCTTGGTGACCGTCGTCTTATCATGACAAGTGACTCTGACAAATCCCAACTTATTGCTGCAGGCCGTTCCTGCTGCCTTGCTTGGTGTCCGCCTGCATGTCAGGTCTGGCATTCTTGAGCAACCTCTGCCTCATGTCAGAGACCAACCCACGCTTCACAGCTGCTCAGTATACAAAGCTGAGCACCGACATGGAAGCCAACTCTCCCTCACTACAGTCACTGGGAGCGCCAGCCACACTGGAACCAGATGAATGCACTCCTCCAAATGAGTCCTGTCTGCTTCATTCAGGAGAGAATGTTGCTGGGTCAGTGGTGCAACCACAGGCCCAGCAGCTATCATCTGAGCTGCAGTGTCAGACAGAGGCAGAGACAGCGGACAAGGAAAATCTGGCAGCTTTCAGCAACCAGGTCAAGAAACCCCATCCATCAATGGCTGTCAGCTCAAATGCACAGTCTCTGCAGCCACCTGCCAGCATATCTGACAATGGCCAGATATTTCAGCCAACACTGAAGACGGACCGAGGTGATGTACAGCTGGCAGTGCTCACATCAGCAGCAGAGACAAGTCAGACAAGCTCATCACAATCAAGTCTACTAGAACAGCCTCAGCAGTGGTCTACCCATGGAGCAGTCCACCAGCATGGTGTTGCTAATTGCATGGATGCTTCTTTGTCTTCAAGCAGCAGCAGTCATGATGATGATCCTGACCGTATTGGTGATGAGCATTCTGATTGTGAGGACAGTGTTGAACTGGGTTCTGAAAAGCAATGTCTGCTACCAGGCAGACGGCGAACATCCAGTCAAGAAGAGGAGGGGGAGGATCAGCAGCCAGATCTGGAAGATCATGCATTCAGTCATGACGTAAGTGATGCTGATGCACGGCAGCATCATGACAAACCCTGGCATAAGCAAGGGAAGGTTGTAGTGTGTCTGACAGGCTGCGCTTTGATTACCTTGTGTAAGAATTACCTTGATGAGCTGGCCCCGGTTTTTGCATCAGCAAATCCCAGGGAGGGTGGCTTGGCAATGTCCACTAGTGAGTTCGCCTGGCCTCTGTCTTTTGGTGGACTGACACTCATGCTGTTCTCTGTCTTTGTCTATCCCACAGTGCAGAAAAAGTATGGCCTGCTGAATTGCTGCCGAGCTGGAATGCTGATCTCAATGTCTACAACTTTTGTAATTCCAACTGCATATCTCTTTGTGAGTCATGCATGGGTGGTCCAGGCCTTCATGTTTCTGGCGTTGGGCATGCGCAGTATATCCAAGATCATGTCTTTGAGTAGCTCAACCATCATCGTAAACTGTGTAGCGCCTATGAGACAGATTGGGTCTGTCAATGGGGCTGGTCAGACAATCAATGCCCTAGCAAGGTCTGTAGGTCCTCTGATAGCTGGTGTTCTTTGGGGTCAATTTGCTGGAAGTGATATTGCTGGGAAGCAGTATTTGCCGTTTTTGATCGGCACAGTAGCTGTGCTGATACCGCTTTTCCTGTACATGCGTATAGAACTGAAGCAGTGATGCAGGTTCTGAACTGTTTGTACTACGACTACGCAACATACTGTCTCTTGAGAGTGTATGTGTTCAGCCTTAACGAAGTGTGGTATGGGCATTTGTGGGTTTGCTGCACAGCAGTGAGCACATCAGTAATTGTGCAGCTTGGTAGTTCCTTTTTATGACTAACTTTTGAGGTTGCAGGGATAACGCCGCTGTTTCAACTAAATGTTAGCATGCAGCAGCTCGAGCTGCCTTCTAAGGCTTGGGTTTTGTCACATGTTCGGGCATATTTTAACGGGGAGGCAGCGGCTCATCTGAGATTGGGATGGCACGTCTATTCAAACCCGCACATTAACTGAAATGATAGAAGCTGACACATGTGGCTTAAACCACTCGAGCAGTGCATCACGCTGACGCTGCTTTCTTAGGTGCGTCATCTGTAAGAGACTGATCGAAAGAAACCACACTTCTGTGAATAATATCTGCGCATTCCATGATTTGGTCCTCCTTCATGGTCAGAGCTGGTGCAAAACGAATGATGTCTCCATGCGTGGGCTTGGCCTGCAGCACCAACATATGTCATCATTAGTATGTGCCAAATATGCGCCAACCTGTCAGGTCTCATCATGCATCAGAAGCGAAGCAAAATGTTGGGTACACAGCACCAGGCAGACACAGTAGTGCCCGCGGTTCTATATTTGAGGCAATGCTACACAATATGCTTTATGCAGATCATGATGACAAATCCCAGGGATCTGGTCAGTTGCACACCAAGTATCACTACTAACAAGTGCACGTTACTTGATATGCACAGCACTGTGCTGCTGCTCCCCAGTAGCAATTCTTTGAAGACATCTCACGGACTTTTCTCTTGTGCTGAAAAGCAGCGTCTGTTTGATGATTGACATCTCAGCATCCGATCAGTCATATCTGTTCAGCAAGTGAGCCCTGAGTACGCCACTTACCAACAGCCCAGAGTCTTTGAGCTTCATGCAGACGTCATAGGCATTGACGCCGCCCTCCTCTTTGATCACAATGGCATTTAGCAGGCCCTTCCCTCTCACCTGTGGAAATATCAAAATGCAAAAGTCAGTTGCAATTCTCTTTGCCTTTGAACTCGAGGTGCAGGATTAACTCCAATCCTGCACCTTGCAGCATCAAGTCTCGTCCGCAAAATCATTCAAGAAACTAATACCAGACAGGGACCAATGTTCATGTAAGTCATAAGTGAAGTAGTTATATGTACAAGGAAGGACCAACTGCAGTGACCAGCCTCTACAGAGGCTACTGTTGCAGGCACCTCAGTGCTGCTGCAGCAGCTTGCCTAGCTTGTCTGAACCCACTCACCACATGCACCTTGCCGACAGCTACATTACAGGCGACTGCAATCATTGTGCACAAGAAATATGCCGTACCGCTGTGACACGCTCTGAAGAATGCTGCAGGCTCCTCAGTTGTTGCCTGAGCAGCTTGCCCAGCTTGTCTGAGTTCTGAGCTAGCTGCTCCTCCACCAGAACCTCCAAGGCTGCCTTGGCTACTCTAGCAGCTACTGGGTTCCCGCCATATGTGCTGCCATGCTGCCCACGCCCAATGGTCAACATCACCTGCAGATTGCGTGCTTGTTAATTCAGCCTCAGAGGTCCCTCAATGACAGCAGACAAACGCATGCTGCCCCTGCCCAATGGTTAACATCACCTGCAGATTGCAGGCTTGTCATTTCAGCCTCAGTGGTTCTCGCCAACAGCAGATGAATGCGTGCGTAGTCACAGAAAACCACCTCCAATAGTCTGAGGCCGCACAAGCTTCTCTGGCAGCTACAGAGTTCCCACCAAATGTGCTGCCATGATCAGTCTCATGTGTGGAACACAGGAGCAATGCTGACAGGTGAAATATTGGGCAACACTTTGCATTTGCATCAATCCTGACTTGTGGTCATTGCAAGGCAACCTTAGCGTCAGCTGCCAGGGTACCTGCTCAGCTGCAAAAATGATGCAGAGCTCCAACTGCACCTCAATGTGTCATTGCAGAGAATCTTTAATCTGTGTGATGGTAATTGTGACAAACACATGCATTGACCTGCCCAGTATGCTGCCATGTGCCAGTACAGCTTACAGGCAGTAAAGACACCTGGGGCATGGGTAGGAACAACCTCATCACCTGCTACCACTGCGTTAACAGGGCAGATCCCACTTGCAAAGCAACATGCAGACTGCACAGAATGGCTTTGACTCCATTCACGCCTGCTTTGACAACAGACAGATGCTGCAGAAGTTTTACCTCATCATCTGCTAGTACAGCTGAGACAGGGTAGATGCCACCAGATAGAGCTTTGCCCAGGACCAGGATGTCAGGGCGCACACCCTCCCAGTCACAAGCTAGCATGCGGCCTGTACGGGCCAGCCCTGTCTGTACTTCATCACCAATCAGCAGAGCTTGGTGCTCCTTCAACAGGGCATGTGCCCCCCTCAGGTAGCCCTCATCTGGAACCACGACCCCTGCCTCACCCTGCCACATGGAGGCTCATCAGTGTGCAATGTGTATGTAAACATTAAGAATACATTGTACTTTGATAAGAGCATGTGCACCCCTCAGATAGCCCTAAGCTGGCACCACGACCCCTGCCTCACCCTGCCACAGGAATTGTTGAAGCTCACCAGTGTGCACTGTATATGAGTACATCAAGAATACATGATGTTTTGATGAAGCAGGAAGCACAGCACGGATTCTAAGCTCATCAGTGTGCGATGTGTATGTATATGTCAAGGACACATGATGTTTCGATGAAGCAGGAAGCATAGCAAGGCTTCTGTCACATTGATTTTGGTCAGGATATGCTCAGAGTTGCGTATGGAATTGTAGAACAGCATGCAGCAAGAGACGCAGAACCTGCTGTTCTCTGCTCAACACTGACAACAGCGACCTGCTATGTGACAACGAGTCAGATGAGGAGTCAGCACGCCATATGACAGGTAAGCAAGGACCACTTCATGACAATGAGGATAATTACAAAAAGCAATCTTCTCATTACTTTCTGTTTCTTGTGCTGGGTTGGCAAGGGGTGATGCTGACCTGGATTGGCTCCACCATGAAGGCAACAATGTTGGGATTGCTTTTGAGCTTGCTCTCCAGGGCTGCAAGGTCGTTGTAGGGGATAACCTCAAAGCCTGGCATGTATGGACCAAAGCCGCCATAGCTCTCAGGGTCTGCAGTCATGGCAAGCCTCATAGAAAGAAAAGAAAAGAAACGACTATGCCTTTCGGCGTCAATTTGATGAGAAGCCAATTACTATACCGGGCTGCCCAGGGCAAGCCTCACAGCATTGCCTTTATGCTATTGCAGCAGAAGGTGGTGATGTTGACCAGTTGCTTGAAGTACTGAAACCTTGATATGCTTTTGTGAGCGAAAAGTGGTGTTGCTGCACATCTGCTTACAATGCGCAGACACAGGTTCTAGCATTCCAACGGAGACATGTCTGCAATGAATATGCTGCTGATTGAATGTACCCTGCCAGCACTTTACTGGCCTTGCAACACACTGCAGCCTTAGCTCTGCTATGAGACATACTTTCTGCAGCTGAACCATTAGCAAAGACACACATGGATGCGCTCAGCCGAGCAGAGAGGTGTTGATGACAACAAACTTGCATGATGTGGGCTGATTGTCATACCTGTGGAGGATGAAATGGCTGCTAATGTCCGGCCCCAGAAATTGTTTTCCACAAACAGGATGACTGCCTGGTTCTTGGGCACCCCCTTGACATCATAGCCCCAGCGCCTGTCTCACACAACGATTGCTGCTTATATTGTCATGAAACATAAACACGACATGGCAATAAGTGGTGATGTGTCTGACCGCTTAAGCTCGCATATATGTATATGCAACCCTATACACACATATATATATATATATATATATATGTGTGTATAGGGTTGCAGATATATATAGAGTATACGTGGCTGTATGAACATGGTGTATCACCGTGCTTGCAACTTGGATGTCGGCTGCCTGAAAGACTTAAAGGGTCCATAAACGATTTGAACATGGTGTTGCAGACATAGGCTCAGGTTGTTCAAAAGGGACCAGCAATAGTTCACATATGTGATATGACATACCTTGCAAGCTTGCAGGCTGTTTCGCCTCCTTCCACTCCTGTATTCATGGGCAGCACTTTGTCATAGCCAAACAGCTTGGTGATGTACTCCTCATACTGCCCCAATACATCATTGTAGAAGGCTCGTGACGTCAGTGATAGCGTTTGGACCTGATCTATCAGTGCTTGAACAATCTGCACAGGACACTTGGTGTTGCAGCTTCATATGCTTTATAGTTGAGGTCATGGCCAGCCAGCACAGGTACACCCACAGAGACACATACCTTAGGGTGGTTGTGCCCTTGATTGGTGGCAGAATAGGCGCTGAGGAAGTCGTAGTAGCGCTTGTTATCTACGTCCCACACAAAGCAACCCTCTGCCTTGTTCAGGACAACAGGAATAGGTGCATAGTTGTGGGCTCCATACTTGTTTTCCCGCTCAATGAACTGCACATTCAACAGGTTGTTTGGCGGGTCAATTGCCTTCAAGAGACCTCAAGAGACAGTGTTGAAGCTACAGCAGGACTCACGCTTTGCTGTGTTGACGAAGAAGCCTGAGCAGCAACAGCGTATTGCCGTGTACTGCCAGATGTGCTTGGCTGCTCAGCCAGAAGCTCTGTTCCTTCAAAACCGCGGAGACGACGTGCAGCAGCAGCCGCACACCGCCTCATCGTGTACTTGAAGCTGTACTATCGATTGGTCTACTTAGACCGCCGAAATGGACGCTAGCGTAAGACAATGAAGCTGTTGATGACAGGAGGAACTCTAGAAAGAGTTTCGATGTTGCTGATCAAGCGTTCCGGAAATTGAGCTTTGTTGCGATGTAAAACACTTCTCTCTCTCTTTCTCTAGGGTGATCAATCAATCAATATATTTAATGTCCAGACAAGAAGTTCAGTTCAGTGAATTCATACATACAAAACTTGCTTCCTACATGCAAAGCATTCCCCCATAAATGCCTAACCAGCCACCTTGCAAATTTGGCGGAATCTATTACCAGCCACCTTTGAGGCTTAGTCATCCCGTATCCCACAGCTTGCACGGAGCCTACCGCCATTACACGGAGTAATACGACGCGCGTGAGCTCATCTGATCTCAGGCGGAATCCTGAGCATGCCCCTCAGCATGGCCCTGAGCATGCCATTGCTCATCTGTTTCCGGTGTTAGCCAGCCAATACTACCTTCTACGCGGCAGTTGCTGACGCTAGTGTCAGTGACTTTCCTACAGAAGTATAAACTAGCAATTGCAAGAGTTGTGCTTCACAAAATGCTTGCACTATTGTGATTAGATAGTGATTGCGCAACAATGACGAGCCGCAGCAGGGCCAAGTCTAGAGATGGCATCATGGGGCTGATGCATGTAGTGTATTCAATAACAATTTGTGGGGAGGATGCACTGCCACTGCAGCTAGATACAGAACTGTAAGCTAGGTGGTTACATACATGTGACAGAAGTTCATATCTTGAATCAGGCAAAGCAACATGAGTCAGACTTGCAGGATGAGTGCTCAAGACATATGGGCACGCAAGCACCATGAATTGTGGGAGAAGCTTGAAAAGAACACCAAAGACTCCTTTTGCACAGCATTATGAAAGTGGCTGGTAGTGACAGAGAATACTGATGTTGTCGTTGCAGCTGCTGTCTAGTGCAATGCTGGATCCTATGCACATGTGCATTTAGCCAGCCATGGTGCTACTGCAGGCTTGGTGTGACAAAATGAGCTTGGACACTGTAATGCACCCTGTCACAAAGTGTGTGATCTTTCTTGAGGATCTGCTGGCCGACATGGTGGAAGGATCCATTTGGGACAATCAGGGTTGCTCGCAAAGCTCTGTCCAAAATCAGGTGTGTCTTGATTATTCTTAATTGATGCCACTCATGATGAAACTTTTCTTTGCTTTCTCAGGGAGTTGCAGCGAGGGGTGCCGCCACCATATGGAGAAGCCTTCAGCAAAGAAACACTCATTAGATCAGCCAGCAGCAAGGCTTTTGCAGCTACCACAGAAGCAAGGATAGGTGGGTACAAAACCTGTTGCAGCTCGACTGCTGTCTGACGCTCTGAAGTGCACAGGCCCTGACGGTGATCCCCTTAGAGATGGATTTAAAGCCACTAGTCTGGACCAAGATGAGGTCGAGCGCATCTTGGATGCGTGTATCAAGCACAGTGATCATTGGAGTGGTTTCAAAGTTGCTACCATGGTGTTGCTTGGCACTGCAATGGGCTTTAGAGGTGCTGCACTGCTGTGTTTAGTGAATTTGCAATCAGAACAGATGTGTGCTCATGAGCAATGTGTTACATTTGCTAGGTGATGATCTCATGGATGCAAAACCAAGTCTGCTAGCGCTCACACCCGTAGTCAGAAGCACGCCTGTGCCTATGCAGCCCATTACATGGTAAAGACCCTCACATTCATGTGCAGCCTGCTGTAACATGCGACAAATGTTCACTCATTACCTGACGATGTCGTTGCAGGCAAAGTGAACAGTTTTGGCTGGCTGCGGTACAGCGGCTTTGTGAGGCACAAAGAGCCTCATCTAGATGCAGCTGGAGCCCTAGCCGATCTGCTCGTGTTCACCCTCAACCTCACAGGACTGGACATCCTGCAGAAAACAGAGTCTCAGGACAGTACGTGGTAATACTATTGTACCAAAAACAATATTGCTAGAGTCGCTCGCAATTGCACTCATTGAGGTGTCTTAGGGGTCTATTCTGTGCAGGTGGAACTATAGGCTTCTGTTCAAGGTAAATTCTCCTAAACCTAAAGCCAGCAGTTGGCGTCAAGAACGGGTTTTGTGACAAACAGCAAGTGTGTGTCACTGCTATGTGTAGGACTTGTAGCATGCAGACAGAAAACAAGATCGCACTGCCCTTGCTAAGCCTCTGCAAGGTATCTTGCAAGAGGTGGAGGGAAGCCCAGTGGTCAAGACAAAGGTGTTGCACCTATTCAGGTTAGTGTAGTTGTGTATCCTCATGGTGATAGCACCAAAATCTGCAACAATCAAGACAACATAGCATGTGTCAAAACGTCCTGCAGGGATAGTGGAGTCATCTTGTTAGCAAGCGGTGGAGCTGGTAGCGAGCTGTTGAGCATTTGGGGTAGGTCTTAATGACTGCATAATCAAGTGATGTGCAATGCACAGAACCCTGCAATGTTTTGGTGCAGGTCATTGGGCTCGAGGGACTTTGCAACAAGCCTACTTGGAAAAAAACCCTCTTTCGGCACTTGTGGCTTTTGCAATCGCTGGTGGTTGGGACCAGACATCTTTCATGAGACGACATTTCTGTGGACGAGCGCTGGTAAGGACAAACCTTTGCATATGCAGCTCAGATTAGCTATGCCATGCGAGTATGCTGCAAAGCTCATGTGCTCAGGAGTCTTACCTTGATACCTACAATGACCGTAGGTGTCAGTGCCAGAGCAGTGGATTGACAGCCTGTATCCAGGGGCACGCAGACTTCTTGAGGATGTCAAGATGAGAAATGCCAGGCTTCAGTCTGGCAAGCGACAAGCAGACGACAAGATCTCTGACAGAGCAGCTGAGGGCTTCATGCAGACTGTCTTGTACTCTGGCATTTGCTTTTGGCAGAATCTGCCATTCAGGACACAGAGGTGAAAGTGTCTTGCAAGTCAGCTGATTTATGCTATGCACACTTTGGCAGTCATAGATGACGTGAGGCAACAAAGCAGAGCAAGGACAGATGCAATAGCTAATTGTGATCATCGATACTTATGTATGCAGGTATGGCATGGCCTATGCTTTGGATAGACTCCCTGCTGTAGCAAGCATTATGCTCACTCAAGAGTACCTGGAGTTTGCTCAGCAAGTCATGTCAAGCCATGACAAAGCAGACAAGCAAGCAGAGCTAGATGTTTCTGCTAGTATGGGGGAGATGTTGCAGGAAATGCAGGCTTGTTTGACGCAACTGTGTGGAAGCTCAGCAGTTGGGGATCCAGAAGCAGTAGCTAGGATGATAGCTGAGAAGATTTCAGCCAAGAACATCAGCCTGGATGCAGGCCATGCCTCAGAGGACTTAGGCGAGATACTTGCCTTGTCAGCCAAGCAAGATGTCATCTTGCCAGACATGCCAGCTGATACAAAGCGCCTCAAAGCCAACCTCATCCAAGCCCCTACCTTGTATGATACCAGCGGCAGCATCAACACTGTATTGTTGGCTTGGCAAGAGTGGAACTCTGGCCCAGCACAGACCACCATAGCTCAGAGAGTCTTGGAAATCAAGGCTCATAAGCACATGTCAATGGGCAGGCGTAATGTACATTTGCACAAGAAGAACAGACATCTACCTCAGCTGATCGAGTCTTTGATTGGCACAGGAGCCACTCCCATACAAGCTGTCAGTCTCTTGACACACATTGCAGATCACTTTCAGCTCACGTTGGACCACATGAGGGAAGGTGCACGTTTGTTGTCAAGCAAGACCGCCAAAGGCGACAGCGACAGATTGACAGCAGAGACAATAGTGACCCTTGGGCAATTCAAGGCATCTTTGGGTTGGGCATATGCTCAAGTCACTTCATTGGCAGCAACAAGGAACCTCTAAGGTCATTGTAGCCAAGATCTCTGATCAACATTCTATGTGGCAAACAATGTAAAGAGAGGTTTTTACTCCGCCGCGGATCCATTTTAAACCCGCGGCGGAGTAAAAACGGAGTGTTATGGTTTCTGAAAACTGTGTAACCCGAGTGACCGTGCATCTAGATAAGCCCATCTGGCTAGTTTTGCTCATCGTCAGAGCTTGGCTTCTCTGCCCCCTCAGAGGGGTGTGCCGTGGTCAGCTCGGCTTCATTTGTCAAGCTTTGACAAGCTGAGTCATTTCATTTTGTTTTCCCATTTTATAACTTACAGTCTGGGGTGTGGAGCCAGTAGTGACTCATCAGACATCCTGGCTTGAAAGCACAGGTGTATGTGGTGTGTATGTGGTGTGAGTCAAATTGGATGATGGGACAGTTGCGTGTACATTACCTGCAGGGCTTGCATTTGATGCATTTGCGGTATTCAAGCTTGTTATGCTATCAATGTTGCTGTTCTTTTCATTTAAGCTTCCTGCAGGAGCACGACCTTGAGGAGCCAAAACAACGTGCTGTGCCTCTCTTTGTCTCCGGCGAACTTGTGAGCGCCTGTGAGTGGCCTTTGTGCGTGCCATCCTACACAAGTTGTGAAATGATTGCAAACAGATGTACCCAAAGGCTTTCACAACGTCTCTACGATGCATCATCACAGATTAA